>MDSV01087096.1_pt1 | contig 17360 bp, 12 predicted proteins | sample 810851 | NCBI WGS metagenome assembly MDSV01 (sample SAMN05326640, study PRJNA326480) | marine metagenome | isolation source: seawater | place: Atlantic Ocean: North East | collected 2012 | reverse complement strand
GGGGGGGCTGGGACGCCGACGACGACGCCGGGTGGGGCGGGAGCGCCGGCGCCGGCGGCGGGCGCGGCGCGGAACCCTCGCGAGAGGCATACGAGCGGTCGGCGGCGGGCAAGGAGGCGTTTTTCGCGCGGCGACGCGAGGAGAATGCTTCGCGGCGCAACGACGTGCCCCCGAGCCAAGGGGGCAAGTACTCCGGGTTCGGGTCGGGCTCCATGCCGCCCGTGAGCGCGCCGGTAGCGCGCCTGCGCGCCGAGGCGCGCGCCGCGGGCGACGGCGGGTTCGGCGGCTGGGACGCCGAGGACGACCTGGAGGATGCCGCGCCTCCCGGGCGCGTCGGGAGCGCGGCGTCTTTCGGAGGCGCGTCCTCCGCGAGCGCCGGCGCGTTCGTCTCCGCCACCTCCAGCGCGGCGGGGAGCGTGGGCGGCGGGTCGCAGAGCGGGCGAGAGAGCCCCGTGCGGGAAACCAAGCGGGAAGAAACCAAGTGGGACGCCAACGACGAGGACTGGGGTGACGACGACGACTGGGGGAAGTGAACGGAACGCGGTGCGCGCGCGCTCGCGTTTCTTTTTTACTTTCGTAACTATGATACGTGTACATCGGTCCGCGCGCGTCTCTCGCTCACCCACCTACGCCGCGCCGGGCATCCCGGGCATGGCCCCTCCCGCCAGCGGCGGCTCGCTGAACGGGTTGCCGTCGCCCGCGCCCGGCCTGTCCGGCAGAGCCTGCGTGGTTTCCATCCGCCGCACCGAGGAGGGCGGCGGCCCAGGCGGGAGCGGGGGGGGCGCAAAGCCGCCCGATCCGTCTCCCGGCCTGCCCGCCGGCCCACTTCCCGGCGGCGGCGCCGCCAGCTGCTGCTGCTGGCGCATCGCTAGCAGCGCCGACTGCTGCTGGCGCACGTGCCTGGGCGCGGCGCCGTGCAGATGTCCGGGCCGGCCGAAGAGCGCCGCCTCGGCGATATCCGGCGGGGCGCCATCCGAGCGCGGGTGCCTGTACCTGCAGTTGGGCCCGTGGATGCAGAAGCCCAGCTTGTACATGTTGCAGTCCTTGACGTCCTCCAGCGAGTGCTTGAACGGACAGTCCGGCTCTTTGCACTCGTTGTATTTCGCGAAGAAGCGGCACGTCGGCATGCGCTGCTTGTCGAACTGGTGCAGGAACCCGCAGTCGTTGCCCTTCATGCACAAGCCGCGCAACCAGTGGCGGCACACCGTCTGCGGTGGTGGTCGTCGCGGGCGAGGAAACGTCCAGCGCGGGGGGTTCGGGGGTAGCATCAGGTCAGCGAGTGCGACGCGCGCGAGCTAGGCTTCGAGGCTGCGCGTGGACGTCGATCGCTCCCGGGGGTCGTCTGCTCGTTCGCCCTCCTCCCTTCGCGCGAAGATCGCCCGCGTCGTCGCTTAGGGTTGATTCGGTGCCGATCGGCGATCGAATGTGCGCGTCCAGATTCGGGAGGCGGCGTGTCTCCCGCGTACCTGTCTGTAGTTTTTCCTCGCGCGGTCGGGCAGCGTCTCCGGCGCCTGCTGCGGTTGCCCCACATCCGTCGCGTTGATGTCATCCTCGAAGTCGAACTCGAGGTCGTCCATCGCGAACGGCGAGATCGGCGCCGCGAAGACTGACGATTTCGGGCGCGAAGTCGAGATTTCTGTCGTGGGCATTTTCGATTCGCCGAGAACGACTTGAGTGTCGGGACGAACGAAAACGCTCGGACACCCGCGTGCGCGCGGTGGGCATGCGACGCTCGGGGAGCGCGCGAACGAAACGTTCGGTGGCTTGCGTTATGACTGTCACTCTATTCATCCTCGTGGCTTCTGCCCTATCCTCGCGAGCGCCTTCCCGTGCGCGTTCGCGAGCGCTCGCGCAGTTCAACGACGTGGGCAACTTGTCCAGCTTCGGAGTCGGGGGTTTCGAGGCGTGGTACCGGGGGTGGTGGCTTCCGCTGTTCCCCACGAGCTGCTTCACCGTGGGCACGAAGAACCCGCTGTACCTCACGCAGTGCGTCGCGTTCTCGACGAGCTTCTGATTGATACCATCAATAATCCGGCGCTAAATCGTCGTCTTCGTCTCGCCCTCGCGGCGGCGGCGCCGCGGTTGAGACTCCCGAGGCCACCGCCACCGGCGCCGCCGCCGCGCTCATCTGCTCCTGCTGCCACTTCAGCGCGAGCTGGTTCACCACGTGCCCCATGGCGACCGCGTCCGGCACCAGGTACGGCGCCTCCGCAACTTGGTCCGCCGCGCGGCGCGGCCCGTCGAACCGCTCCGTGGGGACGACCGCCAGCTTGTCCGGAAGCCCCTCGAACAAGTGCCGCAGCGAGGGCTGCAGCTCGTAGCACTGCTCGAACAGCGCCTTGCGCCCGAACACGTACAGCCCCAGCCGCGCGCGCGACATGGCCACCACCAGGCGTCGCACGTCCCGGATGTGCCCCACCGCCTTGGTCCGCACCAGCGAGAGCAGCACGTAGTCGTTCTGCTGCCCCTGGAACTTGTCCACGGTGGTCACGGACTTGGGCGGGCCGAACAGCGGGTGGCTCTCGCACCGCCGGCGCACCACGTCGCGCAGCAGGTGCTTCTGGCCGCGGTAGGAGGTGATGATGGAGATCTTCTCCGCGGGGTAGCCGAGCAGGCGCATGTACTGGTACACGGACACGACGTACTCGGCCTCGCCGAGGTTCTGGTAGAAGTGCGCGGTCGGGGAGCTCTCGCCGACGCCGTCGTACTCCCGCACGTCCACGAACTGCGCCTCGCGCGCGAACCCAGGGTTGGCGAACGCGTACGGCGAGCCGGCGGCAGTTGTGTTGGGCAAGTCGCCGAGCGCCTCGTACCGCCAGTTGTACAGCTGGGCGAGCTTCGGGCGCGCGCGCCCCTGCGCGTTGAGCTGGATGGCGGGGTTTCCCAGCCGCACGAAGCGCGCGAACAGCGACTGGTCCATGTTGCAGTACTTCTGGAACGCCAGGTTCTTCACCACGGGCGGGAGCTGGTGGTGGTCGCCGATGAGCACGACGCGTTTCAGCCGGCTCCGGCCGTCCAACGGATGCTGCAGCATCATGGGGATGAACGTCTCGATCTCCAGAACCTGCGCGCTCTCCTCCATCACCAGGTTATCGTACTTCAGCCCCAAACGCAGAAAGTCCTTGCGTTTCAACGCCGCGTGCGTGCACGTCATCGCCACCACCTTGGCTTGCTTCGTGAGCAGATAGTTTGACCGGTCGCCCGCGTTCTTCAGCAGCTCAAACGCGCGGCACTCCTGCAGCTCGGTGAACATGCCCCGCACGTGGCGCATGCATCCGTTGGCCTTCCGCGCGTCCGCCTCGAAGTCCGTCCCGGAGAACAGAGGCTGCGGCGCGTCCGCGAAGAAGTCGACGAACGGGAACCGCTCGGCGATGAACGAAGGCGTCGACGCCGCCTCGCCCCCTGCGCGCGCCGCCGCGACGGCGGCGTCAAACTTTTCCCACCGCGCGAGCACGTGCAGGAGCCAGAAATGTCCGGCGGTCTCGCACGTGTACGCGACGTCCTCGGGGACGCCCAGCGACGTCGCCAGGCGCTCCACCTGCGCCAGGAGGTCCAGCCGACGCTGCAACATCGCATTCACGCGGCCCTGCCGGGAGAAGTCCAGGTCCGTGTCCAGGTCGCGCTCGCCCTGCCCGAGGCGCAGCAGGTACCGCGCGGGCACGTCCCGCTGCATGAGTTTCTGGAACAGGTCGTTGAGCGCCGCGTTGGAGTGCGTGATGAGCAGCGTGCGCTGCCCCGGCTCGTTGTGATACAGGCAGTGCATGATCTGTGTCGCGGTGTCCGTCTTGCCGGTACCGGGGGGGCCCACCACCATCGTAAGCCCGGGCTGCACGCCGCTGGCGATCGCCGATACCTGCGTCGGGGTGAACCGCACCGCGTTCAAAACGGGCTGGTCCTCGGGGTAGGGGCCCGGGTCTGGCGGGACGTACGATTCCACGCGAAGGACGCGGCGCGAACGGCTCGAAGGCGCACCCTTCGCCGCGTTCTCGTCGTCGGCTTTTTCGTCATCCGCCGCTTCATCGTCTTCGTCCCCGATCGCCACTCTGAAGGGCGGGACGGGCGCGTCGCAGGGCGTCCCGTCCGCCGTCGCGAACCGCACGTCGCGCTCGGGGAAGCACTCGCGCAGGTGCTCGGCGTCGAGGAAGGTGTCCTTGAAGTCCACCGTCGCGAGCCGCTGCTTGCGGGGCATGTTCGCGCCCTGCGCCGCCGCGGGGTCGCCGTACCCCAGGAAAACGTCGTGAAGCCAGTCCGGCACGGGCGCGTCCGCGTTCATCAGGTCGCGGATGCACTCCAGGATGGACTTGAAGTTGTTCTCCTTCGGCCGACGCCGCATCAGCACGTTCAGCGAAGAGTACACGTCGCCCTCGGCGGCGCTGCGGTCGACGTCCAGCTGGTACTGCGCCGCGTCCAGCTCAAGCACGAACGTGCGCTCGTACCCCGAGGGCGCGTCGGGCGCGTGACCGTCCGGCGCGCGCGCGCGGAAGTCATTCAGCAGGGTGCCTTCGCCGTCGCGCACCTCAACAACCTCCGCGCCGCGTGCGCGGCGCAACCCAAACCGCTCCGCCGGTGACGCCCCGCCGGCGGCGGCGCCGTCGCCGCCGTCCGCGCGCAGGAGGAACACCACGTCGTGTTGCTTGAGCTCGTCCCACTCCTCGCGCGCGGGCCCGCGCAGCGCACCCAGGTTGACGCGCACCTCGCACCGCACGCTCGCGGGTTTGTTTTCGCCCACGCGCGCCGCCTTGACCTCGGTGACGGCGAGCGCGCCGGGCTCCACGGGCACCGCCATGCGCGACCAGCCGGTGAATCGCGTGGACGCGCCGTCCTCGCCGCGCCTGGGCGCCATGCGCTTGAGCACGTCCGCGATGTCCTCCCGGATCTCGTAGGTGGCCTCCAGCCTGAAGAGGTTGAAGTTGCGCAGCAGGTAGTCGTGGAACGTCAGGAACTGCAGGTTGAGTTTCGGGAGCGCCAGGCACGTCTCGCCCGTGTAGTCCACGGAGGGCACGACGTTTTCGTCCCACAGCACGTCCTCGTTCGGGTACAGGGGCATGGCGTTGATGGCTTGCCTCTGCGACCGGCGCTTCTCGAAGGACGACACCAGCGTTTCCAGCAGGAACTCCGGTTTGGAGACCCAAGGGTCGCTCGGGTCGACCAGCCGGAGCTGGTCCGTGGCCAACCGCCGGAGCTCGGTCTCGTCGAGTTTTGATAAGTACGATGCGAGCGTGTCCCGCTTCCCGATCGCGCCGCAGTGCATCAGCGAGAACTCCCGTAACTTCTCGATGTGCTTGAAACACAGCCTCTGGAGCATCAACAGCCGGTCGTAGTGCTTGCTCTCCACGTCCTCGTCCGACAACGCCGTCCCCGCGTGGTCGTCGATCTCGAAGGATTGGTAAAACTTGAACAGGTCCACCAGCTGCGAGTAAAGCTTACCCGCCGCGTGCGAGAACAAAGGCATCATGCGCGCCTTCACCAGCACCTGGCGCGCGTCGAGAATCGTGCGCACGAATCGGCGCGTGGGGAGCTGCGAAAGCACGTCGATCGTGAACTCGATGAACCGCTCGCAGAAGCGAACGGCGTCGCGGTCGACTTTGTCGCCGGCAACGGCGCCCTCGCAGATGGTAAAGAAGTCGTCGACGAGCTCTGGTAACCACGTCGCCTCCAGGGTCTCCGCGATGGGCACGGGAGGCGGTCTGTTTTCCTTCGCCGCGTTCTTCGCCGCCTTGGCGTGCTTCTTCTGCAAATACCGCCAGTGCTTCTCCAGCTGCGCATTGTTCCTCAGCTCAACTTGCAAACGCCCCTCCGACAAGTTCGTCCACAGCGGCAGGGACACAAGCGGCAACGACGCGGCGCGGACCATCTCCTCCTCCAGGCTCTGGAACGCGTGCACCAGGAACACCAGGTGCGCAGTCTTCTCGGGGAGACTCAGTTTTTTCTCTGACTTGACGCGCATCACGCGCTGGAAGAAGCCGGCGAACTTCTCCGGCGCGTCGCGGAACGGCGTCCACGCGGAGACGCCCTCTCTGAACTTTTCGTTCACCATCATCACCACGGACATCACGTGTGTCGCCGAGGCTTTCTCCGCGTCGAAGTGCGGCCACAAGTACTTCTCTAGGTACTGGGAGATCTCCAAGAGTTGCACCCGCTGCAGGGTCGGCGCGCGCGAGCCCCCGCCGAGCTCGTCCGCGTAGATCTTCTCGACCACCTTCTCGTCCCACGCGCCGGCGACATCGCCGCGCCAATGCTTCGCGGCGAGTTTCGTCAGCGCGTCGGACTCGATCGAAGCCAGGGTAAGCCCGCGGCGGCTCGCCGGTTTCGCAGCCGCCTCGGGTTCACGCGGCTCGGCGGGTCTCAACGGCTTCGTCTCCTCCTTTGCGATCGGAGTCTCGGCTTTCCTGCGTTTGGCGGGCGGCGACCTCGGCGGGGACGCCGGCTTCGGCTGTTCCGCTTCCGACGAAGTCGCTTTCGTCGCCTTCGCCGATTTGCCCTTCGCCGACTTGCCCTTCGCCGGTTCTGCCTTCGGGCTCTCCGCGGGCGCATCCGTCTCCATCGGATCGGGATCGGGCTCGGGCTCAATCGCCGCGGCGCCACGCTTGGTCCGCGCGGGCGCCTTCGCGGGGGGGGACTTCGCGGGAGGCGCCTTCGCGGCCTTCGCGGGAGGCGCCTTCGCGGCCTTCGCGGCCTTCGCCGGAGATTTTGATTTCGTCTTCGCCTCGGGTTCGGCGGGCGACTCGGGCGCCGGCTCAGGGGCGTCACCGCCGCCGAGGGCTTCCTTGAGACGCGCCACCAGCACCGCCTTGAGTCCATCCTGCTCGAGCCCAAGCTTCTTGAGCTCAGCCTTGAGCTTGGGGACCGTCAGCTTCTCGGGGTCCACCGCCTTCGAAGCGGCGGGTTTCTTTTTGGGCGGCATCGCGCACCACGGGTCGATCCGATCGACCGTCTCCCCCCCACTCTCGCCGACGACTCGCGATTGGGGCGAGACCTTCGGAAGACGCTGCTGCTCTCGCGTGTACCGCCTCGCGCCGTCTAAGCCCCGGTGGTCGGCGCACACGGGCGGCGCGGCTTGAGGTGTGCGCCGTTGGCCTCGCCCTTGCACATTAGGGAAACCCCCGACGCTCGAGAGTGTCGCGCGGATTTTTGGCACAATCGCACGGTCGACGACTATTTCCGCCATTAGGGTCGGCGCGGGCAGCCATGACGACCCCCATCGTCGCCGGTATGGGCGTCGCAGCGGTCGCGATGACCGGCCGCGCGGCGATCCTCGCGTTCGAGGCGTGGAAGAAAGCCCCGCCGCGCATGCGTAAGTTCTACGACGGGGGCTTCGAGTCCGAGATGACGCGGAGGGAAGCGGCGTTGATTTTGGGCGTGCGCGAGAGCGCGGCGAAGGACAAGGTGATGGCCGCGCACAGGAAAGTGATGATCGCGAACCATCCAGACGCGGGGGGGAGCGACTACATCGCCACGAAAATCAACGAGGCCAAGGCCAAGCTGCTGGGTGGCAGAGGCAAGACCCCGTTCTGAGCTTAGGTAGATCTCGCTTCTCGGAGAAAGAAGGAAGGAGCGACCGATTGTCTTTCATCGAAGCTGTATTATTGTACATGCGCGCGCTCTGAACCGACATCGAGGCTATAAACGCACTCCCTTGGACGTCCCCGAGGTGGTGCCCGAGGTCCGCCCATCCAGTGCGGCTTGCCACCGCTCGTCTCCTTTCTCCCCGCGCTGCACCTCCCCGAGCAAAACCCCCAGTCGCCGTTTGTTCACGTCTTGCTGCGCGTTTCGGGAAAGACGGGAAAAAACACACAAGATGTCGGTTGGCGAAGTGACGTCAGCGTCGGTGGGACGAAGAGGCGCGGGAGACCCGGAAGCACGTGGGAACCGTTCACGTGGGAGACACACTGGGTTCGACGACCTCGAAAGAAGGCCGAAGACGCTCTGAAGGACGATCCGGGAAACGTACCATGATCTTGGTGTCCAGCCCCGCGTCTCGTCGCAGCTTCTCGATCTTCGCCGCGTCCATCTCCGGGTTGGTGCCGTTCATCACCAGCGTCCCGAGTCCGATCGGGACCGCGAACATCGTCGTCGCCGTGAACACGCTCATCGCCAGAGGGTTGCCTCGCGTCCCGCGGACGATCCACCGCCACGTCGAGCTCTTCTCCCAGATCCAAGACATCGCGTTCGAGGTGCGCTCGCCGATGTCACGACGGTGCCAAATGTCGCGACGGCGTTTGTCGAGATGCGGGCGAACGAGGTCGGGCCTGCTCTTCCCGCTGCTGTTTGGCGTTTCGTGTCGCCGCGGCGGGTGCGCGTCGCGCGTCGAGGCACCACACGCTCGAGCACCTCACGAAAAAAACACGCTCAGGCGTGGGATAGGTACGATAGCGTATCACACGTGCAAAACGTGACCGCACGTCGACGACCGACGCGTCGGTCGTCGACGCAGAGAGAGCGCTACCGCGCGCGCTTCTCGCGCGTTTCGGTTTCTGTCATTCCCGTCTCCGGTTCGGGCGCTCGCGGAGCCAAAGGTTCAGCGCCCACTTCTCGCCCGCGCACACCGGTTCCCCCGCGTGCAGAGTCATCACATCCTCCCTCCCGTCCTTGGTGAGGTTCCACCACAGCAACGCGTCGCCTTTCCTCGGGTCGAAGCCCACGTGCAGGCTCGGGAACGACGTGCGGCCGCCCGAATCCGGTTCGCGGAGGTAGGCCAAAACGGTCGTGAGCCGCTGCCCGCCGACGCGCGTCTTCTCTGCGAAACTCGGCGCCGCACGGTCGAAGAAGTCGTGGTGCTTGTCGTACTTCTGGCCTGGCAGGTACCGCACCACCTGCGCTGGCTCCGCGTGCGAAGGCAACACCTTCGAGAGGTACGCCGCGCGCTGGATCGCGCCGCGCACGGCCGGGTGCGTCGCGGAGACGCGGCAGTTCCAGGACGTGCGACCGGCGGATACCTCGCCCTCCCTTTTTTTTTTCGACGTCGACGGCGTTCGCGCGTCGCCTTCGTCGTCGCGCGCCGTCGCGTCGCGTTCCGCGTGTTCCGCGTCTCTCGCGGCGTTTTTTTCCTCGTCGTCATCCGCACCACGAGGAACGTCGTGCTGCACCACGAGCGACGGGTGCAGATCCGGGGCCGCGGTCCGCACGATCGCGTCCGTCTCCTCTGGGGTGAGGAACCCGGCGACGACGCTGACGTTCGGCCTTTTCGAGACGTTCCGCACGCGCATCACTCGGCCGTGGCACGACACGAAGCGCGTGTTTTGCCGCAGCGGGCACGGCCACTCCACGAACGCCCATTGTTTTGGCAGGGACGGGAACCGGCGCAGATCGGACGGCGTGTTTTCGAAGAGCTCCAGCTCGAGCCGCACGAGCGCGGCGAGGAACGACTTGTTCGGACACGCTTTCGGTCGCCTCGAGCGCACCGCCTCCAGAGCTTCGCCGAGAGAGCGTTTTTCGGAGATCATGAGGTGCGCCACCGCGGCGGTGACGCTCCGGGACTGGCCGAACGCGCAGTGCACGACGGCGCGGCCGCTCGCAGCTTTCGCGCTCGCTAGAAACGCGTCTATGTTCTCGAAGTGAGACGCGATGTTTGCGGTGAGGGTGTCCTCCACCTTGACGTGGAGGTACTCGAAAGGCAACGGCGGGAGGGTTCCGGCCTTTCCGACGAGCCACGGGGGCGGCACTTTCTGCACAGACACGACGTGCGTGACCCCCTTCTCGATGAGAAGTTCCCGGCGTTCCAGGGCGATGCAATCCTGCGCCCCAACGTAGAGCCACGGCGTGATGGCCGTGGCGTCGGGAATGTCAACCTCTGGCGCCATCGGCGCCTCGCGCCGGGGGCTCTGACCATTTTCCTCTGAGCACCCAAACGCAAAAGCGCGAAAAAGTTCATTGCTGCCGCGAAAAGCTCGGCACCTCTGAACGAAAACTTTCAAACAGTGGCGCGCATCGCGGCGGCGATGGCGCCGAAGCGACGCCCCCGGGCGGCGGCGGCCAGGGCGAAGGCATCACCGCACTCGTTGGTGACGTATGCGGTGTCGAAGGGTGTGGCGCCTGAACGCGCCAAGGCTTCTCTGAACGCCTTCGCCGAGCAGTGGGCACAGATGATGGACTGCACACCGCGTCAGGCGCTGCTCCACATGAACGCCGACGGCATCGGCGACGAGTACGTGCAGTACCTGGTCGCGAACGACTCGCTGCGGGAGTTTCGCGAGAGCCAGAGCCAGCGAAGCCATGAGGGGAACGACGGATCCGGCGGCGGCGGGGATCGGGAACGCTGTGACGCGCCCGGTCCGGCGAACGACATATCCGGGGGTGCCCAGGGGCGACGCAGCAGCGCGGGCGCGTCCGGATCTCGTGCGCGCGACCCCGTTCCCGACCCGGCGGATCTTCCCGAGCCGGCCTCCGACTCCGACGAGGCACCCATCGTGCGCCGCCGCGCTTCGCGGCGCCACGAGTCCGCCTCCTCGCCCCCGCGCGTCCCCGGGGACGTCCCCGACGCCGAGTCTCTGTCCGAGGCGGAGGACGAGGACGACGCGGTGTCCGACTCGTTCGTCGAGGACGACGCCGAGGGCGACGCCGCGGAGGAGGAGGACGACCTCGAAGACGACGACGACGACGAGGCGGGCGAGGAGGACGAGGCGTACGCCATCTCGCAGGCTGACCTGGAAGACGCGTTCGGGGATGTCATAGAGCTGGACCTCTCGGACGACGACGACGACGACGGCGCCGAGGCGCTTGCCGCGGCGGCGCTCGGGCGCGGGCGCGGCGCGGGGCGCGAACCGAAACCGAAACCGAACGCGGCGTCGGTGATTGACCTGAGCGGGGACGTACGCGGCGGCTCGCGCCGCGGCCAAATCGCCGGGACGGACAAAGGCGACAAAGGCAAGCTCCCTCTGAACCTGACCGCAGGCGGGAACGTCCTGGGTGCGTCCACCGCGCGCCGCGACGATACCAACGCGGCGCCGGCGTTTGTCGGACGCTCGCGCGGCGGCGCGCTCGAGTTTGTGCGCGGCGAGCGCCTCGTGGCGATGGCCGGGGGAAGGCTCGGCGACGATCGCGCGAAACGCGCCGACGCGAACGGCCGCGCGACGACCGCACGCGAGGGTGTGCGGTCTTGCGACGACTCGGAACGACGCGAGTCGGTACACCCCGACTCCGAAGAGGACCTCGAACGACTGGACGACCTGGACGTGTGTAACCGGATGGTTTTCGGTAACCGCGCGTTTCGGCACCAGCAGCGCGCCATCGTCGAGCACTCCGTGGCGGGAACGGAGGGGCGTCGCGCGCCTGGGAAAGACTGTTTCGTGCTGATGCCCACCGGCGGGGGGAAAAGCCTGTGCTACCAGCTCCCCGCGGTGGTCTGCGGCGGTGTCACGGTGGTCTGCTCGCCGCTGCTGAGCCTGATTCAGGACCAGGTGAACCATCTGGTGCGCGACTTCGACGTGCCGGCGGCGTATTTGTCGTCGGCGCAAACTGCGGCCGAGGCGCGCGCGGTGTACGCCGAGCTGCACAAGAACGCGCCTACCGTTCGTTTGGTGTACGTGACCCCCGAGAAGCTCGCCGGCTCGGACGCGTTCATGAGCTGCCTCACGGATTTGCACGGCAAAGGCCTGCTGACACGGTTCGTGGTGGACGAGGCGCACTGCGTGAGTAGCTGGGGACACGACTTCCGCCCCGACTACAAGAAGCTGGGCGACGTGAGAAGGCGCTTCCCCGACGTGCCCGTCACCGCGCTCACGGCGACGGCCACGCCCGCGGTGCGCCGGGACGTGGTCAAGACGCTCGGGATTCCCCGCGCGCGCGACTTCGTGGTGACGTTCAACCGCCCGAACATCGCCGTGCACGTCAAGAGCAAGAAGCGCCTGCGGGACCTGCCAAAGTTCGCCGAGTGGGTTGCCGACCGGTACGGGGGCCGGGACGCCGGCATCGTGTACTGCCTGAGCCGCGACGACACGACGGCGTGCGCGGAGGCGATCAACGCGGAACGCGCGCGGCGCGTCCGCGAGCGCCTGCCCCCCGGCCCGTCCGCGGTGGCGTACAACGCGGGCCTCTCCGCGAAGGCGCGCGTCGAGGCGCAGAACCGGTGGATGTCCGGCGAGACGCAGGTGACGTGCGCGACCATCGCGTTCGGGATGGGCATCGACAAGCCCGACGTGCGCTACGTCGTGCACTACTCGGCGCCCAAGTCGCTCGAGGGTCTGTACCAGGAAATGGGGCGCGCGGGGAGGGACGGCAAGCCCTCCGAGGCTGTGACGCTGTACGCCAAGTCGGACATCACGCGGATCCGCCGGATTCTCGCGATGCCAACGCCCGGCGTGCGCCGTGCGGACCGCCTGAAGAAAAGCGAGCCGCTGCTGCAGAAGGTGGAGGCGTACCTGTTGAACCGCGCGACGTGCCGCCGCGTGCAGCTGCTGGACTACCTGGGCGAGCCCGGGTTCGACGCCAGGCAGTGCCGCGCGACGTGCGACGCGTGCATCCTAAAGCGGGGGGGGCTGCCCCTGGACGAGCCGGACACGTGGGCGGAGGACCTGGCCACGGACAAGGCGACGCGTGCGAAGCCCGGCGAGGGCGCGCCGGGCGGCAAGGGGCGCAAACGCAAGGCGAAGCGCAAAACAAAGGCCAAACCGAAGAAGGCGCCCAAGAAGGCGCCCGCCGCGCGCGCGCGCGCCGCTCCCGCGGCGAGGGGAGGCGGGACGGGCGCCAGCATGTTCGGGACGTTCCAAATGCGCACGTAGCCGCCGCTCGTGGTCGTATTAGTCGCCTAGATTCGTTCTACATAGCTAGTGTTACATCGTCCGCCGCGTTCTGCGGACGACACGGCGCACGACGACGCGTCGACGGCTCGATACCGTCGAACGTCGATAACGGGTGCGCGGCGCTTAAAGCCAAGCCACGCCGGAGTACACGACGAGCGCGGCGACAAGGGCCGCGCTGTGTTTCGCGCCGGGCTCCTCCGATTTTCGCCTCGGTCTCTTTTCGGGCAGCGCGTCGCGCAAGATGGCGCGCAAGGTCACGAGGCCGCTGGACGAGCGCAAACTGCCGAGCCTCGAACCCCCCATCTGCTTCAAGTCAGCCTTCGTGAGACTCAAGGACACCTGCGCCACCTGCGCGGGCTCGCGTTCGGCGGTGGACGACATCGCGCGCCTCGCCTGTTCGACGCCACGGCTGGCAAGCCGAATTTCAATTTCGGGACGGGCGGAAGCGCGCGTTCGCGTCGCGAGGCTTGAGGCGGTGACGCACGGACTCTGGTCTCGCCGAGCGGGTGATCCACGCGCGTGAAGAGAGTGTATCGACGCGAGGGTCGGTTCGCCTCCAAACGCCTGGTGCGGTGACCGTCGAATCTGGCGCCCCGTGGGGGGTCCGTCGCGCCAAAAGCGCGAAACGGCGGGTTTTGGATGTCTGGTAAAAGGAAACCGCCAGCTGGCAACAGCAGCGCCTTTTGTTCGGTCGCATATGAGCAAACACGCTGTAGCCTGTTGACAGGCCCACGATCGTCGGTTTTCGGTGCGGATTTGCGAAATCTCCCCCAGGTGGCGACTCGGCGTGGCTCGAGTGCAGACGTCACACTCACGCACGGCCGCGATGGCCGTCCTCGCCACGACCGCGCCTCGCGCGCTTCGCGCCGGATCGGCCCTCCGGTCGACCCGCGGATCCCCGGTCTCGCGCGGCGCCACGGTGGTGCCTCGCGCGAAGAAGTCCGCCATCAAGGTGGTGACTCCCGCGGAGCCCGAGCCCGAGGCTCCCACGCCTCTGACGGACGAGCAGCTCAACTCCGTGCCTCCCGAGATGCTGGAGCGGGACATCTGGGACGCCGAGGGCTTCGATCAGCTCGGGGAGAACGTCAAGAACTGGGGCCTGTTCTTCGTGGTGTTCATGGCCGCCGGCGCGGGCGTGGTGGCGGCGAACACGTACAACGACGGCGCCGTCGGGGTGGATTTCCAGGCGTACGAGAGCCCCGACGCGGCGGTGGTGGCCGCGATGGCCGCGAAGCAGGGCGTCGTCGCCGCGGAGGCGGTGCTGGACGCGCCCGAGACGCAGTGACCGGAGACGAACGACGTGGCGACACGCGGCGGTCGGTTCTCAACGCGAACGCACGAACAAACGACACGCGCCCGCTCGCTCGCCAGACTATTAGCGGCTCGTCGACGTTTCAGGCGTCCCGACCGCCCCCTCGCCGCCGCGTTTCCCGCCCGCCTCCAGCTCGCGCGTTCGCGCCTCCGCGGCGACGCGCCCGGCGCGCTCCGCCTCCAGCGCGCCCCGCAGGGCGTCCATCTCCTCCGTCATGGCCGTCTGCCGCGCCAAGACGCGCATCTCGCGCTCGGCGAGTGCCTGCATGTCCGTCTGCAGCTTCGCCAGACGCGACGCCAGCGCGTCCGGCGACGCGGGGAAGACGGTCTTCTCGGCGGCGACGTCGTCGCCGCGCGGCGGGACTCGGTTCGCCTCCGTGCGAGTCGCGCCGCGCGAAACCGCCGCCATCGCCTCCTCGTGCTTCTCCGCCGCGCGCCGCAGCGCGTCTTTGAGCGTCGCGTTCTCCTCGCGCAGCGCGCGCTCGGTCTCGCGCAGCTCCGTCGCGGACGCCACGAGCCTCCGCACGGCCTCGGCGCGCTCGGCGCGCTCGGCGGCGACGCCCCGCGCCGCGCGCTCCTTCGCCTCGAGCGTCTCGCGCGCCTCCTCGATGGCGAGCCGCTGCTGCTCGATGGTGCGCGCCGCCGCGGCGGCGTCCTCGCGGTGCGTCTCCGCGGTGGCCTCGCGGAGCGCGAGCTCGCCCTCGAGGCGAACGCGTCTCTGTTCCCCATCCTCCAACGCGCGCTCCAGCGACGCCAGGCGGTCGACGAGCGCGCGACGGCTCACGTCGCGGTGCGTCTCGTCACCCTCGGTTTCGGCCAATCGACGCTCGAGCTCGGCGACGCGTCTGGTGTCCGCGTCCTGGCGCTCGCGCGCGAGCTCGCGGCTGGAAGCCTCGCTGTCTCGCGCGCGCTGCAAGTCAAGCTGAAGCGACTCGATGGATTTCTTCGCGCGCGCCAGCAAACGCGTGCGCTCCTCGAGCTCACCGTGCACGTCCCGAAGCGTCGATTCCGCGCGCGCCACCTGCGCGGTCAGACGGCGCTCCGCGGGGGTCGCCGCAGCCCCGGCCGCGCTCCGCTCCGACCAGGGGGTGGCTGTGAAGTACGGCTGGCGTAACGCCGACGCGGGCGTGCTCCGCACGCTCATCGCACCGCCGCTGACGCCCCAGGGACAGTGACGAAGCGACGACGCATTCGTCGTTGTTTATTTCGGGTACAGCGCGGCGTCAAACGGCGTCGGGAAAAGCCCTGCGAGGAATTCGGGCGGCGGTCGCCTCGTCACATCGCGACGCGCGGGGGAGACGAGACGCGCAGGAGTGCCCGTCCGGGTTTCGTGCCGCGCATCGCCAATTGTGTGAAAAGAAGCCGCCACGATGCCGACGTGGCTGCGCATCGCGTTCATGCTGATGGCCGTGAGGTCGGACAACATGGAGTCCACCCTGACGCAGATCGGGTACATGGCGTTGTCCTGGTGCCTGCGCGGGTGTTTCCAGGCGCTGCAGCGCCCCATCATGATCCCTAAGCTCGTGCGCATGGGCAAGATGCACCCCGAGGTGGCGAGACGCACGGTTTCCTCGAAGAAGGCCATCGCGTACTGGTTCACGCTCACCGCGGCGGTCTCGGCGTTCCTCGCGTACCACAACGTGGTGCGCATGACGTTCTTCCTGGTGTTCACCACGCTCGTGCTGCCGCTGTTCAAGACGGTGGCGTTTCCGAGGGTTCTCCCCGTGCTCCCGTTCCTCGTCGCGGTGTGCTACGGCGTGTGGCGGTGGGAAGGCGTCCAGGAGCTGTTCCTGGGCCTGGTGCTGTTCCAGGCTCTGCCCACCGCGCACGAGACGCTGCGCCACTTCCTCGGCCCGAAAACCGGAAACCTCGCCGGGTTCGCGGCGTGGGCCGTCGTCGCCGTCGCGGTGGCCCCCATCGTGGCGACGTTCGCGGCGGCGTACTTCGTCCCCGAGGCCATCGACTGGCTGGTCTCCAACCGCACTCACCCCTCCGTCGCGCCGTACTGGGCTGCGCTGGAGTACTACTACAGCTTCCTGGGGTTCGCCACCGCGGACGGCGACAACCCGTACCGCGTGCTGGGCGTCCCGCAGACGGCGTCCATGGACGCCATCAAGAAGCAGTTCCGGCGGCTCTCGGTGCGGTACCACCCCGACAAGACGGGAAACGACCCGAAGAAGAAGGAGCACTTCGTCCGGCTGCAGCAGGCGATGGAGGTTATCACCAAGGGCACGTTCGACGGCGCCGTCAACGAGAACGCGTTGCGCGCGAGGCTGAGAGGCACCATCTCGCGGTGTTCCGAGTTGACGCCCATCGTCGGCATATGGGTCGCGCTCGCGCTGCTGGCGTTTGCGCGCTGGCTGTTCCGCGACCGCAAGCGCGAGCGCGCGGAGCGCGAGGCTGAGGCGGCGTACCGCGCCGCCGCGGCGGCGAACGGGGCCGTGCCCATGGACATCCCGCGCGAATACGACATCGGGCCGTCGTTCCTGGGGGGGAACATGCTCGGCTACGGCGGCGCGGGCGGCGGGGCGGCGAGGTTCGGCGATGCGGGGCCGCGCGCGCAGGCGAGGACCGTGGGGGGTAGGCGGGTGCAGACCCCGCAGACGCAGATGCCGAGGCTGGTGGAGATCGACGCGGCGGCCGGGGCATCGGGCGGGGGGTCTGCGACGGGGGAGGGCGGCGCGGCAGAGCGCGTGGCGGTCTCGGGGGAGGGGATGACGCGCCGCGGCGAGAAACGACGCTCGGGGCGGTGAGACGCGGTGTATTTTTTTGACGGTGCCGATTCTGGCCGTCTCGACAGCGCCGCGGGTCTGTGGGTAAGCGCGAACGCGGATGCATAGAGCATTTAGTCCGAAATTCCGGTTCGATTCAATTTAGGGATACGGGGAAAAGAACTCGACAATCGGGGTCTGCGCGTCGTGTTCCCAGATTCCAGGTTCGATCCACCAGTTTTTGCGGAAGATGAAGATTTTACCGACGAGATCCGTGGAGATCATGAGGCTCCCGACGGCCACGTCTCGGCGCGTGGCGTCATCGGAATTTGGACTCGCGAACGGCACAAGCCGACACGCTCGGCACGCGACACACACGGACGCTGCGGGGCGACGTGTTTGGGACAATGGCGCTGGTGAGTGGAGCGCTCGCGCTGGCGGGCGGGTCGACCGCAGCGAACGCGCCCGCGCGCGTCGCGCGATCGCGGCGTGCGGCGTCGGGCCTCGGCTCGCAGCGTGATGTGGGCCGAGGCGCGCCGCGCGCGGACGGCGCGCTCGCCGGCGCGCCTCGCGTCGCCGTCGCCGTCGCGGCGTCGCGCGC
>MDSV01141487.1_pt1 | contig 17361 bp, 17 predicted proteins | sample 810851 | NCBI WGS metagenome assembly MDSV01 (sample SAMN05326640, study PRJNA326480) | marine metagenome | isolation source: seawater | place: Atlantic Ocean: North East | collected 2012 | reverse complement strand
CTTCCTGTATTTCATCGGATGATAGTTCTATATATTTGCACTTAAAACCTGCGCTACTTATTCTATCCTTAAGTATTGGTCCAATAGTCGCCAGAAAGGTTATATTCGCAACTGCAATGGTTATTATTCCTTCTGAAGGAGGGAGTGAGGGTTCAATACTTATTGGAACAACAAGATTATCTCTACACCACTGTAAAGAAAGATACTTATCTATTATTTTTCTTATTGGAGCAACTTTTAAAGTATTTATATCCATTTTTTTATTGAGTGTAACAATCTGATTCTTTCCATTGATCCAAATTACTCAATATTCTTTGATTGCATATCCAATAATAATTTCCACAATCTCCTGAAGACGTCTCACCTTTATATTTTCCATTACTGGCAGTTAATCTTTGTGACTCTCTATTTACCTTACATTTAATTTCTTCGTCTTCAATTAATTTAACTTGCATTTGTTCTTTAGAACCCATATCCACTCCATTAAAGAAATAGTAGGTTATCTGACATTCAGATATATATTTTTCTCCGGTAAATGTAGAAAATAACTTTTTGGCGTCTGAGCATTCCTCATTTGATTTTATTTTTTGATAATTTAATTCAGAGTCAGCTATATAAGATTTATGAACCCAAGTTTTTTTACTACAAGTATTAGAAATATCATCCCATCTATTAAAACTTCCTGAAGGAGATGAATTTTTCCATGTATAAAAATTATCCTCACATATTGACTTATTTTTTTCTGTTGCAAAAGTATTATCCCAAGAAGTCTTCAAGGAACTATTTGAAGTACATAAATCGCCAGCCCACGACTCGCAAGAAACCAAACCGCCTTCATCGGTTGGAGGGGAAGCAGTTTTTATTAATGTTCCTGATTCGTTCCCAATTCTGAAATCCAAGGAGAATAATAAATTATCTGTTTTATCTGATGGTTCAAGTCCAAATTTTTCGCAATTTGATCCATTAGTTTTTTGAAAACCTAGTGTCTGTATTTTTTTTTCTGAAAAAGATGTGGGCGTCACATTTGAAAGCTGATTGCCAAGTCTAAATTCTTGTAAACACTCTACGGCATATGAGTCCATTAATATTTTTATTTCGTCTAAGCGATTTAACTTTAAAGTTTTTAATATAGATGGTACTGAAACGCTTGTAAGAGTAGCTAATACAGCAATCACCACAACAAGTTCAATTAGAGAGAATCCACTCTCACTAAACTGATAAATTTCATTATTAGATTTAATAACCTTCATGATATTTTAACTATCAGTAATATCAATATTATAAATAATAACGAGAAATGTAAATGTAGAGCATCATCTAATACCCAATTGGTTTAATTTATCTTTAAATTTTATTATTATTTCGGGAGCTTCTTTTGCTACTCCAACAAATTGAACTCCATTTGGAAGAAGATTTGTAGTTTCCCCTCCAATATCTCCTACAAATATTCCTCCAGAAGTTTTTTCAAATTCTACAATCGCATATGATTCATTGTTTGTTGTAATTATTCCCATTAGTTTTAAATTTGAGAATTGATTATCAACATCTTTTTGCCATATATTGAATGGATTTATATTACCTATTTTACTTCTTGAATGTAATTCATTTTCAGAAGGTAATTTCTTGAATTTTTTAATATCATTAATAATATTTTTCTCTAAATCAATAAGTTTTTTTTCATTTTTATATTCTATTTGTTCGGCTTCCAAGTTTGAGTGGAAAGACAAACTTAAAATTGTAAATATAAAATTAAAAATGTAAATCAAATATTTAATTGATTTCATTTCTCAAGTTTTAAAGGTTACCATTCACCTTTTGTACAACCTAATTTACCTGCATCACACCATTTTTGGGATATTCCAGTATTAGGATCATATTGTATTTGAAAATTAGGTAAATTAATATCAGCAGATGTAGCGGTAGCTTTGTAACAGGTGGTATCATTACCGTTCGGCCCCATTGTATATCCTGAATATTCACCTTTATATGCTTGAGAGACACTAAATGCAGTTGCATTATTATCGCCAACATTAATAGCAGCACTTACAACACACTCTTTAACTCCGTTGACTAACCCATTTTTTACAGCAGCCATTTTTGCTCTTGATTGAACCCCTTGGAAAGCTGGGATAGCAACCGCTGAAAGAATCGCCAATACTGCAATTACAACAACAAGTTCAACGAGAGAAAATCCTTCTTCTCCTGGTTTGGATTTGAGCACCTTCTGTACTCTATTTTTGCTCAAAATAGTAATGAATAGCGAGTTCATTTTAAGAATCTTGAAATTTTATATTTATATTATACATTTTTGTTTGATTTTACAAATAAATTATTTCATTTTTTTAATTTTTTAAAAAACATATGAAAAAAAAAGCAAATAAATTAATTTAAATAAGTTTAAATTTCAATTTAGGTTTAATTCTATTTATTCTATCAGAATTTAATTAATAAATTACTTTAAAGCTAATGATACTAAGTTTCATTATTGGTACATGTATTGGAAGTTTCTTAAACGTAATCATATATAGGTTTCCATTATCTAAATCTGTCGTTTTTCCAAATAGTTTCTGTCCTTCATGCAAAAATAAAATATATATTTTTGATAATATTCCAATAATTAGTTGGTTTTTACTGAAAGGGAGATGTAGGAAATGTAAAAGCAAAATAAGCATCGAATATCCTTTAATAGAATTTGTAACTGGATGTTTATTTACCCTCAACTTCATTTGTCTATCTAAAAATTTTTCGCAATTAAATTTATTCTTTGGCTTTTTATTAATATCTCTATTTGTAGTTTTATTTATTTTTGATATTAAATATTTGTGGCTTCCTGATAAATTCATATTTTTTGGAAGTATCGCGGGTTATCTATATTTAATTTTTGATTATTTTTACGAGGGGAGACTAATAGTTTTGGAACATATTTTTTCTTCATTCCTTGGTTTCCTGATTTTTTTTCTTATATCTTTCGTAGGTGAAAGACTCCTTAAAAAGAAAGTCTTAGGATTAGGGGATGCGAAGTTAATTTTTATGTTAGGTATTTGGCTAGGCCTTAAAGGCATTATTATTACAATTTATTTATCCTTCATATCTTCGTCAATAATATTAAGCTTTTTGTTTTTCACTAAAAAAATAGTGAAAGAAACAAAAGTCCCTTTCGCACCCTTCATATTATTTTCTGCATATCTTGTTTGGTTAGTCGAAGATAAATATTTCCTTGATATACATGAAAAACTTATTAACATTATATTGTGAGATAACTTTTGTATGTTTATTAATTAATTTAAAAAGACAAAGTAAATGAATCAATATCAAAATAACCTTTTTTGATATTTAATATGAATAAAAATCAAATAAATGCAAAAAAAAATATTAAAATTTAATTTCCCCAAAAAAAGTATATTTGGTTTCAAAGTATTAAATTCCATACAATCAACTTGTTTTGCATATTTATTTATTTTATTGATTTTCTTATCTAATTATTTAAATGGCATTTATAAAATTGAGTTATTAGCAAGGAATTTTTACATAATTATTTCTAACTTTAGTTTTATTATTCTTTGTTTAAATGCTTTTAATAAAAGATATGAATTAAATAAAAATATCTACCTTGCTATTAATCTTCCTTTATTTGGATTTTTTCCACTTTCAATTTATTTAGTAATTAAGTTTTGTATTTTAGTTTTTTATATTATCTTTTATAAATAAATTTATCAAATTATCAACACTTTTATTTATCATTTCAAGTGGATAATTAATTGATTTAAAAATGTCAATTAATTCATCTTTTTTTAAAAGATTGTTTTGTGAGTTTAATATTTTTGTCTATCTTTATTTTAGATATCATAATTAATATATTTTACTTTTCAAAAGTCAGCGTATACAATAAAAAATTAAGTCTTATAAAAATATGTGAAAATTATGGATTTGTTTAAAAGAGTGATCAAGAACTTTTCTCATATACCAATCTTTGGAAATTTGATTTATTTATCAATAAAAAAAACCTATTTTTTCTCAAAAAAAATTTTTATTTTTTTAAAAAAATTATTTATGTATTTAGTAAGAAAATCATATAAATTTCCATTTGTAGGGGTATACATAAAAGTTCTTGTTGCAATTTTTAGATTCTGTGAAGAAGATAAAATTATGTTGAAACTTATTTTTAAAAAAAGAATAAAAAGACTTTTATATTTACCATTTTTTGGAAGATACTTTAGGGGTTTTAGGCAATCAATAAGAAGTCATTATTCAGAAGATAGAGATATTTATAATCTTGTTAATTCACTTCCGATTACTTTGAGAGAATTTAAAAGAGATAACACCCTCCTAACAAACAAAATAAACTTATGTTTAGAAGAAATTAATTTTATAAAAAAAGAACAACAAAAGATTCTTTGTGAATTAAATGAATATAGAAATTTTTTTTCTAATGAGAAAAGTAGAGATTTAGATAATCTTTTAAGTTCAGTTCCGATTGTTCTCCGAAAAATACAAAGAGAGAATATTTCTAAAGAGGCAAAAATAAATGAAATAAAAAACGGTTTTCTTAAATATTTAGAAACAGAAAATAAAAAAAATTCTTAATTAGTTTTAAAATCAGTGATTTTTTATACCCTGTATATTAATACTAAAACCCACTTAGGGTATAATATGCGGTTAAAGGATTAATTTATTAATGACTTTTCCTAGCTTTTCAATCATAATTAATACCCTTGATAGAGAGTCAAAGTTAAAAGAAACTTTAGATAGCCTTAAGTGGTTAAAATATGATGGAAATTTTGAAGTAATAGTTGTAAACGGTCCATCACAAGATGGAACAGCAGATTTATTATCAAAATGGGAAACAGAAATTAAAATAGAAAATTGTGATAAAAAAAATCTCTCAAAGTCAAGAAATATAGGTATTTGTTCTGCTAATGGAGATATTGTTGTGTTTATAGATGACGATGCCATCCCAGAACCAGAATGGCTTAGTGATCTTAGTAAATCATACAATGATCCACAAGTTGGTGCAGCTGGCGGATTTGTCTTTAATCAAACAGGTTATGAATATCAAAAGACTTTTGAAATATTAGATCGTTGGGGTGATGGTTACGGTTTAGATAAAGCCACACCTCATTTATCATTTCCAAAAAGTATTTTGGTGCCACATCTTTTAGGTTGCAATTGTTCATTTAGAAAATCAGCACTTATTGAAATTGGTGGTTTTGATGAGGAATACGAATATTTTCTAGATGAAACTGATGTAATTTTCAGAATAGTTGATGCGGGTTATTTAGTCGCTCAATTGCCAAATGCATTTGTTCATCATAAATTCGCTCCAAGCAATATGAGAAATGAAAAATCAGTTTTTAGATACAGATACCCAATTATTAAAAACAAAATATATTTTCAGATTAAACATGCTTCAGATTTCTTTTCTGAAGAAAGTATTTTGGAAAAAAGAAATTTTCTTCTGCAAAATCAAAAAGAAGATATCGCACATTGCTTCTCAAATGGATTAATAACTAAAGAGGATGTAGATAGGTTTAATATTGATTATAAAAATGCTGAAAGAGTTGGAATTAAAAGGGGTTATGAGGGGACAAGAGATATTGATTTAATCAATGAAGAAAAGATTAAAATATATGAAAGAACTTTTAAAAAATATAAGGGAATAGTAAAAACTAATTATAAAACTATAGTACTTATTTCTAGATATTATAAACCTACAAGCGAAGGGGGTATTGCAACTTTCACCAATAATCTAGGGGAGTCTTTAGCATTAGAGGGGAATATAGTCCACGTCATAACTGAAAGTCATGATATAAATAGAGTAGATTTTGAGAATGGAGTATGGGTTCATAGAATTCTTTTAAATGAGAAAGTGAGGACCTCTTTTGCCGAAAAAAATAAGGTTCCTCCAAATATATGGAATTGGTCAGCATGTGCTTTAGAAGAAACTAAAAGGATATGCACCCACAGAAAGATTGATATTGTTGAGGCTCCGATATGGGATTGCGAAGGCATAGCTTTTTTAGAACAAAAAGATTGGCCAATTTTAACAAGTCTGCATACTACATTAAAACATTGGCTTGATTATTATCCATTAGAAACTCATCCAATGGAATGGATAGAAAATCATTTATATCCTTTAATTAACATCGAGAGATTGATGATGTTAAATTGTGATGGTGTAAGAGCCAATAGCCAAGCAATAATTTCTGAAATAGAAAAAAGATATGATTTTGAATTCCCAAAAAGTAAATTGATTTTAATTCCTCATGGTATAGGCGATTTGACCTCCCTAAACTATGATCTAACTCCAAAACAAACATATATTTCAGCTCAATCAGAAATTATAGTTTTGTTTGTCGGAAGGCTTGAATCAAGAAAAGGAATTGATACTTTGCTTAAGGCAATTCCAATGATTTTAGATATACAGACAAATATGAGATTCAGAATTATAGGCGAAAATGAAATACTTAATTCATCAGGATCTAATTACATGAAGGATTTTATAAATAATAAGAACATTAAAAAATATCTTAATAAAGTAAGTTTTGAAGGGAAAGTTTCTGAAAAAGAATTATATGAGGCATATTCTAATTGTGATATTTTTGTGGCGCCTAGTAAGTTTGAATCATTTGGACTTGTATTCTTGGAGGCAATGAGATTTGCTAAGCCAGTAATAGGGTGTGATACTGGAGGAATTCCAGAGGTTGTCTCTGATAAAGTAAATGGTTTTATAATAGAAACAAACAATTCAAATCAGCTTGCAGAATCCATTTTAGCTTTATCTTCAGATAATGAAATGAGAACTGAAATGGGTAAAAAAAGTTTTGAAATTTTTAATAATAAATTCACCTCTAAGATAATGGCATGTAAAAGTGAAGAATTTTACGAAGATACTATTAATTTATTTAATAATAAATGAATATATCTTTTGTTAATAGTTTATGCGTTAAAAATGATGCAATTTCTAATTTAGTTAGAGATCAAATAAAATGGCTTGAACAAGATGGGAAAAATAAGATAAATTTTTATTCTTACTCTTCTGATTATCCTGAATTACCTAATCAAATAGTGAAAGATCTTAAAGATGTTATTTTTGATAAATTCTTTCAGCAGAGTAATATTATTGTTTTTCATTTTGGTGTTTATTACGAACTATTTAATTTACTGCCTGTTTCACCTGTTAACTCTAGAAAAATAATCTTCTTTCATAACATAACGCCTAAAAAATTTGTAAGTTCATCTTCTCATGAATTAATAGATAAATCTTTTGCTCAATTAGGTAACTTAAATTTCTCTGATGATATTTTTTGTATAAGCAAATTTAGTAAAGAATTTTTAAATTCTTTTGGTATAAAATCAAACGATATAATATTTCCAATTAACTTTAATAAAGAGATTATATCTTGCAAAGTAAAACCAAGTTTTGAGGATAAAATTACAAGAATTATTTTTATAGGAAGATTTGTTCTTTCAAAAGGACCAATTGATTTCTTAAATTGTATTGAGGCATTAATTATATTAAATCCTAAGATAAAATTCAAGGTCGATCTTATCGGCAAAGTTTCATTTTCTGATCCAAATATTGTTCAAGAAGTAAAAATTAGTATCTCAAGACTTAAAAAAAAATATAGCAATTTAGAAATAAACTTACACGATAGTCTTTCAGAGTTAAAAAAGATTAAGTTATTAATTGAAGCTGATATTTTTCTATTACCTTCTTTTCATGAAGGCTTTTGCGTAACAATATTAGAAGCATTAAAAGCACAATGCATGGTACTTTCTTACCAAAATTCTAATATCATTTCACTTTGTAATGGATTCGCTAAATTAGTTCCAACAGGTAATATAAACTTGTTGATAAATGAATTAAATTTAGTTTTAAATCAAACAAGATCAAGTAATTGGATAGAAAATGATTATCAAAGATATTTTGATAAAGTCTCTAGATATTGTGAAGGATATTCTAACGAAAATATTAAAGCTAGATTTCTTGAAATTATTGAAGATAACTTACAACTTAATAAATGAATTTTAAAAAAAAACTAAAAAAACTTCCACTCTTAGGAAGATATTTAAATAAGTTAAATAGATTAAAAAATATTGTAATTGTTTTGGTTGAGAAATTTGAGAAGATAAATCATTTCCTAGTAAACATAGAAGAATATATAGATAATGCCTTTGAATTTAAGCTTTATAAAGATTTTTCTTCAAATAAATTTGATGATTTAGAAAAGAAGATATTTGAGTTAAAAGATAATTTGAAATCGTTAAATATAGTTGTCAATTCAAATACATTAAAACTCGAATTTAGTAAAGATAGAATTAGGTCCTTAGATGATAAAATTTTAATTCTTGAAAATATATCTAATGATTTAAATCTTACATTTTCAAAATATTTAGAAGAGAAATCTATTATAGATCAAAATTTATTACAAGTTAAATCGTCTTTAGGTGAAATTACATCAAAATTAAATTTAGTTCAAGAATCCCTTGATTCTAATCATATTGATTCGGAATTTCTTATTAATAAATTAAAGGTTATTGATGAAAATTATAAAGTCCTTGAAAATAATATTAAAATTTCGAGAGAGATAAATTTAGATTTAAAAAATAAAATAAATGAAATTCTGAAAAACACTTTAGATTATGAAAATCTTTATAAAGATTATGATACTAAATTTAGACTTTTTGAATCTAATCAATTACCTACTCTGCTTAATACCATCAGTCAAATTAGTAAACAATATCTCGATAATAAAAAAGAAGTTGATTCACTTTCAAAAACACTACCGGCCGCTTTATATTCAATTAAGGTCGATTTAGAAAAGATCGCAAAAAATAAAAAATAAAATATATTTGATCTAAATTAATTGTTTAATTTAAGTTATAAAATTTAAATATTTAGATTCCTACTATTTAATAATAGTTAACGTTTATATTTTCTATATTTGCGAAAAATATATTATAAATAATTAATTTTTACGGCTTATTACGCGACTTAAAAATATTTTCTAATCAACATAGTTGTTAAAAAATTTACAAATATTATTAATAATTAAAACTTCAATTATATTTTTGAATTTGAAAAGATAAAATAAAACAATGGCAAATAAACAAACAATAATTCCTATTATCCTCTCAGGAGGGGTTGGTTCAAGATTATGGCCTCATTCAAGGGAAAATCATCCTAAACCTTTTATCAGATTAAGTGATGGGCAAAGTTTAATACAAAAAACATATATTAGAATGAAAAATTTGCTTGAACCAAGCGAGATTCTAACAGTAACCAATAATAATTTGTTTTTTTACACTCATGATGAATATGAAGAGACAAGATTTTCAGTTAAGAAAACATATCTATTGGAACCTTTTAGTAGAAACACTGCAGGGGCAATAGCTCTTGCTGGACACTATGTTAAAAAGAAATATGGAAATGAAGCGGTTATCATGGTTAGTCCAGCGGATCATTTAATAGAAAATGAACAATTATTTAAGAAAAACATAAATGAGGCATGTAAATTAGCTCTTCAAGATAAGCTAGTCACGTTTGGTATAAAACCGCACTCTCCTGAGACTGGTTATGGATATATTCATGCTGAAGGAAATAATGTTAAAAGATTTGTTGAGAAGCCATCTTTGGAGAAAGCAAAAGAGTATTTAATTTCAGGAAACTATTTTTGGAATGCAGGTTTATTCTGTATGAAGGTTTCTACTCTTTTAAACGAGCTTTTAAAATACGCGCCTGATATTTATGAAACTTCAAAATATGCTTATGAAAAATCATTATATTCCTCAAACGAAAACTTTGAACGATATGAAATATCAAAAAAGAATTATGAAAAAGTTAGAGATATATCTATAGACTTTGCTATTTTTGAAAAATCAAATAATTTAGCCATAGTTCATTGTGACTTCGATTGGTCAGATGTCGGATCCTGGATTGAGTTTGGCAAATTAAGTAAGCCAGATAGTAATTATAACTTGATAAGTGGAGATACAATTTTAAAAGATACTAAAAATTGCATAATTCATGGTTCAAAAAAATTGATAGCCATGATAGGTATTGAAGATGTTGTTGTTGCCGATACTTCAGATGCTTTATTAATTTCAAAAAAATCTGCTTCTCAAAGAGTGAAAGAGATTTTTTTTGAATTAAAGAATTCTAAGAGTCCTCTTTACAAGACATTCCCAACCGTTTATAGACCTTGGGGAAAGTATACAGTTATAGATGAATATAATAATTTCAAAATAAAACTAATTGAAGTAAAACCGAAACAAAAATTGAGTCTTCAAATGCATAACAAAAGAAGTGAGCATTGGGTGATTGTTAGCGGTACTGCAGTCATTACCTTGGAAGATAAAGAATTTAATTTAAAAACTAATCAATCATTTTATATCCCAACAAAAGCAAGGCATAGATTAGAGAATAGTTCAGAAGAGATCTTAGTTGTTGTTGAAGTTCAAATAGGTGAATATCTTGGAGAAGATGATATCGTAAGATTTGAAGATAGTTATGGAAGAAATTCAAAAAAAAAACTTAAATAAAATTAATTTTTATTTTCTATTAAGAATATAATTTTAAGCATGCAAAATATCATATTCTTTATTCCAAAAAAAACAAATTATCCTTGTGGAATAGAAAAAGTAGCATTGTTAATTAAAGAAAAATTATCAAATTCAAAAAAGTTAAATTTAAAAGAGATCAATCTTAATGCTCCAAAAAATCTAAATCCTATATTCCAGAAGATTATTATCTTAATAAAATTTTTATTTATAGGAATTCAAATTAGAAAATATAACAGGTTTGATATTTTCTTTTCTATGACGGCAAGGTTACCATTTTTTATTTCAAGAAATACCAAGAAAGTTATATTCGTGCATGATCTTGTTTATTTGAAATTTCCCAAAAGTATGTCATTTTTTGGTTTCTATGCTGATAAATTTTTTGTACCCATTTCAATAAAGAATAGTGATATTATCTTTTGCCCCTCCAATTCTACTGCTATCGATATTAAAAAATTTTTTCCAAATCAATTTCATAAAGTAAAAGTAGTTAAACTTGCTTCGACATTAGATAAAAAAGTAACTCCAAAAAATAATTATCAGGAAATAAAAAAACCATATTTTCTCTGTTTGGGAACTATTGAACCTAGAAAAAATCACGTTAATCTTTTAAAAGCTTTTTCAAAATTATCTCTCCAAGTTAGAAAAAAATATAGTCTGCTGATAATTGGAAAAAAAGGATGGGGTAATATAGATTTAATCAATCAGATTAGTTATCTAGGTTTAGAAAATCAAATTCATATAAAAGATTATGTTGATAATGAATATTTGAACTTTCTTATAAAAAATTCTTTTTGTCTTGTTTACCCATCATTCTATGAAGGTTTTGGGTTACCAATTTTAGAAGCTCAAAATTTTGGGATACCTGTTATTACATCTAAAGCATCATCAATGCCAGAGGTTGCCGGTGAGGGTGCAATATATGTTGATCCTTTTTCTTCAGTTTCGATAAAAAAGGGATTAGACAAAATGATCAAAAACAAAATTTTAAGGGAATTTATTTCAAATAAAGCTTTTGAAAATGCTAATTTTTATAGTTGGGAAAAAACAGGTGCTAATATATTGGAATATTTAACTGAAAAATAATTTATATGGTAGAGAGAAAAAGTACCATAAGTGTTTTACATTTTTATAAAGCTTCCTATCCAGAGAGTATTGGTGGGGTTGAAACATTTATAGATAATTTGTGCAAAAACAGTAGAAATATAGAAATAAAAAATATAGTACTAGCCTTATCAAGAATTAATAAATCTGATATTAATATGGATAATTACACACTATATAAATCAAGATCGATTTTAAAATTATTTTCAACTAATTTTTCTTTAAGCGCTTTTAAAAAATTTTCCCAATTAAATAATAATGTTGATATTATTCATTTACATTATCCGAATCCATTTGCAGATTTATTACTTTTGTTATGCGGGAATAAAAAACCAATTATCATTACTTATCATTCTGATATTGTAAAACAAAAATATATTTTTAAAATCTATAAGTTTTTAATGTTTTGGGTCTTAAATAGTGCTGATAAGATTATTGCAACCTCACCTAATTATTTAAAAACTAGTCCTGTTTTGGATAAATTTAAAAATAAAGTTAGAGTGATACCTCCCGGGATAAATATTGACAATTTTTTAAATGTCAATAAAGATTTGGTTCAAAATTATAGAAAACAAATTAAGGAGCCTTTTTTTTTATTTATAGGAGTTCTCAGATACTATAAAGGACTTCATACTGCTCTTGAAGCGATTAAAAATACTAATATAAAACTTGTTATATGTGGGAATAATGGAGTAGAAAAACAAATAAAAAATTTGGCTAGAAAACTTAATTTAAAAAATGTAAAATTTCTTGGTTATGTAACAGAAGAAGAGAAAATAGCTTTGTTACATTCATGTGCAGCTTTTATTTTCCCTTCTAATTTAAGAACTGAAGCATTTGGGATGTCTCTTTTAGAAGCAGCTGCCTGTTCTAAACCATTAATTTCATGTGAGATAGGCACTGGCACATCATTTATAAATAAAAATAATGAAACAGGCTTAGTTATAAAGCCTAATTCTCCAGGAGAGCTTAGAAAAGCAATGAGATTTATAATAAAAAATCCAAATTTAGCGAAAGAAATGGGAAAAAGAGCCAAGGAGAGGGTAGAAAAAGTTTTTAGAATAGAAAAACAAATTTCTTCTTATTTAGAAGTTTATAAAGAAGTAATAGAAACTAAGAAATAATTTAGGAATAGCCATTTGGGTTTTGTTTTTGCCATCTCCAAGTATCTTCGCACATAGAAAATAAATCTTCTTCAGGTTTCCACTTCAAATCATTTAAGGCTTTATTTGCATTGGCAAAACATGCTGCCACATCGCCTGGCCTCCTACTTCGAAAAAAATAATCAATTTTTTTACCCGTTACTTTCTCAAATGTTTTAACCATCTCTAAGACTGAATAACCCTTCCCAGTTCCGAGATTATATTCTGTACACTGAGGATTATTTAGATTTTGTATAGCTTTTATATGACCTTTTGCTAAGTCCAGAATATGTATATAATCTCTAACACCTGTACCATCTTTAGTTTCATAATCGTCCCCCCATATATTTAGGTAGCCTCTTTTTCCTATTGCTACTTGAGAAAGAAAAGGCATCAAATTATTAGGGATTCCCTTAGGATCCTCCCCAATTAAACCACTCTTATGAGAGCCTACAGGATTGAAATACCTTAAAATTGAAATTCTCCATTCAGGATCAGAAATAAATAAATCTCTAAGAATTTCTTCTACAAATAACTTGGTTTTACCATAAACACTTTCTGGATTCAATGAATGATTTTCTGTAAGGGGAAGGAACTTTGGAACTCCATAGACTGTAGCTGAAGAACTAAAAACAATTCTTTTCAAATCACATTTATTCATTGCTTCTAAAAGATTAATAGTTCCTTGAACATTATTTTCATAATATTTAAGAGAATTTTTTTGAGATTCACCTACAGCTTTTAATCCAGCAAAATGTATTACAGCATGACATTTAAACTCCTTTATTGTTTTAATTAAAAGTTTTTTATTATTTAAATCTGATTCAACTACTTGTAAATTAGCATTACAAATTTTATTTATTCTAGAAATAACTTCTTTTTTACTATTGGAAAAATTATCTATGATTATGGGATTGAATCCCATTTCAATTAATTCAATACAAGTATGACTTCCTATATAACCGGCTCCTCCCGTAACTAATATATTCATTTCTAACTTTGTTACTTCATTTACAAATTTAAACTATTTTTTTACTAATTAATATAAATGTTTTAAAATTTTAAAATGATAAAGTTAGAGAACATCTCGTTATCTATTCCTATATATACAAACGAGACGAGACAATTTAAGAAAACACTTCTTAGATCAGTTACTGGAGGACTATTACAAAGAGAGTCGGCAGATGTTACTTACGTAAAAGCTTTAAATCAAATAAATTGCACTATTAATAATGGGGATAGGATAGCTTTAATTGGTCATAATGGTTCTGGAAAAACAAGTTTTTTAAAGTTAATTTCCGAAATATATTTTCCTTCTTCAGGTCTTCTGCATAAGACAGGAAAAGTTTACCCTATGATAAATAAAAGTTTTATAAGTAGTGTTGAATTAAGTGGCTATGTTGCAGCGAGAACTCACTACATGATGATGCATGGTACGAAAAAAGGTTTTAGTAAATATCTTGAAAATATTATCGAATTCTCAGGAATAGGAGACTACATATATCTTCCAATCAAAACTTATAGTGAAGGTATGGCTTCTAGATTGAATTTTACACTTTTAACTTCTTTTAATTATGAATGTTTAGCCTTAGATGAAGGCTTTGGAGCTGGAGATAGTAACTTTACTGAAAAAGCTGAGAAAAGGATGAATGAATTTATTGATAAAGCTGGAACCCTTATTTTTGCAAGCCATTCTGATGCTCTTTTAAAAAGATTTTGTACAAGAGGTTTATTATTTGAAAAAGGAAGTATAATTTTTGATGGACCTTTGGATGATGTTCTAAAATCTTATAATGATTAAAGATTTTCTTTCAACAATAAAATATGCATGGACTACCAGGAAGGTTTGGTGGTACACAGCGACAGCAAGAAGTAGAGCAAGATTTGCAAGAACCGCATTGGGAGGATTCTGGCTTGGCTTATCTAATTTATTATCCATAGCAGCATTGTCTGCTGTTTATGGGGTAGTTTTTAAGGTCCAAAACTTTAATACTTATGTCGTTTATCTTGGAGTTGGTTTAGTTTGTTGGAACGCTATTGCCGCAAGCTTTATGTCAGCACCTAGTTTATTTGAGGCAAATTCAGCTCAATTATTAAATACAAGTACCAAACATGTATATTACACTCTTGAAGAATGGGCATTTCAAACTCAAACTTTTTTTCAATCTTTTATTCTAGTCTTAATTGGATTGTCTTTTTATCAAAATGACTTGTTTTTGAATTTAGTTACAGTAGGAATTCTTCCACTTTTTAATCTTTTAGTATTTCTATTTTGGTTCCCAATTTTTATATCAATTGCAGGTATAAGATATAAAGATTTTTATCAGTTAATTCCTGTAATTGTTCAATTAGTATTCCTACTTTCTCCCTTCTTATATGAAAAAAAGACACTTGGAAGTTTAAATTGGACCGCTGATTTTAATCCACTTTATCAAGTTGTTAACAGCTTGAGAGAAACTCTTCTTACAGGAAATTTATCTCTTAAAAAATTTTTTGTTATCTTAGTGATGAACCTTTTTGGGATTTTTTATTCAATCAAAATATTAAATAAAGCTAAAAGAATCCTCCCTTTCCTAATATAAAATATTTACTTAAATTATCCCATTAAAGAAATTTTAATTCTAATAATTTTCGAAAATGGAATTATTTGAAATTCAATAATAAATTTTAAGAATGCAAAAAAACAATACAATATCTTTTAAAAAACTTCAAAATTGGGGTCTCTTTAACATTGTCAAAAGAGAAATGATAATTGATGATTTAATTTCAAAAGCTCCTAGTCCAAATCTTGAAGAAAAGCAAAATATTTTAAAAAATTGGTGTTTTAATTTAAACATTAGATCCAAAGAGGAACTAATTAATTGGCAAAAGAATCAAGGTTTAACTGATTCCCAATGGCAAGAAATGGTCCTGAGAAAGCATTTATGGATTACGTGGTGTAAAGAATTTTTCAAAGATAAAATTAATAGCCATTATTTAAAAAGAAAAAGTCAATTGGATAAAGTAACTTATTCACTTTTGAGGGTAAAGAATGAAAACTTATCAATGGAGCTTTACCTAAGAATAAAAGAAGAGGAAGAAACTTTTGAAAATATCGTCGCAAAATTTTCAGAGGGTCCAGAAAAAAAAGTTGGAGGTTTACTTGGACCTGTGCCATTAAGTCAACCTCACCCTTTTTTGAGTAAACTGCTTCAAATTAGTAAGCCAAAGCAATTATGGCCTCCAAAGAAATTGGATAATTGGTGGATAATTGTTAGGGTAGAAGAAATACACAATACTAAACTTGATAATGAATTAAAATTAAAACTTGCTTTAGAGCTTGGAGAAGATTACCTTAAGAACTCCGACTCTCCGACAAATGAAAAAGTTTAATAAATTTCCATGAAAGATCAACTTAGAGACTTAGAAAAATATTGGAAAATTTTTGATTTCCTTCAAAATGAGACTAAGCAAGATTTATTTAATGAAATAAAGACTTTTAAGTTTGAGCCGGGTCAAAAGTTATACGAAAAAGATGAATTACCTCCAGGTTTAATAAGGATTGTTAAAGGCACCATTAGATTAATTTCAAATAATGAGCAGAATGACCCTTTTACTTTCTGTAAGTATAAAGAAGGGGAATTTTTTGGAGGGCTAGAATTAATAAGAGGCTCTTCTAATTTTTACCATGTTGCTTCAACAGAAACTATTGTTCAGATTCTAAAAGCTGATAAATTTTTAAAATTAATTGAAAAATATCCCGTCTTTTTAAAAAATTTTGATTGTGTTGAGAGTTGGGAAATATTTGAAATAATAAATTCTCAAAATAATTTCCAAAATATTACTTTAAAGGAGAAAGCTGAGTTGGCTTTTGATTATTGTAGAAATAATAACTTAAAAACAGTTTTCACTGAAGAAAAATTAAATCCCTCAATTTATAAAGGTAAAAAATTAGTTTCAGGTAGTTCTAATGTTAAAAATTATCCACTAGGAAGTAATTTGACTTTACCTTGTGATCTTGAGGTTCTGGGGAAATTACCGGCGAGAATTATTATTCTTGAAAAAAAGATAAAGATTGGTAAAAAATCAAATAATTCTTCAACTGCAGAAATATCCAATATTTCTGAGCTTGAAACTGTCAAACTTCAAAAAGATGCTTTAGAAGATTGGTACGGACGTTTAAGGGATGATGGCACATTCCCTATTCATAAAGGTAATGGACCTGTTGATGAAACTCTGGCCTGTTTAAGAATGATTGCTAGATATTTTGATTTACCTTTTAGAAAAGATGTTCTTAGAAGAATTCTTGTAAACCAGCATAAAAATTCAAAAAGTGGTTATATTCCACTGCCAAGTATTGGCGCTATTTTAGATTTACTTGGCTTGAGATCAACCCCATTAAACCCTGATTCTGAAAAAACTTTTTCGAGATTACCTTTGCCTTCACTTCTTAATTGTGATGGAAATCCAATAGTACTTTGGGAATATGAAAACGGATCAATTTTGGTAGGAGATCCTAGAAAAGGATTAATAAAGGTACAAGTTTCGGAATTATATAACTACATTAGTGATGATG
>MDSV01008179.1_pt1 | contig 17364 bp, 14 predicted proteins | sample 810851 | NCBI WGS metagenome assembly MDSV01 (sample SAMN05326640, study PRJNA326480) | marine metagenome | isolation source: seawater | place: Atlantic Ocean: North East | collected 2012 | reverse complement strand
TACTTCTAATAGTGAAGGAATTTATTATGGCCAAATTAATTTAAGTAATGGAAAACTGAGTCCATTTAAACTTGTAGCATCATTAAAAAGACCTTCTTTTTTAAGTATTGATTATGAAAATAGAAGAATTTATAGCACTAATTTAACAAACTTTAATCAATCAGGAGAAATAGTTTCTTTTAAAATTAAAAAAGGGGGTTATTTAGAGGAATTAAATCGTGTTTCTTCGCACGGTATCAATCCCTGTCATATTCAAATTTCTCCTAATAAAAAAATACTTTTTGCTGTTAATTATGGAACTCCCTCTAGATTAAAAAATTTAGATAATCGAGCTGGCTCAATAGCTTCTTATAAAATCTTACCGGACGGTAAACTTTCAACTGCTGTTTCAACATATGCCCACAAAGGTTCTGGAGCTCATCAAATACGACAAAAAGATCCTCATGCTCATTCTGTATTCCCCCATCCTTTTGACTCTTTTGTATACGTACCTGATTTAGGAGCAGATACAGTATTTAGCTATAAATATAATGATCAAAATGGAGAACTTACTCCCCATTCAAAAAATAAAATTGACGGGTTTGCTATGGGTCCTAGACATATGAAATGGGATCGAGAAGGTAAGTTTTTTTATTTAATAAATGAACTAAATCCAAGCCTCAGTGTTTTTGAATACAAGGGAAATGGTTGGATTAAAGAAATTGCAAATATAAATGCTCTTCCTGATGATATAAATAAAAATGAGCTAACTGCAGCAGAAATTAGAATACACCCTTTTAAACCCATTATTTATACTACTATTCGTGATAAAACAATTGCTGGACGTGACTGTATTTCAATTTTTTCTATGAATGGATATGAAACAAAACGACTAAAAACAATATCATCAGAAGTATCATTTCCTAGAAACTTCAATATTGATCCAACTGGTAAATGGTTAGTGATTGCAGGTCAAAAATCCAGGGATATTGCCATTTTTTCAATTAATACAAATGGTATACCTCATTTTAGTAAATTAAGATATTCGTTTCCTGGTGAACCAATCTGCATTGAATTTCTTGATTAATACATTATAGTTAAGGAATGAACATTTTCTATAATGCATCTGCTGGTACTGGTAAAACATTCAAAATTACAGAAAAGTATATAGAATTAGTATTAAATAAAAATATTGACCCTAAACGTATTTTATTAATGAGTTTTAATACCAATGCTGCCTATGAATTAAAAATGGGAGTTATTGAGAAATTCACAGCACATATATCTAATTTAGATAATGAAAAATTTAATGAATATCATACTATACTTCATCAAATAGAGACATCACCTATTTGTACAATGGATGCATATTGCCAGACTCTACTTAAAGAGAACGCAATTGATGCTGGTGTAAATCCAAATTTTATCGTTCTGGAAGAAGATAAAATAAATGAGATATTAGAAGAACTAGCTCATCAACAAATTATTTATAATCTTGAGAAAGACAATAATTTTAAAGAATTATGTAAAAATATAAAATTCAATGTATATCAGAAACAGAGTACTAATGTTCCTCTAACTGCTATTAAATTAATTCATAAAATAGGAAGTCTAGGAATCACAATAGATAATTCGGAGATGTTATTAGAACCACCTATCCAATCTATAAAAATTGATGATATAAAAGATCTACTAAATAGTTATAAATTTTTATCACCTAAATCTAAAGCATATGAAATAAAAAATGATTTTGAGAATTTTCTAAAAGAAGCTAATGATATCGACGATTTATTAACTATTATTAGTGCAAAAAAATATAAAATAAGAAGATATAAACAAGAGCTTCAAACAAAACTATGCGATCTTCTGGAGCAGGCTAGAACTGAATATCTTTACTCCAAAAATTTTCCTCTAGTAGTCTCTTTTGCAAAATATCTTTATGAACTTTACATTGAATTTGAAAGATATAAAAAAACAAACAGTTTCTTAACTTTTGATGATATTAAAAGATGCGCTGTAAAGCTAATAAAAGAAGAAATAGTTACTCCTCAATTTGATTATATAATGGTAGATGAGGTACAGGATATATCTCAAGTTCAGTATGATTTAATTAAATCCTTATGGTCAAAAAAAACAAGTCTAATTGTATGTGGAGACCATAAACAAAGTATCTATAATTGGAGGAGTGCTGAAGCTAAGATTTTCAAAGGGTTGCAAAAACAAATTAAATCAAGAGAAGGAAAAATTATTCCTCTAAATAAAAGTTGGCGAAGTAAAACCTCCATTATCGAACCAATAAATAAAATTTTTTCTACTGCGTTCTTAGAAGATAATCAGCCCTGTTATAAAAATTATAAACATGAAGCACTTAAATCTAATGAAAATCTTGAAAATCTTGAAAAATTAACTCCTTCCCCCGCAGTCGAATATTTAACTCCTGATGATGCGATTCTGTCATCTTCAACAAGTGATCGGATCAATGCCGAAATGAGATGTATTGCTAGACGTATTAAGTTACTTGTTGAAAACAAAGATAATCTGTGGAGCCCGATGACACGATATAACGATAAAAAGTTTGCACCCACCAGTACTAACAATTCTTATCAGTACTCTGATATTCTTATTCTAATGCGAACATCAACGCACTTATCATTTTTACAAAAAGCACTTGAAGATGAGAATATTCCATATGTCTTAAAAGGAAAAGGAAGAAGTCTTTTCTCTACTACCCCAGCTAGAGACCTGTCTTTGTTGCTAACTACTATTTGTAATCCACTTGATGACTTCAATATTATTGGTTTTTTAAGATCTCCATGGGTAGGTTTATCAGATGTTCAAATTACAAAAAAAATTTTAAATCATAAAAATAAAAGCTTACTTGAGGCATTTCCAGAAATTTATAAAAAAATTCAATCTAGTAGGAAGGATTTATCGATTTATCTGATATCTGAGATAGCCAGACATTGGATTTCCGAATGTAAATATGATGCATTTCTTGCTTCCCAGAATAATGGTTCACAAGCATTAGCAAATCTTCATAAACTTATTGATTGGATACGACAAAGAGAAAGAGACTCTCGAATAAATGCAGCGTCTATAGCAAGAAGACTCAAGAAAAATATATTGGACCCTCCTAAAAATAATGAAGCTACATTAAACTACATAGATCAGAATGTAGTACAAATTATGAGTATTCATACTGCAAAAGGTTTAACTAAACGAGTAATATGTATACCTGAATTATCTTTTAATAAGCCATCTGATAAAGATTTTGCTTTTTTAAAATTAATAAATAACGAACCAAAATTATTTTTAAATTTTCAAATTTTTGGGGAAAACATCTCATCTCCATCATTAAAATATATTAAAAAAGAAGTTACTGCAGAATCAGAGCGTGAATTAATTAATCTATTTTATGTTGCTATGACTCGTGCAAGAGACTTAATCATATTATCATCAAGTAACGATAGGAATGGTAAATGGGTAGAATGCATTCAGTCATTACGTGATGAAAATATGATTAAAACCGTATATTTTGACTGTTTTAAAAAATCAAAAAATCATAGAAAAAAGGATAAAGAAATTCCTTTAAATCCAGATTATATCAAAAATAAATTAAATAATTTGCAAATTAAAGAAATACAACCGGGGTTTCAACGTATTGCTACGACTGAGCTCATCAAGAAAAATAATAAATTTTTAAACTCTAATGAATTCAATAATATTAAAAAGGAATATGGAACTTTAGGGCACAAAGTTTTGGAAAATGCCGCTCATCAAAACTGGATTATTGATGTTGATAAACAAATAAGATATTTGAATAAAACGTTCCATTTATCAAATGAAGAAGTTAATTTATTAAAAAAACAATTAAAAATTGTAATTACAATGATGAAAAAACAAACTAAGAATGCTCCAAAAATTCTGATAGAATTTCCTTTTTTAATAAAAAAGAAAAAACAATTCATTGATGGTGTAATTGACTTAGTAACTATTGATAATGATAGGATCTCTATTTATGATTATAAGTTTTCAAATCTAGATCAGAATGAGCTAATTGATTTCTATAAAGAGCAAATAAATATCTATAATCATGCAATTATAAAGAAATTAAATCCATTAACTCCTATAATTAACTACTTAGTCCTCATATCTGATACTAAAATAAAACTAATAGATTTATAACTTTTATTATCTTGATAGTTGAAGATTTTGATTTTTTCAATTAATTAATATGATGATGAATACAGATACATTAATTATTATTCCAACATATAATGAATGTGAAAATATAGTTCAGCTTACTGAAAATATTTTAAATATATCTAACTATACTGATATTTTAATCGTGGATGATAATTCTCCAGATGGTACAGGTAAAATTGCAGATAAATTATCTATAAAAGAATCTAGAATTAAAGTCTTACATAACGATAAAAAAAATGGTTTAGGTCGGGCTTATATATCAGGATTTAAATGGGCTTTAAAAAAAGAATATACCTACGTGATGGAAATGGATTGTGATTTTTCACATGACCCTAAAGAAATTGCAAACTTCCGAAATAAAATGAAAAGTGGTTATCAGCTTGTCCTTGGATCAAGATATCTAGGAGGTGTTAGAGTAATTAATTGGCCTATCTCAAGGCTAATTCTTAGTCGAGGTGCAGCAATATATGTTAAAATTATAACCGGTATGCCTTTTACTGACCCTACTGGAGGTTTTAAATGCTTTCATAGAAAGGTACTAGAATCCTATGACTTAGATAAAATAGAGGCAAATGGATATGGATTTCAAATTGAGATGACCCATAAGGCATGGATAAAAGGTTTCTCTATAGGTGAAATTCCGATTGTCTTTGAAGATCGAAAAGCCGGAAAATCAAAAATGAATGGATCGATAATTTCTGAAGCCTTATGGGTGGTATGGAAATTAGCTTTTAGACAATTTAAGAAAAAATAAACTCCTTCTAAATCTCATTTTTTAGTTTATGAAAAACTTTTACCCACGTTTCAATATCCAATTGTTCAGGACGACTATACGGTGAAACTTCTAGATTATTAAAACTTTCTTGAATATTAGATATACCTAAATTTTTTAAACTTGTTTTTAATTGCTTACGCCTTTGTGAAAAACAATGTTTTACTAAATATTTAAATTTTTCATAATCATCATTTTCTAAAACAGGCGCTTCTATTTTTTTTAAACAAACTACTGCAGACCAAACCTTAGGAGATGGAAAAAAACACGTTGGACTTATTTTTTTTACTAAACTTCTTTCGTAAAAAATACCAATTAATACTGATAATATTCCGTATGACTTACACCCTGACTCTGCAATTATTCTATCAGCAACTTCTTTTTGAATAGTTAAAAGTAAAAAGTCCGGTCGATTAACACATTCAACAATATTTACAATTACACGACTTGCAACGGAGTATGGTAAATTGGAGATTATCTTGTTAACTCCTAATTTAAAAAGATCATTTAAATTTATTTCAAGTACATCTTTTTCAATAATATTTAAACTTACAAAGCGTTTCTTTAAATAAGAAACCATCCTTGAATCCTTTTCTATACAAATTAATTGATTATTTTTTGAAAGAATCTCTTCTGTTAAAGATCCTAATCCGGGTCCAATTTCTAAAACTTTATCTATAGACTCTAAATTAGACTTATTAATAATAAATTTAATAACATTAGCGTCGATTAAATAATTTTGTCCTAAACCCTTATTTGGTCGATGCCCTATTTGATTTAGTAATATTCTTACTTCAGTCGGTCGAGTTAAAGATAAATTTAAGTCCACGGATTTTTCTTTCTGCTTAACAAAATAGCTAACTCCAGTGCCGCTTTCATACTTTTTTCAGATGCTTTATTTTTACCAGCAATAGTAAAGGCAGTTCCATGATCTGGAGATGTTCTAATAATTGGCAATCCTAAAGTTAAATTTACCCCTTCATCAAATCCAATCATTTTAAGAGGAGCTAATCCCTGATCATGATACATAGCAATAATAGCGTTAAAATCTCCTTTTTTTGCATGATAAAAAATTGTATCCGCTGAAATAGCATTAGAAACATTTATTCCTTTCTTTTGCATAATTTCTAATGCTGGATTAATAATTTCTTCTTCTTCATTTCCAAGTACTCCCCCATCACCTGCATGAGGATTTAAACCACATACTCCAATTCTTTTATTTTTAATTCCTAGCCATGATAAGCCAGTTTCGGTTAGCTGAACCGCCTCCTTTATTTTAATTTGACTAAGCGAAGACGAAACTTTTGAAAGTGCAATGTGACGAGTGACTAACATTACTCGTAATCCCCCACCAATTAACATCATTCCGAACTTACTTGTATTTGTTAAATCAGCAAACATCTCTGTATGCCCAGGATAATTTATTCCTGCATTCTTAAAACCTATTTTTGCAATTGGAGCTGTAACAATACCATCTATTTCACCAAGTAAAGATGCTTTAATTCCATATTTTATTGCCGATGCGGCTAAAATTGATGCATCTTTACAAATACATCCAGGCTGCCAACTTGCATTACCTACATCTAGAAAATCTATACGATTAGAAATAGGTATTTTTAATTTATCAGCCTGATTTTTAATAATAATTTCTGATCCAATGATTATAAAACTAACATCATCCGACCATTTATTATTATTAATTGCTTTTAAAATAACTTCTGGTCCGATGCCATTTATATCCCCAATTGTTATACCAATTTTTTTCATAAACTAGATAAAATAAAAAAGACCTCATAATTGCGAGGTCTTTTTTTATGTTCTGAACTTGTTAAGATTTTAATTTTACTTAAAAATTGCCTCAACTTCAGACACTGTTTTTAATACACGAGATACAATTTGATAAGGACATCCTTGAGAGTTAGGTCGACGATCTTCTAAATAACCTTTATAAGCATCTTCTTTAACAAACGAATGTGGAACCCTGATTGATGCACCTCTATCAGCTACACCCCAAGAAAACTTATCGATTGATTGCGTCTCATGTGTTCCGGTTAAACGTAAATGATTATCGGGTCCATATGCCTCAATGTGCTCAGCACAGTATTTCTCAAATGCATCCATTAATTTTAAGAAATACTCTTTCCCTCCTGTTTCACGCATATATGTTGAAGAGAAGTTACAATGCATCCCTGATCCATTCCAATCTCCAGAATAAGGCTTACAATGAAATTCTACATCTACCTCATAACTTTCGCATAAGCGAAGTAGCATATATCTAGCTATATGCATTTGATCAGCAGCATTTTTGGAACCTTCTCCAAAAATTTGAAATTCCCATTGGCCTTTTGCTACTTCAGCATTTATTCCCTCATGATTAATTCCTGCGGCAATACATAAATCAAGGTGTTCCTCGACAATATCTCTAGCAAGATCACCTACATTTTTAAAACCTACACCAGTATAATATTCACCTTGTGGATTTGGATATCCTGTATCAGGCCATCCTAATGGTTTGCCATCTTTATAAAGAAAATATTCTTGCTCCAAACCAACCCAAAATCCATCATCATCAAGAATTGTTGCACGATGATTTGAAGGGTGAGGAGATCCATCAGGAAGCATAACTTCACTCATAACTAAAAATGCATTTTCTCTTGTAACATCTGGATAGATAGCAACAGGTTTCAACATACAATCTGAATCTCCGCCATCTGCTTGAAGTGTTGAACTTCCATCAAATCCCCACATCTCACAATCATCTAAAGAAAATGTAGCATAATCTCCATTTACTACTTTAGTTTTGCCTCTTAAGTTCTGAACGGGTTCATAACCATCAAGCCATATATATTCTAACTTAATTCGTGCCATTTTTTTATCCTTTGTTTTAGTCTACTTTTTAAAAATTATTTTTACTTCTAGAAACAATTCGAATATGCATATTATGTGCCATATATGTAAATATATAATTATTAAAAAAAATAAGATGAAATCATAATAAAATTACATAAATGTAATATAAAATAAATAAATTTGATTCAAATTTGTTCTTAATTAGTATTATTTTTATTTAATTTTAATTCAATTTTTCTAATTTTTTCTCGTAATTTAGATAATTGAAGCATGCAAGCATAAGATTTATTGAATCTTTTATGATTAACTGCAGGCATTCCCATTACATGCTCACCAGAAGGAACATCCTTAGTAATACCACTACATGCATTTGCAATTACCCTATCACCAATTGAAAGATGGCCTGTTACACCTACTTGGCCAGCTAATATAGTATTAGAACCAATATCTACTGTTCCTGCAATACCGACCTGACCACATAAAATACAATCATTTCCAATTTTAACATTATGAGCAATTTGTACTAAATTATCAATTTTTGTTCCCCGTCCTATAACTGTTTTTCCAAATCTAGCACGATCAATAGTTACATTTGCGCCGATCTCTACGTCGTCTTCCAAAACAACATATCCAATTTGAGGAATTTTTTTTCTACTGCCATCCTTTTCTAAATAATAACCAAACCCATCTGAGCCAATAACAGTACCGTTATGAATTTTAACACGATTACCTATTACACAATATTCTCTTAATGATACTAGAGGAAATAGGTGAACATCTGAACCTATCTTAGATCCATAACCAATTACTACATTAGCCCCAATAATTGAATTATCGCCAATTTTAACATCACCCTCTATGACACAATTTGCTCCTATAGATACATTTTTTCCAATTAAAACAGTATCATCTACGACAGCTGAGGAATGTACTTTAACTAGTGGGTCTGGAGGTGGATTATAGAATAATATCGATATATTGGCAAAAGCCTTGTCTGGATTATCTACATTTAATAAAATACAATCTGAATCTTGAAAAAAATTTGAAGGAACGATAACAGCTGAGGCTTTAGTAGATGAAAGAAGAGATTGATATTTATCGCTAACTAAAAAAGATAACTCACCAGGTTTTGCATCTTTTAATCCACTAACTCCGGTAATTTCAATATTCTCATCTCCGTTAAATTCTATGTTTAAAAATTCTGTTATTTCTTTTAATTTCACTAAGAATCATTCTCCAATGGTTCATTAAAATTCTTATTCAGACGATCTAAAATACTTAAAGTTACATCATTTCGAGATCCTACAAATAAAATATTATCAGTTCCTGTATTACCACTTTTAGATGATCTATCAATTATAGCTTCATAACTATTTTCTTTTGCAAACTCAACAATTGCATTTTGGATTTCATCTAATAGCTTATTTTGCATTCTATTATTCTGTTCATCAATTTGTTTTGAACGTAGTTTTTCGTACTCAACTACCTCTTGTTGTAATTTTTGCATTTCGATTAATTTATCCTCAAGCTGGAGTCTTTTATTAGTTCTAGCTTCATTATTTAATCTCTCGTCTCTAGATTCTTCTCTTAATTCCTCAACCTCTAATCTAATTATTTCAACATCTTCAAGCATCAATTCTCTTTCTAACTTAACTTCTTCTGCCTGCTGCAGAATTTGATCTTGTGCTAGTTGTGTCTTATAAAAACCTCTAAAAATTTCCTGTAAGTCTGCAAATGCAATTTTACTTTCAGAGAAAGTCGATAAAGAGATTAAAAAATATGTAAAAAAAACTATTAACTTTTTCATTTATTAACCTTTATTAAGATAAAAAGAATTTATGTTCTATATGACAGAAACTAATTAATACCATTAATAATTTCAAACTCTTAAACATTAAATAAAAATTCAATTATATCGCCATCCTGAACCTCATAATCTCTTCCTTCAGTTCTCAGGACGCCTGCGTCACGACTACCTTGCTCGCCTTTATACTTCATGAAATCATTATAGGACACAACTTGAGCACGAATAAATCCACGTTCAAAATCCGAATGTATTGTACCGGCAGCCTTTGGAGCTAATGATCCTTTTTTAATAGTCCATGCCCGAGATTCTTTAGGACCCTGGGTAAGGTAGCTGATTAATCCTAACGTTTCATATCCTGTTAAAATAATTTGATCTAAACTATTTCTCTTAATGCCGTACTCGTTTAAGAATTCTAATCTATCATTACTATCCATAATATTTAAATCTTCTTCTAATTTCGCACATATTTTTACATATTTGGATTTTTTTTCTGAAATAAATTCAAGAACATCATTAATATGATTGTTTTCCTTTGTTAAACTTTTTTCATCAACATTAAAGCAATAGATAAATGGTTTATTAGTTAAAAATTGGGATTCGTAAAATATTCTTTTAGATACTTCATTATCTCTTAAGTTAAACTGATTTGCCATTTTCCCTTCACCTAAATGATCTAATAAATGTTTAAAAAGATCTACTGCTGGCTCCAATGACCTATCGCCTCTAGATAATTTTATTAATTTTGGAATTCTTTGCTCTACTGCCTGATAATCTGCCATAATTAACTCTGTTTCGATTATCTCAATATCTCTCTTGGGATCTATATTTCCATCTACATGAACAATTTGATCATCATCGAAACAACGAACTACTTGCAAAATAGCATTAGTTTCTTTAATATTTGATAAAAATTTATTTCCTAAGCCTTCTCCCTTACTTGCGCCTTTAACTAAACCTGCAATATCCATAAATTCCACTGTAGCATTTATTTTTTTTTCAGAATTAGCCAAGAAAGCTAATTGATCTAAGCGTTTATCCGGAACTGGTACGACTGCTTTATTAGGCTCAATGGTACAAAAGGGGTAATTGGCACTTTCAGCGTTTTGGGCTCGTGTTAGCGCATTAAATAAAGTGGATTTTCCAACATTAGGAAGACCAATAATGCCAATACTTAGGCTCATATATTATCCTTCAGAGGGCTTTTCATAATCCATTAAGGTTCCACCAATAAAGTTAGCGCCTCCGTCTACAAATAAAACTTGTCCAGTAATTTTTTTAGCATATTGACCCAATAAAAAAACTACTGCATTTGCGACCTCAGCCTTATCTTCTACTGTATCCCATGGTAGTGGACTTATAGCATCCCAAGTCTTTGATAAATGATCAAAATAAGGAATTGAGGATGCGGCCTTAGTAGTTAATGGCCCTGCCGAAACGGCATTAACACGAATTAGTTCTTTTCCATAGTTTCTTGCTAATGCTTTTACGACAGCTTCTAGGGCAGCTTTATTTACTCCCATCCAATTGTAATAAGGAAAAGGTCTTTGTCCCTCGAATGATAAGGTTACTATCGATCCACCCTCTTTCATTTGAGGAACAGCATAATGACTAACAGTTGCTAAAGAAGCAGCACTAATGTGAAAACCTTGAAGAATATCTGATGTTTCTGATGTATATAAAAATTCTCCTCCTAGACACGTTTTAGGATTGGCATAAGCTATAGAATGTAAGACTCCGTTAATTTCTCCAACTGAACTAAATAAATCTTCAACTTCCTTATCTACAGTTACGTCGCAATATCGAAAATCCATCGATGACTTCTCGTCATCACTTAAATCTTTACATCCTCTATCAAAAAATATTTTCTTCATCCGTTCATTTTGAGCTGTCCAAATTACTCTTCCCCCTAAACTTTCAATCATTTTTCCAGCGGCATAAGCTATGGAATCTGTATTTAAGATTCCCATAATTACAAATACACTATCTTTGATAATCATAATATTCTCCTCAATTTATATTTAGGTAATATATAGCTTATTAACTATATAACTGGGATTTTTGATCTACAAACTCCTTAGATTTTTTTTTCATTCCTTCTTTTAATGCTTTCTCTGGAGATAATCCATTTTGAGCTGCATACTGTCGAACGTCCTCTGATATTCTCATAGAACAAAATTTAGGTCCACACATACTACAAAAGTGTGCTGTTTTAGATTCTTCATTAGGTAAGGTTGCATCATGATAAGATCTTGCTGTTACTGGATCTAATGCCAAATTAAACTGATCTTCCCACCTAAATTCAAACCTAGCTTTACTAAGTGCATTATCACGTATCTGAGCTCCAGGAAAACCTTTTGCTAAATCTGCTGCATGTGCCGCAATTTTATATGTAATTACCCCAGCTTTAACATCCTCTTTGTTAGGAAGACCTAAATGTTCTTTTGGAGTCACATAACATAACATTGCACATCCATACCAACCGATATTAGCTGCGCCTATACCACTTGTAATATGATCATACCCTGGAGCAACATCGGTAGTCAAAGGCCCAAGAGTATAAAAAGGAGCTTCATGGCATACATCTAATTCCCAATCCATATTTTCTTTAATTGCTTGAAGTGGCACATGCCCAGGTCCCTCAATCATTACTTGAACATCATATTCCCATGCCCGTTTTGTTAGCTCGCCTAAGGTTTCAAGCTCGCCTAATTGAGCTTCATCATTTGCATCAGCTATTGCACCAGGACGTAATCCATCTCCTAGTGATAAAGATACATCATATTGTTGGCAAATTTTACAAATCTCATCAAAATTTTCATATAAAAAAGACTCTTTATGATGAGCAACACACCATTTTGCCATAATCGATCCACCTCGACTAACAATGCCGCATACACGCTGTGCTGTAACTGGCACATACCTTAATAAAACTCCAGCATGAATAGTAAAATAATCGACACCTTGTTCAGCCTGCTCAATTAACGTGTCTCTAAATAACTCCCAAGTTAAATCTTCAGGCTTATCGCCTACTTTTTGTAAAGCTTGATAAATAGGCACAGTTCCTACAGGTACGGGACAATTCCTTAGATTCCATTCCCTTGTATCATGAATATTTCTTCCAGTGGATAAATCCATAATTGTATCAGCACCCCATAAAGTTGCCCATTGAACCTTCTCGACTTCTTCATGAATATTTGAAGTAACAGCTGAATTTCCAATATTTCCATTAATTTTAACTAAAAAATTTCTACCAATTATCATTGGCTCTAATTCAGGATGATTAATATTTGCTGGTATAATAGCTCTTCCTGCAGCCACTTCCTCCCTCACAAACTCAGGGGTTATTAATTTTGGTATCTTAGCTCCAAAACTTTCTCCGGGATGCTGATGTCTTTTATGACGCATAGCAGCTGCTTGCGCTTCTTTAAGAAGACCAGATTGATGCTCTGACTTACAATATACCTTAGAAAAAACTTCAATCCTTCCCATGTTCTCACGAATCGCTATAAATTCCATTTCAGGAGTAATAATTCCTTGTTTAGCATAGTGCATCTGAGAAACATTTTTACCAGACTTCGCTCTTCTTACATTCTTTGAATTATCAAACGGAATCCTATTATTATCTTGCCTTAATCCATCATCTCCTGACTGATAACCTCTTCCTTTATAAAATTCGGTATCATTTCTCTCATCTATCCAGGTTTTTCGAAGGTGTTTTAAACCTTTTTCTAAATTTACCTCCTCATTTGGATCTGTGTTTGGACCACTGGTATCATAAACTCTTAATGAATGATTTTCTTCCAAAGAGCCATCAGCTTTTTTTGTATCAGAAAGTCTTATCTCTCTCATAGGAACACGTATATCCGTGCGGCTACCTTTTACATATACCTTTCTAGAGTTTGGATAATTATCTCCATAATCTCTAAAATCATGTTTTGACTGAATCATTATTAGCTCCTTTTTATAAATCTAATCGCGGAAACTATTATAAAAACGCTTCCCTTCCTTGGCATAATCTGTACAGATTCTAAGAGTATTTCTCAGATATAATTTTAATAAGCACCTCTATCTATACGTATAACATTAAATTAATAAGAATTTGAGTCAATTTTATTCAAAAAAATCATATTAATTTTTAATTCTCAATGTTTGCAAAACAAATATATATTATTATTATTCAAATTATCAGAAGTGGAGAAAATATGAATTGGAAACTTATAAGTAATCGTGTTCTAGATGGAATTAGTATTACACAAGATGAAGCATTAGCTGTTTTACATTCTCCTAATCATGAATTGCTAGATGTTCTTCAGGCATCCTATCAAATTCGTCAAAAGTTTTTTGGAAATACTGTCTCCCTACATCTACTTCGTAATGTAAAAAGCGGAGTTTGTCCTGAAGATTGCTCTTTTTGCTCACAATCTACTAAAGCTATTAATGAGGTAGAGCGTTATGACATGCAAACAGTAGAAACTATTTTAGAAGGAGCTCAAGCGGCAGTAGATCGAAATGCTAAAAGATATTGCCTAGTTTCAAGTACACGATCTCCTTCTCCTAATGAGGTAAATACTATATGTGAGGCTGTTATCAAAATTAAACAAAAATATCCTGATTTAGAAATTTGTTCTTCATTAGGTATGCTTACCGAAGAAAAAGCAGTACGTCTTAAAAAAGCTGGTGTAAATCGATTTAATCATAATCTTGAAACCTCAGAGAATTTTTTTCCAGAAGTAGTAACAACTCATGATTTTGATGACAGGGTTAATACGGCAAAAATTGTAAAAAAAGTAGGATTAGATTTATGTTGTGGTGGTCTTTTTGGAATGGGCGAATCAATGAATGACCGAGTAGATCTAGCTTTTGCATTATCGGATTTAGATGTAGATTCAGTTCCTGTAAATTTCTTAGATCCACGACCCGGAACAGCATTTTACGGAAAGCCTAATCCATTAAATCCAAATGATTGTCTTCGAGCTTTAGCTATGATGCGTTTTGTAATGCCTGCTGTAGAAGTAAGAATTGCCGGAGGTCGAGAAACCACTTTACGAAATATTCAAGCACTAGCATTATACCCTGCAAATTCAATGTTTACAGCCGGTTATCTTACTACGGGTGGTCAAGACTATGAAACAGATAAAAAAATGATTGAGGATGCGGGTTTTGAAGTAGAAATGAATGGCTCTATTCCTGAGTCTCAAAATCAGAAAAAAACTACCCCTATGCTTCATCCAAATCATGCTTAGATTTTTATGAGTTCTTTTTGGAATACTATTAATGATCCCATTATCGCATTAGCTCCTATGGAAGATGTCACGGATACAGCAATGCGTGAATTAATTTTATCTACGGCAGATGTAAGTGCTCTGCATGTAGTTATGACTGAATTTGTATCTACCGATGGCCTTGTTCATAAAAAAGCAAGAGAGAGAATCATTCATCGTCTTCGTGTAACAGATTCAGAAAGATCACTTCTTAAGCAAAAAGAAGTTAAAATTGTAGCTCAAATTTGGGGAAACAATCCAGATAACTATACGCAGATAATAAAAGAAATAAGTAGTGAAATGGATTTTGATGGAATAGATATTAACATGGGATGCCCTGTTCCTAAGGTTGTAAGACGTGGATGCTGCTCAGGACTAATTGGTAATCCAAATCTAGCAAAAGAAATTATTCAAGCTGCAAAAGAAGCATCAAACCTACCAGTTTCTGTTAAAACAAGAATAGGCTTAAAGTCAATTACTACTGAAGAATGGACAGGGCACTTATTAGAAACTAATCCTGCGGCTATTACTTTTCATGGTAGAACCCAAAAACAGATGTCTGTAGGCCCTGCGGATTGGAATGAAATTGAAAAAGCTGCTCGTCTTCGAGATCAAATTAATCCTGATATCCCTATAATAGGAAATGGAGATATAAAATCAATTGTTGAAGCACGTGAAAAATGTAAAAACCACAAATTGGATGGAGCTATGATTGGAAGAGGTATTTTTGATAATCCTTGGTTATTTTTAGAGAATCAAACTGAAAAAACAAAACAAGAAAAAATGGATATGTTGTGGAAACATACAGAACTTTTTGACCGAGTATGGAAAGGTAGTAAGAATTTTCATATTTTAAGAAGGTACTATTCTATTTACTGCAAAGGGTTTCCGAGGTGTGCAGAATTAAGAGCTAAGCTAATGAAATCTGATTCTATAGAAGATGTTAGAAAGATTATTCAGTAGAGATGCATTCTATTACAGCACTAATTCCAAATTTTTTTGTTACTAATACTTTCAGGATCACAATGATCACGTGTAATTTTTTTGCCATCTGAATTAACAATAGTAGCTCGTAACCAAATTCCTTCTAACTTATCTGAAGTATCTACTGGAATAGTACTGTATACATAATCAGATGTATTATATGAAACTCTTTTAAGTACAATACTATCAGTAGTAAAATTAATTTTTTTTCTTCCTTTAATTGTTCCTAAATTATGAATTCCTTCACCAAAAATATTTTGGCTTGTTAATTTACCATTAATGCCGAGTTCTTTTTCGTAAAAAATACGATATTCAATTTTAATTGGACCTGTAATTACATCTGAATCATTACTAATTATTACATCATAGTATACATATTCATTCTTGATTTCCCTAAAATCAGAAATCTCTTCACTAGAGCCGTCATCCCATTCAACTGATAAAACTGAATTTTCAATTTCATCACTAACTTTTTTGACACAATTAATATCAAATAATCGAGTATTTAAAAAATCTCTAGTTTGGCTCCAATTTAAAATAAACTGTTGGTCTTCTTCTATAAAAATTTCAGAACTTACTTTAAATTTTTTTCCATTTTCACGTTTAAGCTCAACTAAATTATCATCGTAATTAAAACTTATAATTTCTGCTTCGACCTTCTGCTCGTCATGAGAAGTAAAAATTCTAGCGCTAGTATTAATTGCAATTGTGAAGCAAATTAAAATATAAAAAAACTTATTCATATTTTAAATTTAAACATATTCAGAAAAAAATATAAAATAAAACCATGAAAATTAATGGCCTATACTTAATTATGACAGATCCTGTAGTGGGATATTCAAAACTTGCTAAAATCGCCGTAGATTCAAGAGTTTCAGCTATTCAACTTAGAATGAAAGATGCACCAAAAAATAAAATATTAGATGTAGCTATTAAATTACGTAAAATAACCAACCAATCATCTACATTATTTATTGTAAATGATTATCTTGATATTGCTATAAGTGCCGATGCTGATGGAATACATTTAGGACAGAATGATGTATCTATTAGGGAAGCACGATCAAAATGGAATAATTCAGATAAAATAATTGGCCTATCAACTCATAATCTTCAACAAGCACAACAAGCGGATGAACAAGGTGTCGATTACATTGGAATAGGTCCTGTTTTTCATACTTCTTCAAAAATAAATGCAGATCCAATTCTCGGTATTAAATATGCAAAAAAAATAGTTGGAAGCTGCTCCTGTTCTTCTGTTGTTATTGGTGGAATCACATCTTATAACTTAAGACAAATACATGAAATTGGAGCTAACGGATTTTGCGTATTAAGTGCAATCAACTCTTCTAATTTACCTTTAATAGAGATAAAGAAATTTCAGTAAAATTAAAAAGTATTACTTTTTGAACTTGTACGATACCTAATTGCTGATACCTTTTTCTGCTCATTGGGTGAGTGGTGAAATTGGTAGACACGCCAGATTTAGGTTCTGGTGCTTAACC
>MDSV01007547.1_pt1 | contig 17368 bp, 7 predicted proteins | sample 810851 | NCBI WGS metagenome assembly MDSV01 (sample SAMN05326640, study PRJNA326480) | marine metagenome | isolation source: seawater | place: Atlantic Ocean: North East | collected 2012 | reverse complement strand
GCGAGGCGGAGCTCGTGCGCGCGCGCCTGATGCTCGAGCGCGACGACGCGCTGGACGCGGCGGAGGCGTCGGCTTCGCGCGCCGCCGAGGCGGAGCGGCGGCGCGACGCCACCGCCGGCGCGCTGGACGGCGCGAAGAAGTCGCTGGCGGACGCCGAGGCGCGCGTCGCGTCGCTCGCCAGGCGCGCGGACGAGCGCGAAGACGCGCTCGCCGCGCTGAGAGCCGAGCTCGCCGAGGCGGCGGAGGCGGCGGAGGCGGCGGAGGCGCGCGCGGCGCGCGCCGAGCAGGCGGCGTCCGACACGGAGGCGGCGGCGGAGGCGACCGCGGCGGCTGCGGCGCGCGCCGACGCGGAGGCGTCCGCCGCGCGGATCGAGCGGCTCGAGACCAAGCTCGACGACGCCAGGGAGGCGCTCGAGCGCGCGAACCTGGAAGCCGCGCGCGTTTCGGCGGCTCGCGCCGCCGAGATGGCCGCCGCGCGCGACGCGGCGGCCGCGGATGCTAGGCGCGACTTCGAGGCGTCGGCGGCTTCCGCCGCGGAGGCGCGCGAGGCGCTGGAGGCGGATCTCGCCGGCGCGCGCGACGAAGCCGCGCGCGCGGCGTCGCGCGCCGAGGAAGCGGAGCGCCGCGCGCGCGACGCCGAGGCGGAGGCGACGGAGGCGACGCGCGTGATGCGGAGCATGGAGACGGACGCGCGCGCGGTGGCGCTCGCCGCGCGCCTGAAAGCCGCCGAGGAGGAGGCGAGAGCGGCGCGCGAAGCCAACGACGCGCTCGAGCGGCGGTTGGCAGAATCGATCGCCGAGGCGGAGCGCGCGCGGCGCGACGCCGAACGCGAAACCGCCGCCGCCGAGGAAAACGCGCGAAAAGCGGATGAAAAAGCCGCGGAGGCTTTTTTCTTCTCCGTCGACGCGTCGGCGTCGGCGTCGAAACGGAGACGAGACGTCGGAGACGACGGAGACGCGTTTTCGTACGACGACAAAAGCGACGACGACGAAAGCTCTTCTCGTCGTCTTCTCTCATCGACTGAAGGAGAGACCCCTCAAGAGACCCCGGCGGCGCTTCGCGAGGCGCTGGCGACGACGCGCGCCGCGCTCGAGTCGGCTCGCGAGACGGCGCGTTTGAACAAAGCCGAGGCGGAGGCGCACGCGCGCGCGCGCGACGCCGCCGTCTCCGGCGCCGACCCCGACGTGGGCGGCGTGGTGTTCGCCATGCGCCGCGAGCGCGCCGCGCTGCAGGAGCGCCTGGCGCGCGCGGAGGAGGAGCGCGCCTACTTCCAGAGCGCGCTCGAAGCGAAAGCCTCGAGCGACGACGACGCGCGATCGAGGCGAAAAGGCGCCGGCGGGTCCGGGGACGGGTCCGGGGACGGGCTCGGGGACGTCGCGCGGGCGGCGGAGACGGATTCGTTTTCCGACGCGCGCGACGCGCGGCGCGAAACCGGGGGCGCGGAGCCGTCGCCGGACCGCGCGCCGGGGGCGTCCGCGTCCGGCGGAGCCGGCGACGGGCGCGGCGAGCGCCTCGAGACGCCCGCCGCGCGGCGCGCGCGCGAGGCGGCGGAGGCGGAGGCCGCGCGGCGCGCGGCGGAGGCGGAGGCGGAGGCGGAGGCTTCGCGCGCCGCCGAGTCCGAGCGCGAGCGCCTGGAGACCGCCGCGCGCCGCCGCCGCGACGCCTTATCGCGCGAGCAGGAGTCGGCGGCGCGCCGCCGCGAGGCGGAGCTGCGCGCGGCTCGCGAGCAGGAGGCGCGGCGCCGCGAGGAGGAGGAGGCGGCTTCGGCGGAGCGCCGCGCGCGGCGCGAGCGGGAGCGCGAGGCGGAGGAGGTTGCGCGCGCCGCCGCGCAGGCTGAGGCGGACGAGGCTGCGCGCCTGAAGGACGCGGCGCGCGCCAAGGAGAAGGAGTTGCGTCGTCTGGAGAAGGAGAAGGCGCGCGCGGAGGCGGCGGCGCTCCAGCGCGCGAGGGAGGCGGAGTCGGCGCCGCCTCCGCGCGAGCGGCGAACGGCCGAACGGCGACCGAACGGACCGAACGCGGCGAACGCGGCGACGGGCGACTCGAGTCGCTCGACAGAAAAAGGCGACTCGTCCTCCGGCGACGCTCCGGGGCTCGGCGCGCGAGCCGCGCGCGTCCCGGCGAAAGCCGGCGCTTCGGGCGAACGGGTCAGACCGCCGCTGGGTCAGACCGCCGCCGCGGGGCGCAAGTCCCCGGCGACGCGCCGCGCGGAGGCGACGCTCGCCGCGGCGAAGCAGGCGTGGCGCCGCGCGGAGACGGCGCAGGCGCGGGCGAAGGAAATCAAGGAGGCGCTGGACGCCGCGCCCGCCGGGTCCGCTTCTGGCGAGCGGCAGCGCCTGACGGCGGAGGCGGCGGAGGCGGCGGAGGAGGCGAGGCAGGCGAAGGCGGCGTGGCAAGACGCGCTCGCGAAGGCGGAGGCGTCCATGCACGAGGCCAAGAAGGGGCGGGAGGCGCAGGCGGAAGGGGGGGAGGTTTCGGAAGGGTAGCGCGCGGGCGAGTTTCGAAAGACGAGCGCGAGCGGCGATCGAAGCATTTCGCGCCTTGTTTCGTCATGTTCGTGAAAACCCGCGCCGAGCGTTTCGGCACGAATCGAACCACGACAGGGTATTGGCGGCGGCACGAGCGGACGACGAGCGATGGCCTTGTCGTCCGGCGCGGTCATCCCCGCGCTCCGCGCGTTCGCGAAGGCGGCACCGCAGTTGGTACGCGTCTCGCGCCCTCCGGCCTCGCCCCCGCGCGTTTCCGCCCGCCGCCGCGACCCTCGAGCACCGCATTCCCGTTCGCTTCTCATCACATCCTCACCTCATCACGCCCTCTCCTCCGCCAGACGGAGTCGACGCACCTGCGCGAGGGTCTCCTGGCGCTGTGCCCCGGCGGGGGCGAGGCGGCGACGCTGCGTGGCATCATAGAGGCGTGCGAATCGGAACGACAGCGGCTGGGCGGCCACCTGGCGAACGCCACGGACGAAGACGTGCGTCTCTTCGCGCTCTTCTCCACCGCCGCGAAGTGTTTCCTGTGCCGCGCCTGCGAAGAAACCCCGCGTGACGAAAACGACGGCGCGCTCGTGAACGAGCTCCTGCGCCGCGTATGGCTTCCTCTGCTCGCTGACGACGCGCGCGCGGGCGACACCCGTGGTAAACTCGACGACGGGACGCGGCGCCAGGTGGTCGACGAGTGCGTCGCGGCGTTGTGGCGCGCGCGCGGCGCGGGGGATGTCTTTAACAGCGCGACGACGCGCGCGCTCGCGCGCGTCTTCAGGCGCGAACCCGAACCCGAAACCGAAACGCGAGGAGACGGGAACGCGCGTATACGCGCGCGCGAACAGGACGTGGTCGAACCCGAACACAAACACGAACACGAGCCCGAGTTTGGCGCGATGCGATTCGAGACCGCCGTGGAGCTCGCCGCGGCGCTTCTGCAGGTGGCCGCGGAGAGCCCCGAGGACGGCGCCGCCGAGAACGACGACGAAAAATGGCGCGCGCCCGCGGCGGCGGCGGCGGCGGACGCGCTGTCGAACATATCGCGCTTGGACGTGAAAGGCATGGACGCGACGCGATGGAGACGGGTTCTGGCGTGTCTCGCGCCGGCGGCGATGAACGTCTGCGCGCGGCACGGAGCGGAACATCGAGTGCTCGACGAGGCGCGCGGCGCCTTCCGAGACGTCGTCTTCCCTCGCGCGTGGCGCGCGTTTCCGTCGCGCGACGACGCGGAACGGGGCGCATCGTCGGAAGACGAGCGCGCCGCTCGCGATTTCGAGGCGTTTTTTTTCGACATGCTCCGCCTGGACGCGACGCGCGAGCTGCTTCTCGGGCCTCCCGGGACGGTCAGAGGCGCGTTCGAAACGATGCGCTTCGTGGATCACGGGGAAGACGACGTCTTCGAAGGCGAAGCGTTCGCGCGACGGCGTCTGGTAAGCGTTCTGGCCCGAGGCGTCGCGTCGGACGCGCGCGAGTTCCGCGCCGCCGCGCTCGCCGCCATCCGCCACGGGCTGGGCGTCTCGGAAGAGACGGGTAAATGGACGTTCGACGAATCGCCTTGGTGCGAGTTCGCCGCGGTCGTCGACGCGCTCGAGGACTTCGCCGCGCACCTCGTGGACGCCGCCTGGAAACACATGGACGCGCTCCACCCGCCGGCGGCGTGTTTCGCGGACCCGGCGGGACCGCGGCGCGTTCGCGTTCCGTATGTTTTCGTCGTCTCCGCGTGGACGCGAGGGCTGCGACACGCGAACCCCACGGTCCGCTCGAAAACCCTCGAGTGTTTCCGCGCGAGGGAGTGGGGCGCGGACGCGAGCCCGGACGCGAGCCCGGAGTGCCGCCTGGCTGACGATCGCGAGGTCCGCGACTCGATCGCGGACGCGGCGGAATTCGTCACCGAGACGCTCATCCGCGCGGCGATGGAGTCGCCTCGCGGCGACGAAAAGGTGAAAGACTTTCTCCGCGCGTACGTCGCGGGGAGTGATTCGCGAGCCGCGAGCGGGGCGACGCGTAGAGTCACGGAGGTGGTGGCACAGGTGGGCCACTGCGCGGTGACGGCGAACACGCTGGGGGTGGATGTCGGGACGAACATCGTCGAACACGCGGCGCGGGCGTACGAAACCGCCTTCGGTCCTTCGGCGTGGAGCACCGAACAAAAACGCGAAGCGGATATCACGTCCGCGCTCGCCGCGCTCGAACGGTGCGCCGCCTCTTTACTCTCCGTCGCGCGAAGCGGCGATTCCGAGACGCTCGCGAATCGCGCGAGAGTCGTGTTCGACGCCGCGCGAATCATCGCGCCGTTTTCTGTCGCGGACGCGGCCATGCGTGAGACGGACGCGACATGTTACCGCCCGCCGGCGGAATCGACGGCGGCGCGAGACGACGAGCGACTCGCGTGCTTCCTCGCCTACGCGCGACTCTTACGCGTCGCGCCGAGCGAAGCCGTCGACGGAGACGGGCCCGCGTGTACGCGCGCGCGCGCGTCCGCCGCCGCGTGGCTGAAGGCCCCTTCAGCCTCGGAGGAGGAGGCTGGGTATTACGCCCCCGCGTGCCGCGCGTGTATCGAGGCGTACGTCGATCCTTCCCTGACGAACGAAGACGAAGACGAAGACGACCCTCGAGAGGCGCGGATGCGCGCGGCGGCGTCGCGAGTCGCGACGGACGACGGAGGCGAAAGCCTCGAAAGCCACGAGCCGAAAACCGAAACCGCGGCGGTTCTCGCGGATGCCGACGCGCTCGCGCGCGCGTGGTCGTTCATCGGGAACGGATCGTTCGGGTCGTCCGGATCGTCCGACGCTTTCGCGCGACGCGTGACGCGCGCGCTGTCCGGGCCTTTCGATCGGTCCCCAGACGGGCGTCGATCCATCGCGCGTCCTTCGAAGCGACGCGCGCTCCTGCTCCTCCGCGCGGCGTTTCGCCTCGCCGGCGTTTTGGAACGCGCCGCGACGAAGCGCGGCGGCGACGAGCTCGGGTGCTCGGCGTTCCTCGCCACGACGCGCGCGACGTTCCGGCTCGTCGTTCGCGACACGGAGCTGATGCGGCGCGTCTCGCTCGCGGCTGCTGATCTCGCGCTCGGGAACGGACCGGGACGCGCCGACTTGGCCGACGAAGGACGCGACGCGTTCGCCGTCGCCGCCTTCGGATGGTCGGAGGCGGTGTTTCGATGGGCGCCTTCGACCGGAGACGCCTTCGTGTCCCACGATGACTCGGAGAGGCTGATGCGCGTCGGTGCTGACGTCATGCGTTTGCTTTCGGACGCGGCGGAAAAACCGGGGTCGGAGATCTCCGCGCGGCGCCGCGGAGACGTCGCGCTCGCTTTGGCGTCCGCGGCGCGAGGCGTCGCCTCGGCGTCTCGCCTCGCCTCGCGCGGCGAGAACCGCGAGACGACGCGCGACGACCTCGACGCGTCCGCCTCGCGTTGCTTGGTCCGGATCGAGCGTTCGCTCGACGCGCTCGAGAGGGACACGGGTGCATCTCACGCGGACGCGGCGTTCGCCGCCTCCGCGGCGTGGACGGCGACGATCGCGACGCTCGCGTTGACGTCGAACGCCTCGTCGCTGAAAAAAAAAGACGCCGAGGACGCGCGCGAAACCGCGCGCGCGCTTCTGCGCCGCGCCGTCGCGTGGCTGCCCGCCGCCGCGCGCGTCGGCGCGACGGCGACGGCGACGACGTTTCGAGCCATCGCGTCGCTGGTGACGCGCATAGACGCGACGCGTCACTCGTGTCGAGACGCGGCGTGTCTCGCCGCCGCGTCGCGAAGCGTCTTCGAGGCGTCCTCCGACATCCTCTTCGGGTCGAGCGCGTTCCGCAAAAACGCCCCCGTGTGGGCCGCCGCCGCGTCGGCGGCGCTGCACCCCGCGTTTTTCGACGCGGAGGATTTTTTTCGCGCGGCGGACCTCGAGACGATGCACGCCTCCTCGGGCGCGACCGTCGGCGCGTGCGTCGCGTTCGTGCGCGGCGCGACGGCGCTCTCGCGCACGTCGGGCGGCGCCAGGGCGGCGCGCGTCGTCGCGGGTGCGCTGGCGTCGCGTCTGATTTCTAACCCGGAGCACGCAAAAGCGTACGCCGGCGAAATTTTCGAGCTCGGCCTCGCCGGAGAGGGCGAGCAGACGCGCGGCGTCACGCTTCGCGCCTTGGATGGGTTGCCATCGCGAAACGACAAAAGCGTTTCGTCGCCGGACGTCGCCGCGCGCGTCTCGGCGCTGGTCCTCGCGCACGCGCTCGCGACGGGCGCGCCGCCGGTTGAACCCTCGCGCGAAACGGAAACAAAAAACGAAACGGAGGACACCGCAGCCTTTTCTCCGCGAGAGGCTTCTGCGTCCCGCCGCGGCGCGCTCGCGATCCTGTGCGTGGCGCTGGACGCCGTCGCGGGCGCGGACGAGGTGCTGGCGCACGAGACGTACCGACGCGGGTCCGCGACGCACAGGCGCAAGGTGCGCGCGTGGCAGATGCTGTGCACGTGCGCGCCCGCGCTGGGAGAAGCGTCCCCGAGCCTCGGGGAGGTCGCGGAAGAGGAGCGTTCGGCTTTGATCGCGAAGCTCATCGCCTCGGCGCCGGCGTGCCTGTCCCGCCGCGAGCTCCCCGGCGTGCGGTACTACGCCGAGACCTTCCACTGCCTGGCGGCAACGCACGCGCCCGAGCTGGTCGCGCGCTGCGCGCTGCCCGCGCTGCGCGCGCCTGCGACGAACCCCCTCGTCGCGGCTTCGTGGATCGTCGTCGCCGCGAGCGCCGCGTTGCGCCGGCGGCGCGAGAGCCGTGACTGTGACTCGGACATCACTGTTAAAGAGGAGAACTTTACCGCGCTGATGACGGACGCCAGGCGCGTCTTCGCCGCGGTGTTCCCGTTGTCCATGTCGCACAACCACACCCTGCGCGTCTTCGCGCAGGCCGCGACGCGCGATCTGCTCGAGGCGTTCTCGCCGAGCGCGTTTTCCCGAAGTTTCGGCCGTCGCGTCGTCGCCGGGACCGAAACCGAAACCGCGAGCGAGGACGCGAGCGAGGACGCGCTCGAGACGACGTTCTTCACGCTGACCACCGACGAGGAGATGCTGAAGACTCGCGAGGCGTGCGGGGACCTGTTCACGCAGAACCTGGACGCGTCGCCGCGCGCGCTGCTTCGCGGCGCGCTCGACATAGAGGCCCGCGACCGGGCGCCCGAGACGACCGGTTCCGAACCCGGAACCGGAACCGAAACCGAAACCGAAACCGACGTCGCCTTCGAGGGCGCGCCCGCGTCCGCGATCGACCGCGTGGACGCCTTCCTGCAGAGCGCGCGCGCGGAGATCCGCTCGGAGCGCGAGCGCGCGGAGGCGGTTCTGTGGCGGGATGCCATGCGCGGCGGCCACGACGCGCGCGGAACGGTCACCGGCGTCGTCGGCGACGACGCGGCGGCGCGCGACGACGCCTTTCGCGCCGCCGAAGAGAATGACGAGACGAGCCGTAAAATCGGCTCCGCGTCGGCGCTGCAGAAGAAGTTCGGCGGCGGATCCGCGCCGCGCCGGGACGACCCGACTCATGAGCTGTCGTCGTTCGGTTCCGCACCGGCGTTTCCGGTTCCCAGCAGCGCTTCGGGACGCTCCGCGTTCGACAGCGGAGAGGAGGCGAATCGCGTCGCTCGTTCGCCGTGGCCGCCCGTCGAGGACGCGCGCGCGCCGCGGCGCGGCGGCTTGGTGGTCGTGGCGAGCCTGGTGGAGAAGATCCCCAACCTCGCCGGGCTGGCGCGGACGTGCGAGGTGCTGGGCGCGGAGCGCCTCGTCGTGGCGGACCTCGCGGTCACGAAGCACCGGGACTTCACGTCCGTCAGCGTCACCGCGGAGAAGTGGCTGCGCGTGGACGCGTGTCCGATCGCCGGGCTCGCGGCGTACCTTGCGCGGCTCAGGCGGGAGGGGTACGCGCTCGTCGGGCTGGAGCAGACGCGCGGCGCGGAGGACGTCGAGACGCACGGCTGGGAAAAAAAAACCGCGCTGGTGCTCGGTCGCGAGCGCGAGGGCGTCGACGCGCACATTCTCGGTATGCTCGACGCGTGCGTCGTCATACAGCAGCGAGGCATGATCCGGTCGCTCAACGTGCACGTCAGCGCCTCGATCGCGGTGGCGCGGTACGCCGCGGCTGCGGCGAGGAACGGCTGGTGACGAGACGCAAAGACGAAGCTCGTGGACTCATACTCTAATAGCGTTGTGGACGAACTCATAGCCATCTGATCGTCGTCGTGGTTCTTCGCGGTGTGTCTTCCGCCAGTCCACGCCGCGCGGGCGATGCCGCCGAACCCGGTCTCGCTTCGCTCGACCGCGCACGACGCGCTCGTCTCTCGCGCCCGTCCAAGCTCGGCGCGGCCCCGCCGCGCGCTCGGCGGCTCGGCCTCTCGGCGACCCTCGCGCGCTTCGCGGGAATCGGTTCGCGCGATGGCGTCGGGCGGGTCACCTGCGCCGGACCAGATCGAGGTGGAGCGCAAGTACTCCGCGGGCGACGGCGTCGAGGCCATCGCGAGGCGCGTCGCGGACCTCGGCGGGTCCAGCATCGGGTCCGTGGCGTTCACGGACACCTACTACGACACGCCGGAACACGCGCTCACCGCGAACGACGTGTGGTTGCGAAGGCGCGACGACCGATGGGAGCTTAAGGTTCCCATCCCCGGCGACGCGCGCCGCAGCGGCGGCGAGCGGAGCGTGTTCCGCGAAGTCGAGGGCGCGGCCGGGTGCCTGGACGAGCTCGGGAAGGTGCTTGGGACGGAGACGCGCGCGGCGCTGCGGACGGGACGAAGCGAAACAGGCGAGGCGCGCGACGACGACCGCGCCGAGAAAGACGGAGACGAAAACCTGCGACGCTTCATGGCGGAGAGGACGGTGGTTCCGTTCGCGTCCTTCACCACGACCCGCGCCAAGTTTTTCCTGGACGGCGCCGCGATCGACGTGGACTCGGCGTCATTCGGGCACACCGTGGTGGAGGTGGAGGTGCTGTGCGGTGACGCCGGCGAGGTCCCCGCCGCGGAGGCGCTGGTTCGCGCTGTCGCGGCGAAGCTCGCGCTGACGGACGTCGGCGCCACCGGAGGCAAGCTCGAGACGTACCTCCGGCGGAACTGCCCGAAACACCTGGAGACGCTCGTCGAGAGAGGTATTCTACAACCGTAAAAACCGCGAGTTCTTCACACGACGACGCGCGCCGTCGTGTACCCGTAGCACCGGTGGTATCGAGACGGCGTGCGAAGGCGCGCTTTCACATGAAGTACCACAGCGTCTCGCCCTCCGTGAGCCCCAGCGTGTTTACGTTCCGCTCCAGGTCGCCCGCCTCGCCGGCACCCTTGCGCCGCTTGGCGACGCACACCACCACCGGCGTCGCGCGGAAGGCGTCACCCTCTTTCTCGCGCCGCGCCGATTCGGACGCGGCGTGGTCCTCGAAGTGCCGGACGGGGATCTCCAGCGAGGGTCCGGTCACGGCACCGGCTCGGCGGGTTTCTTCCCTCCACCGATGGTTTGCGTACGCGCGTCCGCACTTGCGCCGGTCGACGTCCAGCATGGCGACGATCCGGCGGCGCGTCGCCGCGTCCAGCGCGTTGGCGAACGCCTTCGCGTCGCGCCCCGCTCCCCAGACGGCGAACGCGCGCCACGCCGGCTGAGAGAGCACGCGCCGCCGGAACGCGTCCGTGCGGATCTCGAGCAGGCGCTGGCGGCTCACGCGGGACGTCCCGGAGTCTGGGGACCAGCGGTACAGAAGCAGAGGCGGCGCGCCGGGTCCTCCCTCGGCGCGGCGCAGAGGCAAAGCGTTTTCGTTTTCGTCTTTGTCTTCGTCCCGTCTCTCGCCGCGCGCTCTTAGTGCGGCGCGGACGTCCGCGCCGCGGAACGCGTCGAGGTGCTTGTGGAAGAACACCAGGTCCTCGCCCTCGCCTCGGTCGGGGGGCACCTCGTCGAAGCCGCCCACCTCGTCGTACGCCGACCGCAGCATGCACCACGTGGGCATCTGCACGGTGGTCTCCCGGAACTGATCGAGCCACAACCCCGCCGGGTCGGACAAACCGTTGGCCCAACGCTCGTAGTGCTCCGTGGACCCCGCCGGGTGCCTACGCCACGAGCCGCCCACGATGGCGCGCCTGTTCCGTAACACGCACTTAACCTGCGTCTCCACGCGCCGCGGGGTCATGATGTCGTCCGCGTCCAGGAACACCAGAACCGAGCCGGTGCTTTGTCGCACGGCCGCGTTTTTGCCGTGCCCGATCCCGCCCGGGAGAACGGCAGAAACGTCGTTCCCGGTGTCGGTTCTCTTCTCCTCCTCCGTCTCGGATCCGCGCGTCGTTTTTTTTTCGTCGCGGACGAACTTTTTCGCGGACCGCCATCGGCTTCCCGAGACGGCGACCGCCACTCCGAGCTCGGAAAACACCCGCGCCCATGCCTTGATGATCGTCTCCGTGTCGTCGCTCGAGGCGTCGTCGTACGCGCTCACCTCCAGCTTCGAGCGCGGGTACGTCTGCGCGGCCACGGAGGCGAAACACTCGTCCAGCCAAAGCGCGGCGTCGTGCGCCGGGACGACGACGGACACCGAAGGCGTCTCTGACGAAATCGAGAGGCTCTCGGAGAGGCGCGTCGCCGCCGCGCGCGTCGACGTCGCCGCCGCCGCCGCCGCGCGCGCCGACGCGAGGGCGTCTTGAAAGGACACGCGACTCCTCGCGGAAACGCCGCGCGCGTCATCTCCCGCCGCGGCGGCTTTGCGCTTGGCGCCGAGCGGGACGGCCGCGTCCGCGTTTCGCTCCGCTTCGGTCGCCGTCTCCGCGTCCGTCTCGGGCGGGGGCGTCCACTTCGGGAGGTCGCGGAGCACGGCCACCCCCCCATCGCGCTGGAACGCCTCGCGCTTCACGCGGACCATCCCGTTGGCCATCAGACGCGGGTCGCGGGACAGGTTCGTCGTGCCGCTGTGCACGAGCCACGGGTGCAGCAGCGCCACCGACCCGGCGGCGCCGACGACCTGGTCGACGACGCCGAGGCGCGTTTTCTTTTCCTTTCTCTTTTCGCCCGCCGCCGCCTCCGCGACTTCGTACTTGAGCGGGAGCCGCCCACGCTTCGCAGCCTCGGTGACCGTCGCGATGGCCCACGCGTTGAGCTCCTGGTGACGCACGCCCTGCGGCGCCCTCGACTGCAGAAACGAACCCACCCACGCGTGGCTCCCCGCGACGAACGCGGTCCCGCCGCCGCCCTCGCGCCAGTCCGACAGGAGCACGAGCGCCACGCACCCCTGGCACGGGTCACCGAAAACGTGCCGCGCCGCGTCGGTATCGAACCCGGGACCTATGTCGACGTGCCACCCCTTACCACGCACGCGCCGCCGGTTCACGGGAACCCAGGCGGTTCGCGAGTCGTCCTCGTCCCATGGCGCCGGCGAAGAAACGGCGGCGGCGCTTTTTTCGTCCCGTCTCTCCGACTCCGTCGTCTCGTCTCCGTCTGTTGGTCTCGCCGCGAGCGCCGCGGCGCGCTCGCGCACCTGCCGCTTCGTGCACGCGCGCGACGGCTGCATCTTGTTGGTGATCTGCTGCCACGAGCCCGCGTGCTTCGCGCAGAGCTCGAGGAGCGCCGCGTCCTCCTTCGCCGTCCACGGCGGCTGATGTCGCTCGCGGCACTGCTTGGGCGTGCGCCCGTTCCCGACGGCGGCGGCGACGCACTCCCATGGCAAATCCTTCGCGCGCGAAGCGTACAGGACGGCGTCCTCCTCCGGCGACCACGGCGGCGCGCCCTTGCCGACGTCCCCGCGGCGCCAGGAGGAGGCGTCATCGCGCGTCACGAGTGATGACGCGTCGGCCGACGTCGCGCCGCGCGCGGTCTCCGGGGTCTCCGGAAACACCACGGGGCAGTACCAGTGCCGGATCGCGCACGGCCCCCCGTGCGGCTGGTTGCTGGGCAGCTCCCAGGCGTCCGCGCCGAGCAACGCGTCCAGCGCGTGTCTCAGCTTGGGGGATGCCGCGAGCGCGCCCCAGTGCTCGCCCACGCCGGGGGGGACCACCTCTATGACCCGCCGCTGCGACCCGCGCGGCCACGTCTCGGGGGAGGACAAACGCACCCCCTCGGGCGTGCCGCTTTCGGGAGGGATGCACGGCTTGGTGAGCTCGCGGCTCACCTGCTCGCGGAAGCTCTCCAGCGCTGAGCCCGCCAACACCCCATCGAGAACCACGATTCCGTCGCGACGGAACTTCTCGCGGAGCGCGGAATTGTCCATCGCGACCGCGCCGTCGCGTCCTCTTCGGTCCCGCGACGTGGAAATCTCCACCGCCGACACTCTCGGCGCGCGCCGGCGCTCGCCGCACTGAACACAAAAATGTTGAGGCAAACAACGACGAAAAGCGCGTCGGAGACTTTCGCTTTGGAAATGGCGAAACGAAACTCTCGCGACTCGAGAACGGTGGTTTATTTTTCCTGCCAGAAAGTGAAATTCAAATTTTTCGCCTCGGCTGCGACTTCGTCTTCACGCGTCCGCGCCTCGCCGCATTGACGGACGCGCGCGATGACGCAACAGCCAACGTCTTCCCACGTCATCGAGGGCGACCCCTCGTCGTGGAAGACGTCGTACGTCGAAAACGCCACGAACCTCTTCAACAAGGATGTGCCCGTGTGCGTCAAGGGCGGCCCCGACGGCGCGTCCGAGAAAATCGAAGAGCTCACCGTTCGAATCCTGTTGGGGCTCAACAAGACGAAGCAGCACAAGGTCCGTCCGCCTCCCGCGCGTCAGCTCGCGGAATGCGTCGCGCCGCCACTCGCGAAGTCGGGCGACACGTCATGAACCGCGTAAGCGCTGACTCTTTACCCTCCCCGCGTCTTCACGCCCGCGTCCTGCCTCTCGCCCCGCAGGTGCTTCGCGTCCAGGTGACGAGCGATTCGGATCCTTTCTTTTTCCACAGCATGGAGGTTTCCGAGGAGGAGTTCCAGTCCCTGAAGGTGGAGCAGTCCATCTTGGTGGACTTCCACCAGTTTCCCGACAAGTTCATCGAGCTGCTCGAAGAGTGCGTCTCCAGCCGCGGCGAGGCCAACCCGCGGTTCCTCGCGGTCCTGCGGCTGGGCGCCGAGGATGGCGACGACAGCGCGCTGGGCGTGGTGGAGACGAATAAGTTCAAGCACCTGTCGCACATCTCGCTCGCGTTTACGCCCGGGGACGACGCGTCCATCAAGAAGTACCTCGCCGCGCGGCTCATGGACGTGAAGGGCGAGCGTGACGTCTGGCGCAGGTCACACGGCGACGCCTCGGACGAGCTCAGGGACGCGCGCGCGGCGGTGGAGGCGGCGGCGGCGGAGGCGGCGGCGCAGCGCGACGCGGCGCGCGACGCGCAAGCCGCCGCGCAGGCGCGCCTGGATGAGCTCGCCGCTAAGCTCAAGCGCAGCGCTCTGGAGGAGCTTGAAAACACGAAAACGCGGATGGACGGCGAGCGGAGCGCCTCGGAGGCGGGGTTCAAGAGCGCCATCGACTCGCTGACGAGCCGTAACAACGAGCTCGACGCGCGCGCGCGCGAGCTGATGGAGCAGAAGTACGCGCTCGATTCGAAATTTTCCGACGCGTCGAGCCGCGCGACGAGCGCGGAGGCGGCGCTGGAGACGGCGCGCGGCGAGCTCAAGGCGCTGCGCGAGACGAACAAGGACCTGGACAAGGGTTTGAACGAGCGCGAGAAGAGCAGTCAGAGCAGCGGCATGCGCGTCGAGTGGCTCGAGGCGCAGCTCGCGGACAAGGAGGAGCTGATGAAGTCGCTGAAGAGCCGCGTGGAGGCGGCTGAGTCGTACAAGCAGTCGCAGGAGAGCGCGCTGGAGGACGCGCGCGCGGCGGCTGTGCGCGCGGAGGACCGCGTCAGCGCGAGCGCGGGCGAGATCCGCAAGGGCAACCAGATCATCGAGCGTCTGCAGGCGGAGCTGCGGAGCGCCAAGGCGAAGGCGAAGCTCAAAGCCGCCGTCATCGCGCAGCAAGAGACGCTCTTGTCCGAGCGCCAGAGCGCGCTGGAGGCGGCGACGCGCGAGCGCGCCGAGGCGACGCGCGAGACGGACTCGTGCCGCGCGGAGATCCGCGCCTTGACCGCGCGCGTCGAGGACCAGCGGCGGAAGCTGGAGGAGTCGCAGGCGCTGCTGGCGTCCAACCAGCAGATGATCACGTGGCTCAACGGGCAGGTGAACGAGGCTCAGCTCGGGCGGCTCGGGACGTCGTCGCGGTACTCGTTCCGGCCGTCCACGGATCTGCCCAAGCCCTCCGTCGTCGCGTCGGGAGGCAGAGCCGCCGGCGCGGACACCGCGGTGCCCGTCTGAGATTCGAGCGCGCGCGCGCGTGGCGAACGCGCGCGTGGGTTCGGGTTCGAGCGTGGCGAAGCGCGATTCGTCTCGGCGTAGGTTCTGTACATACGTCCAGGAGAAGTTTCTGAACGACGCGCGCGCGACGTCGGCGCGCGATTCGCGAAACGAAAAGTCACCCGCTCGCGCGCGCGCTCGACGACGCCACCAGCGACAGCGCGCCTTCTCTCGTCGCCTTCCCGCGTCGCGCGCCTCCGAGCGAAACGTCGTCGTCACTAGAAATCCCCTCGCACCACGAAGCGCCCACCTCTTGACTCTCGCGCTCGACGCAGACCCGCGCGCGCCGCCAGTCTATCCCGCCGTGGAAGTACGTGCGGCGGAACACGTCGCCGCGCACGTTTTCGACGTCGCGAGTCAACGCGAACTCGCCCGCCGTCGCCGAGGCCACGTACCTGTCCCAGACGCTCGCCGGCGTCCACGCGTCCGACGCGGGTCTTCGCCACCGCGAGGCGAACCCTAAACCCGGCGACGCGCGTGTCTCCAGGAAACGCTCCAAACGCCGTTTGTTTCGCGCGCGTCGATCCGACGCGTCTTCGCCATCCGCCGCCGGCGCCGCCGGCGCCGCGTCGCACGTCCCGCCTGCTTCCCCTTCCGACGCGCCGCGTGTCGCGTCGCACACGCGGTCCGACTCAAAATCCACCCCCCCGGACCTGTAGTACTCGCTGACGACGCGCCACAAGTACACGCGCCGCAGGCGCGCGTACTCGGGCCACTCGTTCACCGACCGCTCGAGTTCTGGCAAGACGATCTTCTCGAACAGTCGCGACGCCTCGGCGCGCGCCGCCGGGTCCGCGCCGGAGCACATCTCGCGCACGGCGCCCTCGGCGTCGACGGCAATTCGCGCGAGCCCGCCGCCCCCCGCGGCGTAATCCGCCTCCTGGCGCACGCGCAGAGGCGCACGGAGCACGTGCAGGAGAGGAAGTCTCTCCGGCGCCTTTTCGGTGACTTGCAGCTGCGCGACGCCTGGCACGATCCACTGTCGGAAGGAGTGGCACAGCTTCGAGTCTCTGGTGCCGACCCAGCCGTAGAGCTGGTCCCAGAACGTGCCGCCCAGCTCGTGGTCGGGGTGCAGCAGCCTCGCGGCCGTGCGCTTCAGGAGAAGGTCCGCCTCCAGCAGGACCTTCCCGGCGTCGGTGTCGCCCAAGCCGGCGTCGATGACGCGATCGGACTCGGTGGGCGCCAGGTTCACCCAGAACGACTCGGGAGGGTGCGTCAGCCACACGAAGAAGGCGTCCGAGACGGCCGCGACGGCCGCATCGCTCACCGCCGAGGGCGCTCGCAGGTCGTCAGACGTCTCGTCCCGCAGGTCCGCGCGCAGTTCCACGGTCACCAGGGGCTCCACCACCTCGCATCCGTCCGTGCCCTCCTCGCACCCTGCGCTTAACTCCAGATCCAACGCGCTCATGTCGATGCCGCCGAAAGGGGCGACGCTGAGCCCCGGACGAGGCGCGTCCCGCGCGGGCGATGAGAGGAGCGCGAGCGACGCCAAGAGCAGTGCGCCGCGCATCGCGGCGCGCGCGGTGCGCGCGGGGTTCGCGCGGGGCGTTCTGTCTTCTCGGTCGAAGAAAAAAACCGTTTTCGCGATGCCATTCTTGCCTGACTAAATAGCCGTTGGCAGCACTGCCGAGAAACGTCTCATCGCCGCTCGCACATCTCGGGCGCACTGACCCACACGCGCTCGCCCTCCCGCAGCCACCATGCAACTCGATAAGCTCGACATGTCCGACCCCGCGACCGTCGCGGCGGTCGTCGCCATCGGCGTGCTCCTCCTCGGCATGTGCGTGCAACTGGTGTTCCTGTTCTCGACGCTGCTCAAGTCGGACGCGGCGCCGGTGCGTAAGTCCACGCGCCAGCGACGAACGTCCACGCGGCTCGATGGACACGTCACGCCCACGAAGCGCGCGACGAAGACCCCCACGAAGACCCCCACGAAGACGCCCACCCGGGGAAAGGCGGCGGACCTCACGTCACCGGTGCGGAGGAGCACGCGCGCCAAGACCCCGGCGAAGCGGGGATGAGGAGCAGCCGGATGGGAGAATCGTTCCGAGGGAACGAGACGCCATTTTTCCTCAAAGAGTCGTCGAACGCGCGAGAAGACGCGCGAGAAGACGTTTATGTGTATAACGAGAGATACGCCTCAACTTCGTCACACCGCGATACTACACCCCGTTGTCTACTGTTCATCCGTTCCAAACTCTGCACACACCCGCGACCGCATCGACGCGCGTCGTCGCTCACTCGATCTTGAGGTGCTCGTAATCCTTCGCGTCGAGGCCGAGGTTGTTGATGAGCGCGCTCCAGCGCGGCGGCTCCTCGTCGAACACGTACGTGAGCGGGAACGTGAGCACACCGGAGCCGCCGTTCTTGCGCAGTTCCTTGACAGTTTCGTAGATGCGCGTTTTTGGGACCGCCAGGGACACGGCGTAGAACGAGCCCTCCTTGCTCGGGGAGCCGTCCGTGGAGGGGGTGTAGATCGGGGCCACCGTCGGGCCCTGCAGGCCCTTCAGCAGCTGCCCGCCGCTCGTCGCGAGCTTCGTCGCCACCTCCTCCGCGCTCGCGCCGCGCACGTTCGCGGTGACCATGAACAACCCGTCCGCG
>MDSV01006706.1_pt1 | contig 17368 bp, 16 predicted proteins | sample 810851 | NCBI WGS metagenome assembly MDSV01 (sample SAMN05326640, study PRJNA326480) | marine metagenome | isolation source: seawater | place: Atlantic Ocean: North East | collected 2012 | reverse complement strand
CCCAATTTACTCGCGATGGCTAACGAAACGGTGGTCTTGCCATACCCACAGGGAAGGGAGATGATACCTGAGCCTCTTTCAACAGCCCTAGTACAGCTCTCAACCTGATGGGTTTCATTTCGAAGTTTTCCGCGAAAAACGATAGAAGCCCGGGCCGGTTCCGGTCTTCTGTCTTCTCTTGGAGGCCCCATCTTATCAATTCCGTAGAATCTGGGAACGCACACTCCATTCTTCGCTGGTTTAAATACTTTGAAAGGCGGTGGAGGAAATCCATATTCGTTATTACACAAGGGTCTTACTGTTAAGTCCTTTTTTATTTCCTGAAGTCTGTCACTGGTAAGGTATCCAGTGCGTGTTAGTATACCCATCGCGTTATTAGTTTAAAGAATAAAAACTTTATATAATATATTAGTACAATGCCAATTCTCAACGTCGACGAGAACATTAAGAAGATGACCGAAGCCATTAACGGAATGACACAGGAGGTTCTCCGACTGGAAGGCGCCTTGCGAGTTTTCCAAGGATTTAAGGAAGGTGGTCTCGAGGAAGTTGATATTCCGAATGTTCCGGAGGGTGCCACCCCAGTGGATGGCCCGCCGCCTACCATCCCGGAAGAACCGGAAGCCGAAGAAGAAGTTACTGAAACGAGTTAATTGAATCCACCACCCAAGAATATCCCGAATGATTTCCAATATTCCATACCCCCTTAAATGATATATCAATTTCTATCTCATCATTCGTTACAAGAGATTGTACAGGTTTTGAACCAATAACCTTACACATTACCCTTCTGTAACGAAATGGTACCTTTACGGTTAAAATCTTCCCAACGAGAGGATTTTCTACAATAGAATTATTCAATTTATGGGCATTTCTGTCATGCATATGTTGAATAATTTCAGACGAGGTTCTAGTCAATAGAATTCTCATGTACTTTTTGTTATTGTGTTCATACATTGATTGATGAACGTGACATAAGAACTTCATTGTTTTCTATTTTTTATAATTCCATAAGCTATAAGTATTATTATTATGAAAAGTAAGACGTGTGACAATTTTAACGGTTTGAGTGCTTTGCGCGTTCCAAACGTTTGGTGACAAAACGTTCTTCCCACTTCGGTTCCACCCTCTATACTAGAGTACGGAGTATCTCTCGGAGACATCAATCCACACAACGCAACCTTTTTACACTTTCCAAAATATGGAACTTGTCCATGGACACTCAAAACACCGGACGATTGATTGATTCTCCATTTTTCACCGGTCCATGTCGATCCCCAACTAAAACGCATATTTTTGGGTTTGGGGACACCTACATTTTTGAGCTGTTTCCATACTTCTTTTAAGAATTTTTCTGGATCCGTTTTCAATATCTCGTCGGTGAGAGTTACCATCGTACATGATATGGTCTTACCGTCTGCCAGTACAACCGGGTAAAGTTTCCACGGAGTATGCATCGATATGTATAAATCGTCGTCTATTTTAATGGGTTGATCGTAATCTAATAATACGTTTATGGCTCCATACGCACTTTCACCAATTTGTTTGGCCGCATCGGATCCCCAATTATCTTTTATTAATTTGAGAGCTGGTTTGTGATCCACACACATAACCAACATACCATCTTTTATTTCGGTGCCGTCACTAAACGTCCCTATGTATGAATCGTCACCGTATTCAACCGTTTCAAGTGTCTTATTAAATTCAAATTTCGCACCCTTTGCGATTAGTGCCTTTTTCATGGCTTGACCCATAACCAATCCAGATACACGTTGTGTGTATTGTTGTGAAAGACTCACATGATCAAAACTACCCATGAGACCAAACACTGACATTGTATCCCATCCAACTCCATCGATTTGGTGCGTCATCGCACGAAGAACGCTTTTTCCAGATTTGGACATACGAGTTTTTGTGGCGTTCTCGAGAGATATTTTCTTATATCTAGCCGGATTGATCATGGCTTTGAGATAGAGATCTCCAAGAGTTAGATAGTCCTTTAAGAACATGTTCTTCATAATAAATGAATAGTCATAGTAATTTCGAACGAATAAATCCTCCCAATTTATACCCATCTCCTTGAGAGAGCTTTTAAAATTAACATACGAACCAAATGCTAATTTATGAGAATGCAAATCTCTGTACTCTGTACTCGGTTCCCACCATGAACCGCCCGCATCTTCCTTCTTGTCATAAATTACCACTTCGTGATCTGTAAAGTTGAGAAGTTCCCATGCAACGGACAGCCCCGATGGGCCTGCTCCGATTACGTGAATTCTCATTCTAATGTATATCTATATTTTTAAATGAACCCAGTCTTCTTACGTTCTTCTGGGGTCTTGAAAGTGTACAAGATACCTAAGAATATCAACACCGAAACTAACGCAACTTCGATGTCCTGACTGGCGGTGAGCGCAATCATCATGAGGGAGACGAAACGGAACGTTTGGCTGTCAAATAATTTTTGGACATTCTTGGGAATGGTAATCGCATTACCGGAGAAAAGACCTTGGTAAAGCACCAACAGAGTGAAAACCAACGGAATTCGGAGACCACGTTCGAGCGGCTTGGAGACCGGACCGAGGAAGTTTTTGGGGATAATCATTGTACTATGTATAAATATTTTAATTTAAAAAATAAAAAACCTAATGATATTATAGGTATGGTTATACAATCGGGTAGTTTAAAGATTCCCTCGTTACCAGTTTTACCAAGAAAACCATCTAAACAAAAAATAAAGACCTGGAAATTTGCCGGTAGATATTTATGGAAATCTAAAACTGTTAAAGACCAGGGAGAACTTGGTAGATGGACTTGTAATGAACTCATTAAGTTAGGACCCACATTTGTAAAATTGGGTCAGATTGCCAGTTCTCGTGGTGATTTATTTCAACCGGAATTTACAAGGGAATTAGAATCTCTACAGGACGCAGTTCCGGCTATGCCGGTAGAAGGAATGGTAGATATGGGGGATTTTGAGGAGTTTGATTTAAAACCATATAAATCGGCGAGTATAGGTCAGGTACATAGAGCTAGGTTAAAAACTGGAAAAGATATAGTTGTTAAGATTAAAAGACCCAACATATACGAAATACTCAAAACCGATACAGATAATGTATTGGAAATTGTTAGGTTTTTGGAGTGGATAGGTATAGATACCGGGACGGGTACGGGTATTGCCTTAGAAGAGTCTGTAGATTATTTATTAGGGGAGGCGGATTATGAACAAGAAATAGACAATGCTGTAAAATTTAGAAAGGGAATGAAAGGTGTATCATGGATTAAAGTTCCCAAAGTGTATAAAAATCTGTCAAATCAAGACAGAATTGTAATGGAATATGTAGAATCAACTAAAGTAACCGAACTGACAAATAAGAAGATCAATAAAAAGAAGGTATGTGAAGCTATAATAAATTCATACCTGATTCAAACTATGGATAAGGGATTCTTTCATGGGGATCCCCATCCCGGAAATTTGGGTATTTCCGAAAAGACTGGGAAGTTAGTCTTTTACGATTTTGGACTTCTGATAATTATATCCGAGCGACTTCGTCAAGGATTTACGAATATACTTGTACATATAATAAATAAGGATACTACAGCCATAGTAAATGAATTAGTAGAGATGGGTGTAATCGTCCCTACATCTTCCGAATTAACAGATATTGCGGCATTTTTCCGTTCTATACTAAATTATCTCGAAACTTTGGATGGTGGTGTGATCGTAAATGACGATTTTGCAGCCCAATTAGCACAAGAAAAGCCATTTACTGTTCCGTCGAGTTTTATATACTTAGCTAAAAGCTTTAGTATTATAGAGGGAATATGTAAGGAATTGGATCCCGATTTCAATTATTTTACGTATCTAGAGCCTATGATACAAGATGAGATAGAGGACGCTATATCTTTAGGGGAAATGATATCAACCACCACGGAAATGCCAAGTAGAGTGAGAGATATAAGTACGGCTGTATTGGGATTAGAAAAATCACGGGCACAGATGAAGCGTATGATGAATAAGACCGGAAGAGAGGTTAGATTTGCGCAATATAGTATATTAGTGTCTATTCTTGCCGCACAAACTGAACACACTGCACTGACAATCTTGTGCGTGGCTACGTCTATATGGCTTACTATGTCATCACAAAAGTAATATTATTTTTACATATTGGAAAACAATATGGGAAAATAATGGTTGTTTAATTTACTTTTCAAAGACATCTATGGTTTCAACAGCCTTAGATTTCTTCGTTTTCGGCTTAGATTTAGATTTATTGGCTTGGAAAAATTTTTTGTGGTCGTCAAATATTTGTCTAGACCGACGCTGTTCTTCCCGTGCGACTTCTCGCATTTTCTCTTGGATATTGGTGATATCCGTCTGTTTTTTCATTTTTTGGCCAAACTTCTTGAATCTCTTTTGAGTAGTATCCAAAGTCCCACTCGCTGACGACGCAACAATCGATAACATTTTTGCAGGTTAACTTGTGGCAACATTATTTTTCTCGTCATGTTTTTCGCATCCACCTTCTGTCGTCAGCTTTTCAAATAGGTTTAATTTTTTTAGCTTTTCTTCAAATTCTCGTCTTTCGCCGGGCGACGTCAATGTCCCGCCATTTCGGATAGCTTCTATTTCGGGGCCGGTGAGTTGGATCGCATTGATTCTGAAATCCATAAATGCTTCCATCGTTATGGGAAGGAGGTCTTTTATTAGGTCATAAATAGCATTCGCATATTCGCGAATCTCCTGCTGCGCACCCGGTTCCATCCTGAGATGAAGATAATGCAATAAATTGTGAAGATTGATTTTCCAATAGAATTCGGTATATGTAGATTGAGGTAAGTTTCCTCTGGACTGTTCTCTACAACATCCAGATTCTAGAAGCTCTTCATATACGTCAAACGAATTTCCCAAGTGTTTATTTACTTTTTGGACAAGTTCTTCCGGTACATCAACTTCTCCTTCCGATCCCTGTCTATTTACCACCGACTGCGCTCTCATAACACCCGGTTCATAGTAATCTCGGGGAACAACAGAGTACCGCGCAGATAATTCATTTATACTGGCAGTTCTGTGTCGCATGTGTTGTCGCGCGATGTAGATCGGCATTTTGATATGAAATTTGAAATCGACCATTTCGAAGGGGGTTGTGTGCCAGTGTCTAAGGAGATATCGAATAAGTCCTCTGTTTCCTCGCGATGTCTTTGTTCCATCTCCATAAGAGACACGTGCCGCTTGAACGATGGATAAATCCAAATCTTCCCGAGGCATGTGGTCAACGAGTCGTACAAATCCAAAATCCAAGACTTTTCTGAATCCGTCATCGTCTTGCATTTTTGTGTTATATATTTCTTACGACTTAAATCTTTAATGTTGTATAAAGATTTAATACCTGTTTGTAATAATAATGTCAGAAACCTGGATTACTCGCCCAAGCCTAGCGCGGGTATATCGTAGATCTTCGTGGAAAAATGGAAGGTTCAAACATCCACGAACAAAACGCATTCCGAATTATAAGATTACTATAGAATCTCCGGACGGATTCGAATCATACGACATTGATGGTGGCGCACCCATTTTGGATAATCTTGAAGATCAAGGATTCGACATGCCGTATTTGTGTAGGGTTGGTATGTGTGGAACCTGTGTATCAAAGATGCTTCGTGGGCGAATTGAACAGAGAACGGCGGGCATTCTTTCTAAATCCGATCGTCTCGAGGGTTACATACTCCCGTGTATTTCTCACGCAACCGGTGATTGTGTGATCAAAACACACGATGCCGGTAAATTTTCATTTAACAGTGGTGAATACGATTATATTACATATCCTTCTACACCGGATGATACAGATTCTTATTAAGATTTATTCCATCTCATTTTTTAGTTCATCTATATTTTTATAATATCTATGTAAGTCTTTCATAAATCTTTTATTTTTCTCTATATCCAATTTATTTTTTAGTAAATAAGCTAAATTTGATTTAGAATATTTAGTATTTTTTTGATTTTCGTTTGGTTTTCGTGGAATAACTTTTGTTACCTTTTTCTTCTTTTTTGTACTCGTGGGTTCTACTCTATTTACAAAACTCAACGCTTGCATGATCGTATCGGCCAAATCGTCTTTCTTTTTCGAACTTTCAAAAATTTCTACCCAATGTTTATTTACATCGTCTCTGTTTATAAAGGCACGACAACGTTCAATTGAGACCTTTTTACGTTGAAGATATTGAGACCTACCCGGACCAGCGACATCTGGTATTTTATGACGGGCGTCGTATATTATAGTTTCGGCGGTGGGGTGTTTAATAATGAAATACGCATGTAAAAAATGCATAACGGAGACCATCTTCTTATTGCGCTCCGGTTGTTTTTCTATGAGTACTATTTTGGGTTCAAGAACCCATGGTCTTTCGTCTAGATGTTTTCTTAAAGAAACATAGACACCATCTGAATGTTGTGGTGGGATACCGGATACGTCCCATTTAACAATTAAGTTTGATGTTTCATTAAGCATACACATAGCTAAATTTCTAATCCCGACATCAATGGAGAGAATCATTACATAAATATGTCTTTATCTCTTTAATATACGGCGGGAGGGGGGGCACGAGGTCGGCCCTTAGGCATGAATTTTGCAACGACACTCAATATAATGAGGACGAGTATGATCATAAAAGGCATTTTAATTTTTTTCCATATGGGTCCGAGTATTTTACCCGCGACATTCATACCGGCTTTTGTGACTTTTCCCGCAACATTTAAACCAGCTTTTGCGACTTTACCCGCGGCACCTGTCACCGCATTAAGTGGCGCACCGAGATCCAATTTCGTGATTTCTTCACATTTGGTCATGCAATGGGATTCACATTTGCCCCCACCGATATCTTTGGAGCACACGGGCTGATCGTCGACCGCGCCCGCCGCCTTCACTTCTTCGAGTGTTTTGTACTGGAGTTCAGTCGATTTTATCTTCTTTTGGTCAAAGGCGTCCCAGTTTTTGGGGAGGCATATACTCGCACACTCCTTGACCTTTTTATCTCTCTCTTTGTATTTCTTATCTAAGAACATAGTTCCCCCGCCTATGGCTCCTGCGATTGCTGCGTATTTGAGAAGTTTTGCGTTCCTTTTGGTGATATTTCTGGCACCCTTAAACGCTCTCCTTGCGCGACTACTTTTTTTCGCTCCGTCTCCAAGTTTCTTCGTCGAATCTGCCGCCGTCTTAGCTTTTCTTGCTCTTTTTGCTTTTTGCATTTTCCTCATTTTCTTTAATTTCTGCATTTTCTTAAGTCTGGCAGCTTGTTTAGCTTTACGAGCTTTCGATGCTGCCAAACGCGCTTTTCTCATTTTTCTGAGTTTTTTTGCAGCTGCGCTCATTTTTTTACCGCCGCTACGTCCTCTCCGCGCTAAACTAGCACCCATCTTGCCCGCACCCCTGAATTTTCTAGCCATGGCGGCACTTATCGCGCCCGCGCTACCGACACGTCCGCCAATTTTTGCGCCCACTCTTCCCAAACCCCTGAATCTCCTTAATTTCCGAGCAGCGCCTGCTATTTTCATTGCGCTCCTGTAGTGTTCGGTCTGGTAATCTTCGACTCCATACGGCCGGTAATATTCCACTCCGTCATTATATTCTTCGAGACCTGAATATATACTGGTCATATTATATAATATCATGAGATTTTATAATTGCCGATGATCTAGTCTAAACACCTGTTATTTTTACAAATTTTTCCCTGTTTGGGCCAAATTTTATTAAATTTATCCTGACACCGTTTCGTACATTTAAGTGTTGGTGCGTGACCTATGATTATACTGGACTCATTCGACTCAACTCTGTGATATACCCTCGCCCTGATATATAATTCATCCCCCGGTTGTAAATAATGGTCTTGTACCTTTATTTTTCGTTTTTCTAAAAATGGCTTCAGTATGTCGATTGGCATGTTCTTTGTGTATTCAAGAATATCTAATTCGTTCGGATGATCATACATATCAAAGACCAAGAACCGCTTTGAACCATAAATGCATACTATTCTATTATCGTCACAATCAAAGTGTGATTTAAAATCCCAATTTCCGGAACAAACCCTTAGTGCGTAGCCCGATCCCCGAAAATGACGTTTCATGATTTTACATAATGGATGTTTATCATCTACCATATCCGTTTTGTATTGCAATCGCGCATTTGTATCCGATGTACTAAGAATCTCCCCGATGGAAGATTTTCTGAAATCATGTGCCCACGAACCATTTTGGTTATCTGTTTTATACACTCCCACTCTTTTGATGGGAACATCCTGGATTTTTTCAATATCCCGGAGTATAGGCGTAATATCATGCTTATTTTTAGATAATGAACTTATCTTACTTTTGGCATTAATTAATACGACTAGTATACAAATAATTAAAATGATAAATATAATAAGCATTCTTACTATTACTACTGATGAATATTTTTATACACAGGGACGACTACGCGTCACATGTTAGAATTTTCTAAAGGCTCTTCTTATACTTCTTCCCGCACTCTGGAAAGCGCGCGCCGCCTTCTTCGCAGCTTTCGCTGCCTCATTTGCTGCTTTCTTAGCCGCATTTGCCACTTTCTTTGCTGCTCGTTGCGCTCCTCGCGCCGCTTTATTGGCCGCATCTTTTGCGGCATTTGCTGCCGCCTTTGCCGCCCTTGCCGCTCCCCTCGCGGCTTTGTTTGCTGCGTCTCGCGCTCCCCGCGCTGCCGCCTTTGCTGCCCTCGATGCCTGTCTCGCGGCTGCTTTTGCCGCCCTTTGTGCTCCCCTCGCCGCCTTTTTGGCCGCGTCGCCCGCCGCTTTCGCGGCCGCCTTGCCAGCCGCTGCCGCAGCTTTAGCCGCTTTTTGGGCGACCTTTGCCGCTTCTTTGGCCGCCTTTTTGGCGTATTTAACATGCGGAAGACCTAAACCGAACGGATCGAGTACGGTATCGAGCGCGGCATTCGCCATCTTTTTCGGATTTCCAGAGAACATGTCCCTTGTGCGTCGTTTTACTTTATTTGCCGCTTTGATAGTACCACGGGTCACGGTTGTACCGAAAATCGTTTCGGCAATTTTTTGACCCGGACGCAATTTACAGTCGGTGAGTCTTCCCCCGACATGTTTCAATCCCATTTTACTGCAATATGAACCAGTATATGTACAAGTACCCGTATCGTGATTGAATCTGACACCATAATCGTATGGATTTACTTTCTGACCCGTTTTCATCGCCTTTCTCGATTTTTCACAATTCGCAACTAATTGTCCATAGTACCCACCGAGCATTACCTTTTCTGGAAGGATTTTATCAATCATAACGGGTTTTTTGGCAAATTCTTTAGGATTGGCACGTCTGAGTGCGTTCTGATCCGTTTCGCGATATTGGTCGGTATATATGGCCACCATGGGTTGTCTGTAGTCATCTGGCAATTCTTTTGGTTTAAGGGCGTCAAATTTATCGAAGAATTCGCTACGTTTAGAATCGTTCCACTTTTGCATACCACGTTGCGAGAGGGAGACACCAACCGTTCCCGGTTTAGACATACTGGGGTACATTTGTATTTCATCTGCTCTAGATCCAAGAGCTGCTTTCATTTTATCGTGGATGAATTTATCCCGCTTTTGGAATTTAGCCTTTATGACAGAATCATAGACCTTAGCAAATATGTCTTCCGCTTCTTTTGGCATTTGGAAATCTTTTACCGTGTTTCCTTCTTCATCGAGTGTTGCCATGAACGCTTCACCCACCTTTTCAAAGGCAGCTTTACGTTTTTCGGATTCTGCTGCCGATTCACCCGGTAACCGACCGTCCAAACCCATGGCATCCATCGTGTCCGTCATAAAGTGTTCTAACATCATACCATTAACATCTTGATATTCTTTAGGGAAAGCTTCACCAACGGGGAATAATTGTGGATAATCCAGACCCGCTTCGCGACAACCCTTCTCAACCATATATTCGATACTGTTACGCGTTGCTGTGTTCGTTGAGTTGTATGTAAATGTAGCGTAGCCACCGAGATCCATAATATCGACCGCCATACTCAATAGATCGAATAACATCATTAGCGCACCGACCGGACCCGCTGCCCCATACGCGGCCATTTTAGCCGCCATTGCTGCCATCTTTACAGCCACCTTCGCCACGATTCTTACAGCCAATTTCGCTGCTAATTTACCTGCCATTTTAGCACCGAATTTCATGACTAGTTTTGCCATAAATTTCCCACCTCTTTTCATCAGTGTCTTGGCCATCACCGTTGTCAATTCTTCCTTTACCATCTGTTTTCCCATTTCCATCATCATTTTTCGTTGTGCTGCTTTTCGGTCAGCCGCGCTTTCCACGGGATCGCAACACCCCGCATCGTTTACTTCCCATCCTGGAGGACATTTTCCATTTATAGATTTCTTGTACATACATTTCTTTTTGTCTGCGGTTTGTTGTTTCGCACTTTGTAATTCGGTGCGCAATTTTTTCGCCTTTTCTTTCGCTTTCGCCTTTTCTTCAGCTATTCTTTTTCTTTCGGCCTCCTGACCCTTTGCTAACGCCTTCTTTTCTTCCTCTTCGAGGCGTCGTTCTTCTTCCTCGGCTTTCTTTGCTTCCGCCAATAGTTTAGCTTCTTCGGCTTCCATCGCCTTTAATTCCGCGGCAGCCTTCTTTTCTTCTGCTTCTATTTCCAATCTTAATTTTCGTTCTTCTTCGGTTTCTTTCTCTTCTTCATCATCCTCTTCACCATCTTTGGGAGCTGTTTCGGCCTTAATGGCCTTCACCAACTCGTCTGGATCGACACCAACCTTTTTACTCTCTTCTTTGAGTTCGTCTTGGGTTTTCTTCATCCGTTTTTTTATTTCCTTGACGACTCCTTCTGGGGTATCCTCATTCGAGGCACCCAGAGTTTTTTTGTATACCAAAAAGGTTACAAGGAACAAAAATAGTATCAGGACTAATGGTACTATCATTTAATTAAAGACAACAATTTATTTATTTTCAATGTGGTGCTGGCATTGTGTCCATCCTATCGAAAACGAACCACTACAATTACCATATAATTACGATTCAAAGCGATCTAAGTTCAAAGTGACGGGTTACTTTTGTTCGTGGAATTGTATGAAATCATACGCTATAGATAAATATGGTGACACGAGAGGTAGTATAATATGTGGTAATATAGTTGTAATGAGAAAGAAGTTGTTCAACGAGATAGGGTCTATAAGATGTGCTCCATATAGACACAGACTAAATGTATTTGGTGGGGACATGACAATAGAACAATTTAGGGAAGACTCCATAAAAAATCCCGAGACGAGAAATGAAATAGATGCCGAACCTATGCCCGATTTACAGATACCAATCATAAAGAACGCACAAAAAATGGCCGAAATTAGGAATTCGAAAGGTGGTAATACGGACGAACTGAGACTCAAGAGAAATAAACCAATGAAACGAGATCAAAATAATTTAGAATCGGCACTAGGATTGATAATTAAAAAATGATAATTTACTATATTATTATTTAAATCATTCGTATTAAGGACATCATATACTCTTAATATGTGTGATACATATATGCTAATAAACGTTTATGCGATTCTTTCTTCTAACGGAAGCTCTCCTGGCGTCGCAAATTGGAAATTGATGGATTTGGGTTGTGCTATTTCTTTATAGTCTCTCTTATCACCGAGATCGATTATACCACCTTCCCCAACGAGGGGATCTATGAATAGGTATCTATTTGTTTTTCCGACTCGGATAGAATAGTATCCCTTATGTCCCGTGATACTATTCACTATTCTGAATAAATGTTCCGTGGGGTGATTTCCTTCAACTTTTATAAAATCCCCAGTTTCCTTGTCGATGGGCCGAGTGAACATATATCGTTCTTTCATTATTTCAAGTCTATACTTTTCGTTTATGTCCTCATCTTCGGTTTTGGCACCTATACTTCCATACAACGAAACGAACCCATCCTTTTCTTTCTTTATGACATACGGACGACCTTGTCCGGCCAGATATGTATACATCATGACTTCACCTTCTTCGTCTGCGAGTTTCAATATTTCATCAACATTCGCATCCTGGATTGTGTATCTTTCAAAGGGATGACGGACTGTCAGGTAGTAAGTCACGATCAAAACCAAAAAGGCGAGGAGTCCAATGATTCTTTCCTGTGCTTTCATTTTATATAAGAGTATATTTTAAAACATGGTATTTTTGTTCAACAATGTAATGATAGCTTGCTCGCTATATGAATAAAACGTAAGCGAGATACCCAATTCCTTTAAAGAATTGCGCATCGGTTTAATGATTTTTTTCCACTCTTCTATGGTAGATTTGTACCTCCTCGTACCACCACTATTCACTATTTTATTAGATAAATTTCTATTATTCATTGTATTTTTAAAGACCCGAGCCACTTTATTCAAGTCTGGTAAAGTCTTCATAGGTAGGCTCACACTTTCCATAATATCTATGACATAGTATCCATTTTGATCTGCGATGATATTTGCCTGCATGTGAGGATATCTACCCACATATGTATTTATATCGTTCATGGTAGGAAGACTAAACGTTTTAGGTTCTTTCGTACCCGCGGGATGCGTATGATACGATATGTAGGAACTTAATACACTCTGTGGTATCGGACCAGTTTCTACAAGTGATACTCCAACTACCCGGGTGGGTGCGCTGAAACGTGCCCCATGATTAGTCCCATTAACATCAATTTTACCCGAAATTTCCTTTTTAAGATTGAAAGAATCCATGTATATGCTTTTTAAAGAAGCAATAGTGGTTTTTGGGAGTCTTATGTTAATTCTATCTTTATTTACCGATGTAACATTTCCCATCCTGGTGAGATTTGTTCGTTTGGTCCTAGATTTAGATGACCCCATACTATTCGGTCTGGATCTCTTTGTGCGCTGTCCGGGAGACCATTCCATGTTTTCGGGTGTTCTAGACATTCTTACTAATAGTGGAGTGAAAAAATTCACAGAACTTGATCAGGCTTGGAAGAATATCATTTTTCCACTTTTCCGTATCCTTTTGGATTAGATAACCCTTTCTGTATATATCATATTGTTCAACCAAACGACAAAATGATACATTTGGCACCATTTGGAGATATGTCTGACACTGAATTTCTTCGTAATCTCTGACGGTATTGAATAATCCAGTCAATCTGTTTTTTATTTCTACAATGGTTTTTGACCCGTTTTCATGTACTTGAAATCTATCTATTCGTCCAACGATCTGATATTTAGTACCCATTATCTCGCAGATATCCAACTTATAAAATGTATCGTCCTCTATCAGATACGCCTTGTCTTCTTCGGCCGTTCTTTGTTCGTTTTGTGTTCCGAAGTTTGTATATAGTGTTTTCTTGATGTGATCTTTCGCTATCACGATATCCGGACCACTCAATCCAGATCTTTCAAGTTCGTGATATGCGCCTCTCATTTTTTGATTGACTTCTGCTGTCGTGGTAGCTTTGAAGGTTTTTGCTTCATTTAATATCTTCTCAGTGCTTCCCATTGATGTAAGCACCCCCATCGCAACCTGCTCCCTGGTCTGTGTTTTACAACTTTCGGGGAAATACTTGTGCCAAAGCTCGTTAATAATTTCATCAGGTTTTCTAAATGGATGGCAGCCTGTTGTTCCAGCGACATCGCTTGCCTTTATTATAACTTTATTTACACCAATAGATTTAAATTCCTTTACATGGTTTTTCAAATAGGGGTAACATTCACCACACGCCCTGGCGTCCGCGAGCGAGTTGTGTGCATCTGAAAATTCCTTATTGAAAAGTTCCATATACAATTTGGTGAGTTTGATTGGCTTTAAGAACCTGTCTTTATACATTTTGAGAGTACATTGGAAATCTAACCGTTTGAAGCGGGATAGATCCAAATTATGACGATACATTTCCGATAACACGACATTTTCATCAAACTTTGTATTATGAGCAACCATTGTATTTGTCTGATCTCCTATGAAATTAAAGAAATCATCCAATACTTCCGGGAGAGGTCGCCCGTGTTCGAGGGCATGTTCTTGCGTGATTCCATGTACCCTAAAAGCTCCTCCATCTTCGCCGCCAACCAGGTAGCCGTCTGGTTTCACCACTGCATAAAACGAACCAAGTTCTCGCCCCTTCGAACTGAATTTTACCGCAGCGATGGAAGCCATTCTACACGTGTCAAATTTATGAAGATTCTCGTGCGTAACGCTACCGTTTCTAATTTTTGGTAATCCGGAGGTCTCCGTATCCCAAGCGACATATTGCATTGATTGCATCTTTAATAGTCAGCGATCACTGTCTTTATTATCTATTATGGTGATCGTGAAGGATTCTATCATGTACTGCGCCGACGACAGTTTCCAGTAACAAGAAATGCAATATGTTTTGAAATGTTTCTAATAAAGAATTCATGGTTAATTTTTCGAGGACTCGTGGTCACTTAGGTGATGATGTATCTTGTCTTAAATTTTAAATGACTTGTGGTCACTTGAGAGATGTTACCCAATTTCTTACCCAAGATTTTCTCCCGTTGTTTCCATTATTCATTCTGTTTAGTGTAGCTTTGGCGTTTTTAGTCAGTTCTGTTTTTTGTGACTTTGGTGATTCTCCGAGGCGTTTTGGTGGTTTTTCCTCGCGACGGGGACGTTCAAGACCAGCCATCGGCGGATTATTTTTTTTGCGATTATTATTATTACTCTGAGTTGTTTCTGACGCAACCGTTGTGAGATTAGCATTGTTTAGAATTTTTTTATACTCTTCATTAATATTATCATCCATTCCTATTAAGTATATGTTTATATCATTTGGTTTATTCTGAATGATTTTTGGAACCTTATTGTAAATTCTTGTCGCTATAAATGTACTTACTATCGTTGCCATCCTATCTCCCGTTGCCAACGCTATTTCCCTTGGTTTTCCTTCATTATATAATTGTTTATCAAATGACATACTTGAAACATATAAAATTTGTAAAAAATCTCCCATAAATTTGGATACTATGTGTTCCGCTTCTTGACTTGATTGCGCTTTTTTAGCTGATATCGATGTAGGAATTTTGTTTCCGTTAATAGTAAGTGTATATCTACTTTCTTTATTATATTTGTCATATCCAATACGAATGTCTATGTTTTTATTTATTATAAAGTTTATACATGCAAAATTCCAACTGAGGCGGGAGTGAGGTTTCTTACCTATTGGTGACATTAACGTTTTTATATTGTTCTGAAATCCCTGTTGTGGCATCATCCCACCGGGATCTAACAAATTTCCAATGGTCATGTATGGTTGGATCATTTTCTTCTCCTTTTTTCTCTCATTCCTAATTCTCGAATCAAATATAGCAAATGAGGAGCTTTTCTGTTTATCTTCTTGATCTATAGAAACGCGTACGGTTTTTTTGAATAAATTGTCAATAATACGATGTACTCTTTTAGATTCTATTGGATGTACTTTTGTTTTATTTTCTATTTCGAATAACTCCAATAAGTTATCGGCCAGGCGTCCCTCCCATGCTTTAGCTTTTTCATTTGTTCCTTTATCGCTCTTTGCATTTTTTATAATTATATTGTCGTTTCTGACTATAAAAGCTGTTTCTTTTTTCTTCGGTGATTTCGAAAAATCGATTATACGTTTTATAAATTTTGTTTCTTTGTACGTTGTCTTTCTATCTTTTCCAAATACTATTTCCGCGGGTCCTTCATCTTCGGAAATAAAGGTTTTAAATGATTTTTTGGTTGTTCCGTCATGAATCGCATCTAACCACATAAGAAACATAAAATCCATTTCAAATTCGTCTTCATTTACTTGGGGGTTCATTCTGATTATAAATGCGTCACCATTCTGTGTCTTTTTCAATTTTTTTTGTAAAACTTTGAGTGAGGGATATTGTCTTTTTGATAATAATTCTACCTGTTTATTAAATTGATTATGTATGTCGCCGTACGTTTTTTTCTTATATATATTCTCGAGGTTTTTTTGTGTTACGTATGCGATGCTTTTTTTCTTCCCCTCGGCTGAATATAAATAATGTAGTCCCCTTACGATGGGGTTATTAATGTTTCTGTTATTTTGTATGGCATTTAATACATTTGATCTCTTACCGGTTGATACGGTAGATGCGGAAGATTGTCTAGAATTATTACTTCCCGTTCTAATGGAAGCATTATTATTACTTTTATTCGATTTTGTGTTGCTGTTGTTAGTGAGTTTTACACTCTTATTATTCGTTTTTGTGTTGTTGGCGTTAGTGGGTTTTACATTCTTATTATTCGTTTTTGTGTTTCTGGCGTTATTGGGTTTTACATTCTTATTATTCGTTTTTGTGTTTCTGGCGTTATTGGGTTTTACATTCTTATTATTCGTTTTTGTGTTGCTGTTGTTAGTGAGTTTTACACGCTTATTAGGTCCGGGGGGTTTTATCACTTTAGTTTGTTTTTGTGCCCTTTTCACCACCTTTCCTCTTGTTGTCTTCAAAGTCTTCTCGCGTATCGCATTCCTCGCCGCCACTCTCTTATTTCTCGGTGTCTCCGCACGCGAACGCGTCACCGATCCCACTCTCCCCGCCGTTGCCGTACCTGCTGCTGTGACCGGTGCCACTCTCCTCACCGTTCCCGGTGCCGTCTTCTGGCGTTTCGCCGGTGTTGTACGATTTGCTGGCGTCGCACGATTTGTCGGCGTTTTCGAGCGTTTCGCTGGTTTCGCACGATTTGTCGACGGCGCACGATTTGCTGGCGTGTTCGAGCGTTTCGCTGTCTTGGGTGTAGTTTTTGGGCTATTCCTGGCTACCGAAGTTCCCAGACGTGACTTTGGAGTTGTGTTATTATTTACATTCATACCCGATGATGCGTTTGAATTATTTTGGAAATTTAAAGTGGTTGTAGGATCAGCGGGGAGGTTTTTTGGTCTAAGATTTTTATTTCTTACGGCACTCATGACCTTCTTATACTTCCCTGATATTTTTTTCAATCCTTTAAATTGAGAAGTGCCTTCGATCTCCATGCGATTACTGTATTCACACTCACACCCAAATCTTTAGAAATATCCTTCAATGTGAGATGCTTACCGTAATAGTTTTCGAGTATGTATCGACTGACATCATCTAGATCGTCTAAAAGAATGTCAGGCTCCTTGTCATAATATTCGGGAACATTGTAATAATTAAGTTCCTCGTATACTGGTGTTCGTACTAAAGAATTGCGACATTTCCAGTAAATCCACGGATATGCGTATGTAGTGAATTTGAAACCCCTTTCCGGTTCAAATTTTTGAGCCGCCCGGACGAGCGCATGTAGTCCTATGCTATTTAAATCCTTCTTCGTATGGATACCGCGTTTTCGTGGATATGCTTT
>MDSV01003739.1_pt1 | contig 17374 bp, 17 predicted proteins | sample 810851 | NCBI WGS metagenome assembly MDSV01 (sample SAMN05326640, study PRJNA326480) | marine metagenome | isolation source: seawater | place: Atlantic Ocean: North East | collected 2012 | reverse complement strand
TCGTTGTAAAGCAATTCTTCTTCTAGCGGGGAATGATGGGATTGTCATGGGCGTTGCAGTTGTTACCGGAGCAAACAGGGGATTAGGCGCAGAATGGGTTCACCAGTTACTGGAAAGTGGATGGGAGGTCTATGCTGGGTATCGAAGTGAACTTGGTCGATTATCCACTTTTGAAAACTCGAAACTAACGACTCACCAACTTGATGTTTTATCAAATGATTCTGTTGCAGCATTTGCCAACCATGCACCTGAGCGAATCGACCTTCTTGTTAACAACGCCGGAGTCGCTGATGGGCGGTGGAGAAGTCTGAATGAAATTGATGACGTTTGGGCTCTTGAAGTCATCAACATCAACGCATTGGGTCCTGTTCGAGTTGTCAAAGCATTGTATGAAAAAATGAATCACGATTCATTAACGAATATCGCCATGATCAGCAGCCTCATGGCCTCAATTGATGACTGTCATATGGGTAGATCATACGCTTACAGAGCAAGTAAGACTGCGCTCAACATGTTTACTGTAGCAATGAAAAAAGAAGCGATTGAAGACAATATTTCCTTTGTCATACTCCATCCTGGCTGGGTAAAAACAGACATGGGGGGTGACCGAGCTCCTGTGGAAATACCAGACAGCGTTTCAGGAATGAGGCAGGTCATTGCTACAAGAAATCTTGAGAACACCGGCCAGTTTGTTCAATTCGATGGCGACATTCTGCCGTGGTAGATTCTCCTCGGTTAGGGTTATCGCCATTGGCCCGTTCCCCAACACATGGAAGACGATTCTCCAGTATTTACAATGGTAAAGTCAAGGGTGCTTGGAGAGAGTCCCGAAGAACTTTCAGAAAAGTCCGCAGGTCTTCTTGAAACATTGACGATGCTGTGCTCGTTTTACAGCGCGGAAGACTTAGCAAGTTTTCTCTTCACACCGATGTTTACCGACCTGACACGTCAAGGAGATGCGTGGCTTGGTTTCGAGATTGGATTGTATATCGACCATACAAAAACGCTTGATTTATTTCCCTCTCAAGAGAATATCTTACTCGTAGATAACGCAGCAACGGGCGTTTTTACTGAAAGCATCTACCGATGTACGGTTGAGCATGATGTTGTGGCCCAACTTGAAAAGTGGCACTCTGTAGTTTACTCAGCCGAATCACGCTTTGAGTGATTAAAAGAAGAGTGAACAGCACGTAAGTGAACCGTCTGCTTCACGTATCTGGCTCATGTCAAGAAGAACGACTTCAAGGCCGATATCCTGGAGTGTTTTCAGAACCGTTGGGTATCCTTCAGCAACTAAAACCTGGCCATTTGGAAGGCCGATTGTATTGCAGCCATAGACTTCTTCTGCAGGCATCCACTTGACTTCACAACCTTCAGGTAATTCACCAAATGCGTCTTTGGGAAGGAATCCTTCTGGAGCGATTATCACGTTATCAGTAGGAGTTGAGCTAATGCTAGTGAGGTGAAGTGCTTTATCTGGAATTTCGATAATGCGTAATTCATGGCCAAGATGCGTAAGAAGGTCTTGCAATTCTTCGATTCCGGCATCGTTGGTTCGAGAAGAGCGTCCTACAAAAAAGAGGTCGCCAAGACGTAGAATGTCTCCGCCGTCCATCCGAGCATCACCGAGCATTGTACAAATTTTTGTGCCTGAGAGTTGGCGAGTGATAAATTCAGAAATTGGGGGTTGTTCATTCACCCGAGAAGGGTGTCCTGGCACTGGTAAAAGTACGTGGCCATCGATGACAACTGCTTGATCTTCGACAAAGATACAATCGGGGTGCTTGTTGTCTTTAGGAAGAATTGTGACTTCAATTCCAGCATCAACAAGGGCTTGACAATAAGCAGTGTGTTGTGCTTTAGCAAGCGGAATATCGGTCGGGCCTGAACCAAAAAAATTAGCTAAAGCGCGGTCAAAACTGTCCGGCACGGCGCGAGTGAGGGCACGGTTCTTCTGCCCAAGGCGTACCGTTGCCATGATTAAACCGGATTCCCATCCCCCCTTAACGCTTCGCCTTTTCTAGGAAGGCGATTTCCGGGGAGTGGAAATCTATTCGCGAAGATAATTAAAAAATGTACTTAGCCGTTAAAAATAACATGCTCCGGAAAACGTCGCCCCAAAATAAATTAAATAAACCGTTTTAGAAAATTCATGTGGACTGTAAGAGAGTTCTATGTTGATGCATTCAGCGCAGAAAGCCTCTTTGGTTTTCGCATGATTATTGCTTGGGCTTCGGTTCTTATCTTGTTATGGTGCCTCGGACTTAGTACCCTTGTATGGAGAGCAAATAAGAAAAGTTATGAAAATAAATTTATGTCGGTTTTGCTGATTTGCGAAGGGGTCAAAGCGTCTTTTCTATTATCTGCAGGGATACTGTATATCAGAAAATACGAGTGGCTACAAGACATCCTTTGGCATTGGACGATTGATGTCTTCTTTACCGCACACCTCATTGCCATGGTGATGTATTTGTGTATTCCAATATACTATCGTATCGAACGCTTACGTTTCATGTATAGGCCTGTATTCAAGAAACACGCTTGGTATATTGCTCCGGCTCTAGGCATACTTATTTGGCTGCTCATACGAGATCTTCCAGGGTTTTACCTTCCTGATGCTACATGGATTGTATGTGTAGAAGGCGCACATGCACAACTCGACCTCTGGTTTGGATCACACCAGCCATGGATGGATGAACTTGTGACGGACCTTGGAGTTTGTAAAGCCGACTATGAAACTACAGTATCTACTCAACCAGGGGGATTGTGGCTCATTGCTCTTGGTTCGCCATTGGTTTCACTGGTTGCTCTGCTGTTTATACGGTCCTCAATCAAATCTCACTTGGAGGGGGATAACCCGGACATCAGTAAAAGTCTCACCTCGAGGTCTCTTTACATCGGTTTCTCTGGCAAAGTAATCGGATTACTCTTTTGGGTGTCACTTACGCTGTTCATTTTTGTATTGCATGGTGGACAAGTTACGTTTGTTCATGAGACACTTTGGAAATATTCAGAAGACCCCATGGATCGCGTAAAGTATTTCCTGTGGATTTTTGGATTGGCTGTAACGCCTGCTGCTATTGCATTTGAAGCGATGATGTTTGTACATGCCACCCTCAAGGACACCGTTTTCGGCATTGATAATAATTTGCGAAAGACCTTCAGCACCGCAGTTTTCACCAGTATTGGTCTTGTTGCATTCATCGTTGGAAGTGAAGCGATGGAAAGCATAGTCGGATATGGTATGGCGGGTGGGGTAATTGTTGGTATCTCTCTGCTCATGATTCGTAGGCCTATTTTAGGCGTGCTCGATGGGACGGTAAGTAAATTCATCCCATCGTCACATACGCCTGAAGAAACTGCATACCTTGAAGCCTATGCAACGGCAATGGAGGATATGATTGTCACACCTGAAGAAAGGAAACTGCTTCAAACCGTCGCGAATACATACGGACTCAATGATAAAATCGTAAAAATATTAGAAAATGAATATGAACTAATTCTTCAGGAGGAGTAGATATGACAACCTTTTCTGAATACTATTCTCGTGCGTTCAGCTCGGAACTGCTTTTTGGATTAAGGATGGTCATCAATATCTTCACGGTATTGATAATGTTGTGGCTCTTCGCGCTTGCTTATCTTGTCTGGCGGGCCGATTCTAAATCACTTCAAAATCGTTTTATTGCAACTTTACTGTCTATTGAAGGATTCAAATGCCTTTGGATTGCTTTAGAGGTATTTCCCTTCATGCCAGAATGGAATTCGTTTTGGCTTATAGCATGGAATATTAAATTTGATTTCTTTTTCTCTATGCAAATAGCAGCGATTTTCCTTTACCTCTGTTTCCCAATCTATTACAAAATAAGAGGTTTAGGTTTCATGTACCGTCCTGGCTTACAAAGACATGCATACTACTTTCCTATTGCGATTGGGATAGGAATATGGTTGATGATTCAGGGGCAGGCTCCGTTCGCTGTCGATAACCTGTCATGGATAGAATGTACTGCGGAAGGAGCGACCCCGATAATTCATGAATTTCTTGGCAATTCATCCGCGCCTGTAGTCGTTAGTGGAATTGAGACCACATTTCCAGAGGGGGTTTGCCCTGCAGCATTAGATGCAACACTTGGAGATGAGCCAGGTGGAATATGGGCCATTGTATTCGCTCAAACACCAGTATCGATTGTCGCCTTACTCTTTATCCGCTCATCAATTCGTAAAAATTCAGAAGATGGTGGGTCGAATGATTCCTCCCAGGTTTCAAAATCTTTCTATATTGGATTCTTAGGAAAGGTTACTGGAAGCGTATTGTTCTTCGTTACCCTTTTACTTATTTTGCCAATGCTAAACGGAGGCATAGTTCCTAATTTCCAAGATGAGATTTTATGGAGATACGGGGATCCTACATTTATGGGACGTTTCAAATATTTCCTCTTCGTTTTATGTTTCTCTTTTGGAACCATTGGTCTTGCATTTGAGGCAATGATGTTCGTTCACGCCTCACTCAAAGATTCGGTTTTCGGAATAGATCAAGATTTGAGGAGAACATTTAGAAATGCAATTTTTACTGGAGTAGGGGCATTTCTCTTCATCCTTACAAGTGAAATAATGGAGAATCTCTTAGGTTTTGGACTGGCTGGTGGTGTAATCGTTGGTGTAGGACTGCTTGCCGCCAGGAAGCCCGTTTTAAGCTTGATAGACGGTTTTTCAAATCAAATAATTCCTACAGAATTTACTTTTGAAGAAACAGAATATTTGAAAGCGTATTCAAAAACTATTTTGGATGGTGAAATAAACGAGAGAGAGCGCTCTCTGTTAGAAACTCTTGCCACTGCTTTTGGAATAGAACAAGAAAGAGTGGTGCAGCTTGAACAAAAATTTGACAGTGAGCATGCCTGAAAGCGACGATTCGCCGCTGCTATGCTCATGGTTCTTATGATGAAGTCTGATCAAGGTAGAAAAGAATTCATTCATTCTGCAATAAGTGTACGAACGTCTGCAAGGACCAAGTCAAGCACCCAGTCATTATCTCCCCACCAAACACGCTGGAATCCGTCTTTGTCGACAAGAACCGTGCCTGTTGAATGGTTAACGCTGTAGGCGTCAGGATGGTGGCGGGCAGAAGTGTCGTTTGATGTTTCGTTTTCGGAGGGAGCTTCGATGAAGAGGCCCACCTCAAAATTAAACCACACTGACATCATTGTTTGATACATTTCCGAATCTTCTTCGGTCGAGTTTGCCGTCAAATGTGGCCATTCAGTGCCTCGATACTGCTTCCATTCACTCATCGTTAATGCATCATCTCTCCACGGGTCAACAGTAATGGTAACAAATTCAGTAAGGTTGTGTTCTTCAGGAGTTAATTGATTATACATCCAGTGAAGGTTTGAGGTCACAATAGGACAAATATCAAGACAATTGGTGAATAAAAATGCGATAACGGTTACTTTTCCTTCCGTCTCTTCAGAATAATTCCACAGCCCATCATCGCTTTCGAACAGTGTGAAATCATCTACTTTGACGATCGGTGCGATTAACTCGCCATGAAAATTGCTTTCAATTTCTTCAGCGCGCAAGCAGCCACTGGTCAGTAAAAGAACGACAACAAATGCTGCGAAAATTCTCATTTTTTACACCCTCTAAATCAATTGGCCAAGATAAGCAATATCCGTTTCAAGTTGGACGATGTATAAACCTGTTGAAATACAAGAGGCGTAGGTAAGTCCGTTATGATGTTCAACGGCCCACAAGAAGGGGACCCAGCCGAAATCATAGAAACTTGAGTCAAGGGGTGTGCCGTCTTCACCGTGCGGCAAATACCAGCCAACAGTGGCTTCAAAATGTGTGGCAATACGGTCGTCTGGATTTGTTGGGTCAACCAGTGTTTCAACGTCAATAACCCATAGACCGGCGTGATAATGTGATATGTAGAGGCGCCCGTCCCAACCGCCACCGCGGCTTTGGTCTGTGGTTTCATTTGTTTCAAAATAAGCGCTATCGAGATTGTGTGGAGAAAAGAGCAGCCATTCATCAGCGTTCGGATATTCTTCACAGTCTGCGCCATAACAGTGCTCGCTTGCCCAAGGAATTTCCCAATCCCTGATGAGTTTAGGCTGGAATTTTAATTGCCCATCAATCATCGTGTAGTCGGTTGTGTCGATGAGATAGATAATGCCGGTGCCAACATTAGTTGACAAGACTTCAACAGCTGCAGTAACAAGATGAACAGGTTCATTGGAATAGCCTACGTGAGAAAGGTCAACCATTGTTGGGAATGGTTCAGCATAATGGATATACGAAACTCGCCCACCGTTTTCGTTACCGTTTGTCCCACTGTCTGGACTGCCGTCTTCATCAAGGTCAAGGAACTCCATCCACTGGCCAACTTCTTCGGCGCGCCAACGGCATTGTAGGGGATTACCCTGCCCTGTTTTGCAGAGTGTTGCATGAAGTGTATATTCTTCAGGGGAGTTCACAGGATGAGGGACGTCAGTAACATCTGCAATGCGAAGACCTGCCTCCCAATAGCTCCCATAAATGAATGTTCGACCATACCGTGGGTCGTTAGGATCTTCACCAGGCCAAAGTTGAACGGTCATGTCGTGAATGTAAATCCAGCCGCCATTGGTTGCTTCCCAAGCAACCTCATATTCTCCTACTTTGATAATCGTGTGTCCAGTCCCGGCGCCAGGAATCCCTGGTAAATTTCGAGCCGCTGATCCTGCTAGGTTCATGTGAGCAATTGTAACGCCACCACAAGCCTCACCTATGGCGTCGTTACATCCCTCGTAATCTGGATTGGCTACGAAGATGTACCACTCGCCATCAATCATTTGTGTATAGATATTATGCGGACCACTTGGGTGGTCAACATCATACCATGAATCGATATATACAGGATTAGTCTTATCTGTAACATCGATTAAAGTGACAGACACTTGGATTGGGTCATTCCATTCGCCAACATTTGGGTCAGAGTTTCCAGGGTCGATAAGTTGGTTTTGCTGAACAATATACTCTCTACCGTTGTATTCGATATATTTGACGTCAAGAACTTGGGTGTTCGGGTCGTTGTATACTCCAGTAACGGTTGTATTATTCGGATCGGTTACATCGACGATGTGCATGTCATTCCAACCTGCTAAATAGGCGTAAGTACTCATTCCATCGGGGGTTGTGGCGACTTGGATTTCTGCATTTCCTGTCGTCGTTAAAGAGTTGTAGTCAAGTAATTCCATATTGTCAGTACCCGCTACATGCTGAGAGGCATTGGAATGGTCATGGCCTTCTCCTTGGAACAAAGGATCTTCTAAATCTTGAATCAATATCACCATTTCATCGGTTGAAGATGAAATGCCAAAAGTGAGGATTGAGGCAGAACCGAGAAGAACGACAATGAAAATGCCGAGTCCCACTTCCTTGGCGCCCATGGTCTGTGCGATACACTCTTCCGTTTTGTCTTTATGTAAGGTTGTGAAGCGCAAAACATGGGGAGAAGGGGCCAGCCGGTCACACTTGCAGTTTTTTTGGCTGTTATCCTTCTTTCACCTTCGGTTTACGCCCACGAGCAAGAAATCCTGAACGTTATTCTTGTCGAAGACGAGGCTCGTCCAGGTAATGTTTCCGATTCAGCTTTTGTTGAAGGTAATGGCCTCGTATTCCGGATGAGGGACAATACTGCAAACGCATCAATGCAGATACGAATTGACCTTGATCAAGACGGGTTGTTCAATGGTTCGGAAGACAATGTCTCGGTATGGCTCACTCGTTCGTGTTCACTTGATGAGAATGGGTCTTTAGTCGATGAAAACTGTGCTGTCTCGCACCAAATCATCTTTGGAAATACCTCACAAGGAGTTTATGATTATCAAATCGAACGTATGGTTGAAAACTCGACTTCTGAAGTTTGGAATTATTCAATTCGGGTTTGGCCCGACATTCATGATGAGCCTGGACAGCCAAGTATTGGGGATTGTTTTGGTGCTAATTGCGAAGAAGAGAGTGTTGTTGATGCAGCCGCAAACGATTCAAGTCTAAGTCTCGAGTCGGTGTTGTATGTTATCATGGCCCTCGCCACTCTTGGCATCATTCTACTCGTCATGAGTATTCGTAAAGAACGCTTAGAGAGATAAGAAAGGGTCGGTTTTGAGAAGCTTGCCTATCCTTCAATCACTGGGCACCGTTCATCTTGATCGTCAATTACTACAATATTCGCCCACAAATAGGATGTTCGTACGGGTTTCTTGTCTTTGTATCTTGATAGCATCTGTGTTTGAAAAAGAACTTCAAACGTATAATGTTCATCGCGTTTCATTGTATCAGTATGATATTGTCATGGTACCTATATCAAACAATCGCCTTTAATTGATGGTTTTGGAGGTTATATTGCCGGTTTATGGAAAGAAAAGTCAACAAATCGTTTTTTAACGGCAGATGACTTTTCGGCGTGTCTGATACTTGAGGCGTTGGGCTCTTTCACATTCATGCGTAGGTTTGAGAAGGGTATGGTTGGAGGGAGGTTCATGGTCGGCTCAAAGGGGTTGCAAGCATTCGTCCTTGTGACGGTGATGGTTTTGGCTCCCCTGTCTGGATGTTTTGGTGAAAACATGAGTAACCAAGTTAATTCTGAAAACGATGTTGTCATTACACCTGAAACGCTTTCAGGTGGTGTTTTTCAAGGAATGACGATCGCTGCTGAAAAGGACCTTTCAGCATTTATTCCATACCTCATACTTAACGAAGATTCGGGTTATGTTCAAAATTCAACCGTTGTTGATTTGAGAGCTGGAGATTCTGTATTGTTGAATGTGTTGGCTCCACCAAGGACTGATACCGCTGTCGTTTTGATTGGAGATTATGGGCGCGAAACGTGGCCTATTCGGTCAATCGATGAATCGTGGAAAACATGGTATGAGCGTGGCGGTCAACAATCGGATGACAACGACGGAGTGATGAGAGTGGCTGGCGTTAACGGTTCACTTGACACCATTGAAATTCTCAACGGTAGTGCAGACTCGGCAATTGCAATCACTCTTCAAATCAAGAGGCAAATGGCCGCTGCATACAGTGAAGCAGATGGTGGCCGCCATTCGATGGGGCTTGTCGATGGTCGAACGGTTTTCAATTACATCAACGTCATGTCTGATGAAACCCCTGACCCTTCAGACCTCGGCGACGGGGCTGTGGGATATTTAGATCGATGGGCGGGTCAAGGGAATGTAGCCTACGAAGACGCTGCACAATATCTCATTCAAACGCTCGAAGGTTTTGGTTTGGAAGTTATCACACAGAGATTCACCTATGATTCCTTGATGACTGGGGCTCAAAATCCTGAAGCATACAACATATGTGGGTACAGATTTGGAGAAGTTGACCCAGATAAGTGGATGGTTTTCGGAGCGCACTTCGATATCGCACCACCTGTGAATGGTGGAATGCTCGACCCTCACATCTTCGGTCGAACGTATGGTACTCGCGTCGGGGCATACGACAATACTGCTGGCACCAGCATGGTGCTCACCGTGGCTGAAGCAATGGCAGGATACAGTACTCGAAACACGATGGTGTTCTGCTTGTGGTCTGGTGAAGAGGGTGGAAAACGCGGAAGTGATTTTTGGACCGATTACTGGGTAAAAGAAGACAATCCGAATGTTGAGGTTACGAATTATGTGAATTTAGATATGGCTGGAGTAAATTGGCCAGGCGGCGGTGGTGCTCCTTGCGGCGACGGGCATGGCGGTGGAGCTGCAGGATGTGACCCAGAGCCTGAAGTTGACCCTGAGGGTTATCCGAAAGATTCCGAAGTCTGGCCAATGAGAGTGTATATTGGTCCAAGTTTAGACCACGATGTTATGAATCAGCCAGGTATGGTTGGCCTTGCAATGTGGATCGGTTCTGACGCTATAGGTGTTGAAGAGCAAATGGCGCCACTGCTTGGAGAAGGATACGATGCTGCAACTTGGAAGGTCGACGATTGGATGGCGAAAGATCGCCCTGAAATTATCGTCTATGAGGACACCACAGCGCGTTCAGATCATGCAACTTTCCAAGACAATTTGGGAACGGTAACAATGGGCTTTGGAGGTCTTGTTGATGGATATTGGTGCTATCACCAAACATGCGATACCGTTGATGAAATGGTCGACTGGATGGACACTACTGGCAAGGACTACGGAGATGAACGGTCTGGGACAAGCAACCTTGTCGATGCCCTTGACACCATTACTTGGTGGGCCACATACTCCTTCTTCCACCTTGATGAAACACCTGTTCGCAACGCTTACTTGTGATTCTTCAGTTTGAAACCTAGAAGAGGTTTGCAATAGCTTGGAGTAGATTCATTGGCGACCAGACTTTCAGGAGAATTGTAATGAAGAGGATTGCAAAAACGGATATAGTTACGTAGAAGACATTCTCACTCCAGTCTTTGACCTTGTTTCCGTCCAACGGCCCGAATGGTAGCATGTTAAACAGGCCAAGGAAAAGGTTTGCATACACCCAGAAAACACCAGCATCAACGAGCATGCGCCCCCAGTTTAATTGAGAGCCAACCAAGTATGCTGAATCTGTGGCAGCATCGAAAGCACCGGTGACGCCGAGAATGACTCCCCACAGCGGAATACCAATCAAGAATAAACCGAAATTAACCAAGGGTCCAGCAATTGCGATATGGCCGTTTTGGCGGCGTGTAACAAGTCCTGCGACCATAACTGCTCCTGGAGCCATAAACAGAATTCCAATGAAGAAAGAAAGGAATACCCCGAACCTTAAGCCACCAGGGTCTGCGCGGAATTCAGCCCAACAGCCGTTCTTTTTTGCCACGATCTTGTGCCCTATTTCATGTAAGAGAAACGCTGGGCCAACTGCTAAAAGTAAGACGGGCATTGAAAGGAAGAACTGAATAAACCATGCGGTAAAACCGCCCGTTTTCGGGTCTATCCCCCATATGCCGCCTACGGCCATGAAACCAAGGGCAACGGTAAATGCTGCAGTGGCAAGCCGGAGGTGTTTTTTCTCTTCAGAACTGAAGTGCCAAATATTTCCTGTGTGCATTTGAGCAGGTTTTTGTTGGGCAAACCCCATCATTTGAGCAAACAGTGGATTCATGTTCGTACTTGCTCCGGTATCAAAATGAATGGTGCCGTTCGAAGATTGTCGAGTATGCACGCGATGAATTCTCGCTTTTTGATTTCGAAAAGGGTCATCGTCGAGAATATCTGCTCGTGGGTCCCTCCCTGCCATGCATGTTGTTTCGGCTCGTATGATTTGAAGTCTCGCGTGCAAGGTTTCTTTTCGTACAGGAAAGAGGAAGGGGTGAAGCAGTGAGCTTGTAAGCGGGAATGCGTATGGTAAAAGATTCATTTGACGATGAAACTGATGTTTTATTCCTGTTCGACGTGGGCTTTACTGCTGAAAAAATTGCACAACAAAAAAACATGGCTCTTGAACAAGTCGAGGCAATCATTTCACAGAGGGTACGTAGCGTTCGAAAAAAGAAACAAAAAAACGTTATTCAAGATGTCGCAAACCAGAATCCTTGGAAAGATGGAATCCCTGAACATGAAGTCGTGATGGAAGTCGTTAATTCACTCAGTACTGAAGATATAGACTTGGAAAGTTATGGGGCAAGGACGTTGCCGTCTAAAAAAATTGAACGGGCAGACCGCAGTGATCGTATTGGAGAGGATTTTCAACTTGCCGACCGAGTAGAAGCGGCAGTACAAGCAGGGAGTGACGAAGAGGTAGAAAAAACCGTATTCGATGAATTACAGAAAAAACGCAGTGAATGGACTGATGTAATTAGTGAAGTTGATAATTTGTTAAAAGAGTCTGAAAATAATGAAGATTAGTTTATTCTTTTACATATTTTAATTAATAATTTCGTTTTTTGAAAAACAAATATGTAAATTTAGTTGTTTTTCTCGCTCACAATCTTTCCTGGATTGGTTGAGGAGTTATTTGTGGAATCTGAAGTTCATAGGTGATTCTTTGTGTACCTTTTCCCTTGGATTTTTTACCTGTGATTTTCATGTGACCAATTTCCGAAAGTTCTCTCACGTGTGTTCCAGCACAGGGGCAAAGGTCGATATTATCGCCGATTTTAACAACCCGTAGTTGCTTTACTGATGCAGGTAGAAGATTCATATTTGTACGATCTGGTGGCATTTCTGCATTGACTTCTTCACGCGTCATTGTCGAATCTGTGACTTTGTGGTTTTCATCGATAAGTTGGTTCACGGTCTGAGATATCTGTTCAAGCATTTCTTCGGTAAATGAAATGGGGTTGAAATCTATTCGAGAGCGGTCATGATGGATTTGGTTACCAACTGTCCGAGCACCGTTAAACGTCTCATAGACAACGCCAGAGACGATGTGTTGAGCTGTATGCATCCTCATGTGAGCATGGCGTCTTTGCCAATCAACAGAACCCTTCACCTCATCACCAACCTCAAGTTGGTGATTTGTATCAAGGCTGTGGAGAATGTTTCCGCGCCCCCGAACTTCAAGGACGTTTAACAATCCGTTCGGGCCTTCAAGCGTACCAGTATCCCAATTTTGGCCACCCCCAAGTGGGTAGAAGAGTGTTCGGTCGAGTGTTACTTTGTCTGCTTCAACAGATGTTACCGTAGCACCAAAATTGGTGTAATATCCAGCCTCGATACTGCGTAAATAGAGTTGTTCAGTGGCCATGGATGAGCCTAGGGGTTCCTGTTCAAGAGGTTTTCACGCTTTTGAAATATCAGTTACTAACGGGTCGATGAGCTCGCCACTTGCATTCAAAACAAGTGAAGGTGTCTTCCAAGCATAGTGAAGGGAGACGGTCGCTTCCCACAACGCCCGGAAAAAGCCGAGTTCGTGGTACTGCCAGCCCTGCTCTTCAGCATATTCCTTGACCAATGGTGCTGCTTTTGGAAGGTTGAAATGAGAAAGGGTAGGAAGGAGATGATGTTCAATTTGGTATTCGAGTCCGACGAAAAAGAAAGAGCCTATCGGGCCCATTTTGATTCTTCGTGCTGTTTCAATTTGTAGACGCCAGTTTTGATCATACTCAGTTATGATTGGCCTGCCAGCATGCCCGACAATGAAGATAGCTGTAAGGCATGTTCCGACCAAGCCCCAGAGGAGAACATAGAATCCAAGTGTCACTTGCCATGAAAGGCCAAGGAAAATAGGTAGAGCAAGCCACAAAACGAAGTGAGTGATAATCAGAGCTGTATCAAGCATCCAAATTTTTGTAAATCGCTTCTTCTTTTTCGATTTGAAGGGTTTCATAGCAATATATTTCAGGCCATCAAATCGCATGAGATGTCCAACAAGGAGTGAAATCGGCCAGAAAGTCCACCCTTGAAGGTGCCTTTGGAAGAATTGTCGGATTCGACCGCTCGTTTTGTATTCTTCTTGGCTGAATGTAAATGGCCATGAGTGAATATCTGGATCAACGTGCACCACGTTTGGATTGCCGTGGTGTTTGACGTTGTGCTTATCTCGCCAATACTCCATCGAGAGTCCTGCAAAGAGTGGGAAGACAATGGCAGCCATCGATAAATTACCTGCTCTTGAACGGCATGCGGAAGAGTGAACCCCTTCATGGCCTGTCATAGCAAGGGTGGTTGAGAAAAGAGCTGTTATTGGAATAAGCATCAAACCGAACTTCAATGGAAGGTAAATATGGGCGCTGTAGAGTCCAAAAACAATGGCAAAAAGAAGAAGAACTTTTGCCCATGATTTGCCTGTAGGTCGATCGAGAAGATTTGCCTCTTTGAGTTGTTTACGCAGACTTGCGAGTGGATGTGCGGCCATTTTTTTACCCTCCTGAAGATGTTGTCTTCAACCAAACGGCACAGGTGGGGGGTTTTAAGGTGGTGTGTCTGGCGACACCGAATTTCATTATTTTAAAAGTTTTGAAATTTCCCAGCCTTGCTCAATCTGCGCATCTATACATCGTTTTTCTGCTTGAATGGGAAGAGTATTTTGAATGGTTTCTATCCACCCATGGTGAGGATTCCAGTTTTCTTCAAATTGCCAAACCTCTGTCAAGCCTTCTGAACGAGGAAGAATGTAAGCATCTTCTGGAAGGTTTGTACAATCTTTGCTAAGAGCTGTGCCACCGTGCATTTCGACAAATTCGCCGAACTGGGGAACGAGTATATTCTTGGAATTTGGGAGCATGTGTTGTTTTGCACCTGGGGCTTGGTAAGTCCATTGAATGTCATTCACAAGATGATGGCAGTCAAGTTGTCCATTACTTTCAGGGCCACCGCCTTGATATTCAATGGTAAATCCTTCTGAAGTTTCAAAACAGTTTGTAATTCGAGTTCGAGTAAAGATTTCAACTCCGTTATTCGCTGCATGAACTGCAAGGTGTTTCAATCCCCATTCAGAACGAAGTGTATAACCGTCATCGAATTGATGGAGTTTAAGAAATTCTAATTGATCTGGTGTCAGATATTTAGAGAGGTGTGTTTGATTTTTTAAGTGTCCTGGAGACTTTGATGGAAGACCAATTTCTGCATTGAGTTCAAAGATTTTAATATCGTACATATCAACCAATTCTAAAGCTGTAATTAGGTTGGTAAAAGTCCCGCCAATGAGGATGATTGATTTCATTCAATCACCTTTTGGTGATGTGATTTCAAGAGCAAAAACGGGACATGATGGGATACAAATTTTACAGTGTGTGCAATTTTCTTCATCGACAACTGCTAAACGATCAACTAAGGTTAGAACGTTAACCGGGCACAGAGCTATACAAGCGCCGCAGCCAAAACAACGATCGTCGTCAACAAGAAATTCTTGTCCAACCTGTCGTGGCATGGTTAGTCCACATGGCCCGAGTTCAAGTCTTCTTCCCCTGTGAAGAACAGAAAAATATCATTCGAGTGGACATCTTACACATCCGAGCATATTTATTAGAATGAATATACGATGTTGCTGAATTTTAATGTTGAGATAAATAATTACAAAAGAAACCTATCGGTATTGAATCCAGGTAAAAAGAAGAAGCGTTACGACACCCCTTCACTTCCGATGGAGGAGTATTCAATGCCAGAAGTGAGTATATCGAAGAAAGGGATAGAAAGAAACGTGAGTATGCCCCGAAGATTATGGTCGCGACAAGCACTTAACTTAACCACTAAGAAACACATGAAAAAAACCAGGAACCCCTTCAGAAATCTTCCATAGGAAATAGAGGGGTCTGTTCGAATAAAAGAATCAACTTCAATAGATATTGGGCTTAGCAATAAATTGTTCACATGGTATTCTATTCACCAGGCCGTACGAGTTCTTATCCAGAACAGCCCCCAACCAAAGGATATCGCTACCACTATCTTGGTGGTGGAAATGAAGTAGGAAACGTCGGAGTCGTGCTTGAAGATCACAAACAAACTCGACTACTCCTCGACTATGGATTAGCTCCTACAACACCACCCCGTTATCCGTCTGAAGCACCCGTTGTTCGGGATGCAGTCATTACACATTCACACGTAGATCACCTTGGAATGGCACCATGGTTATGTGCAAATCATCGTACTCGTCTACACGGGACAGCATTGACTGCAGAGATATCTGAATTAATGTGGTATGATTGTCACAAGGTAAGTTCAATTGAAAAGTACCCATTAGCATGGGATAAACGTGATATTGATACCGCTCTCGAATCTTGGAATATTCACAGATACAAAGATGAATGGATGCATAATGATTGGAAACTTGAACTCCATCGCGCAGGACACATCCCAGGGGCTGCAATGCTGAATATTGAAACACCAGAAAGAAAGATTCTCTTTTCAGGAGATTTTGACACCAGAGATTCCCCACTTACAAAGGGTGCTGAACCGATTAAAACCGACACTCTTTTCCTCGAAGGAACATACGGTGGAAGAGAACACCCGCCTTTACAAGAGGAAGAATTGAGATTCATCAACCACGTACAGAGAGTTGTAGATAGAGGAGGTAAAATTCTTATTCCAGCCTTTGCAAATGGGCGTACACAAGACATTGTCATGCGCCTACACAAACATCTCCCTCACCTTGACGTTCACGTTGACGGTATGGGGAAAAAAATAGCGAAAATGCAGATGAACCATCCTGAAATGATTCGTGACATTCATGCATTCAAAAACGCATGGTCGTGGTGTCGACGGGTTTCAGGTAAATCCGACAGGAAGAAGGCTCTGGATGCAGATGTTATTGTTTCAACATCAGGTATGATGCAAGGCGGTCCTGCGATCTGGTATCTTAATCGGTTGCGGCACGACACATCCAATGCAGTTCTCTTTACTGGATATCAGGCTGAGAAAACTGGTGGGAGAAAACTCCAAACAGAAGGGAAAGTGAATATTTTTGGAAATGAAACCGAAATACCATTAGAATGGGAATCCTATTCATTTTCTACACATGCTGGTCACAAAGAAATTGTAGATTTTGCAGCAGCATGCGATGCTGAAGAAGTCGTCATTTACCACACAGACCCAAACACAGCTCGACCACCTCTTGTCGAAACGCTCGAGAAAAACGGCCATGTCGTTCATACTCCAGTGAATGGCATTTCCGAATACCTCGGTGAAGAATACAGCCGAAGTAATTGAATACAACCACAGCAAGCGGTGAACGATACGCATGGCGGCAAAAGCACCGAAAGGCTCTCGACCAAAAAAGAGAAAGCGAAAGATGCGCCTTTCTTTGAAACAAAAAAAGATGAACACCAAATCAGATTCATACACTGATAATCTCGGTTGGTCTACAGACGTTGGCCGCACCCTTGGTGACGCACCAACTCAAGCAGCACCCGAGACACTCAAAGTACAATGTGACATGTGCGGCTGTATGCTGAAGATTCCTAAACCCAAAAAGGCGCGATATACAGTAAGTTGCTCTTACCCAGGTTGCGACCACATCATGAAATTCGACTGAACCGATCGCTATGGACGCCGAAGTCCTTCTATTGTGCATCGGGCTTCTTCTGATTTCAGCTCTTTATTCAAGCGTTGGTCACGGTGGAGCCTCTGGTTATCTTGCCCTTCTTTCTCTCACTGCGTACAGTGAAATGAACAGTGCTTGGTTGAAACAGCACGTTTGGGTCCTCAACCTCATTGTAGCAGGCTTAGCCTTCTATCACTATTCGAAAGCAGGCCACCACCTGTTATCGAAATCACTGCCATTTATCATCGCCAGCATCCCTTTTGCGTTCTTTGGCGGTTTTTTACGAGTAGATGGCGCCCTATATGACACCCTTCTCTCAATAACTCTCCTTTATGCAGCAATTCGTTTACTTACGGTAAATGATGGTAAAGAGTTGAATGTAGAAATTGAACCGAGCAAGAATCAAGCCTACGCTTTTGGCGCAAGTATTGGCTTTTTCAGTGGAATCATA
>MDSV01060629.1_pt1 | contig 17376 bp, 15 predicted proteins | sample 810851 | NCBI WGS metagenome assembly MDSV01 (sample SAMN05326640, study PRJNA326480) | marine metagenome | isolation source: seawater | place: Atlantic Ocean: North East | collected 2012 | reverse complement strand
GGCTGTTCGCCGCCCTTCGAGCATACGGGTATGGAGTGACTTCATCCGTTCTATGAGCCAGCTATGATCGAGGGTAAGAGGGGCAACGGCATAGGGGAGGGAGGCAAAGCCAACCATACCAATACGGTCGTTGGGGCGATTTTGGAGGAATCGATCGAGGACTTCTTTGGTTGCATCTAATCGGCTTATACGTTGATTAGCGCGGGTGAAATCTTGTGTATCCATGGATTCGGAGAGGTCGAGTAATAGAATCATGTCTACAGCTTCGGTGCGGACGATGCTTTCATCGAGACCGCGTTGGGGACGTGCGAGGGCGATGACGAGGAAGATGAGGGAGAGTGTGTATAGAATGGGCAGCAGGGGCTGCCCTTTTTGTGCCCAGCTACTAGGAAGAGTTTCAAACAGCTGAACGCGGCTGAATAGAATGGGAGTACGCCGCCGGTTTCGAAGAAAAAGAAGGACGGGTATAATGAGCAGTAGAAGCAACAGAAGGGGTTCGGCAAAACGAATCATGAGTTCTCTCCTTCCGGATGCTGTGCGGTTTCTTGAACGAAGGTACGGGTGGTTTGGAAGGCTTCTTCCATGGCATTTTGCTCCCATTCACCTTTGGCAAATTTTACGACATCGGCTTGCTGGAGAAAGGTATTGAGGATGCGTTGTTGTTGATCAGAAAGTGTGGGTGAGTGGGTGAGGTCGGCTACAATTTCTTCGGTTGTTTGGTCGGGGGCATTGAGCTGGAAGCGGGCTTCGAGGTAGCGGCGCAGAATTCGGGATAGCTCGGTGACAAAGGGTTCGGATTGCTGGGCTTGCATGAGCGGTCCCGCGCGGAGCGCTTCAAGTTCACGGAGGGCATTTAGATGGGCGGGGACATGCGGAGGTACGGGTTTGGTGGAGATGCGATTTTTCCAAAGACGAGTCGAAAGGCGGCCCATTATGTATGCGATGATACCGGCGGCGATGACAATGATAATCCAGCGGGGTAGGCGAGCGGGTAGCGGGTGTGGAGGGCGAAGTGGGGCTAATTTAGAGGAAGCATCGGGAGGCAGGCTGGAGATGACATTTAAGGTTATGGGGGGGAAGGGATGAGCGTCTGTTTTTCCTTGGTAGGTGAAGTGAATCTGGTTGGTGGTTATCAGATGTGTTCCTAGTTCAAAACTGGTGAGGCGATAGTGAAAGTGGGTTTGTTCCAATGCATCGGATCGTTCCATCTGCTCCCAGTTACGCTCGAGTTGGATGATCTCTTTTTCTCGACCTAATTCAGGGAGCTGGAGAGTGGCTCCGGGGGGACAGGTCGTTATTAGCGTAAACTCGATTGACTCCCCGATGGTGAGATTGGTTTGGGTGCAGTTGCTCTCTAGGGTGAGTTGATCGCTTGGATATACCATTTCAGTGACGGGTCGGCAGCCGTATAAGAGGAGAGATAAAATGAAAAAATAGGGCTGCATGATTAACGGCGATGGGCTCGGTTAGCAAAGAAGGTACGGAAGGCTTTTTCGTAGGGTTCATCAGTATACAGTTGGATAAGGTCAATCCCGTTGCGGCGGTGGAGAAGTTCAAGTGCATTGGTTCGTTCAGTTTGCTGAAGCAGGAGGGAGTTTCGTACGTGGGGACTTGAGGTGTCGACGAGTGAATAGGCGCCGGTTTCAGCATCTTGCCATGTGATCAAGCCGGCGGCGGGAAGCGCGGTTTCGCAGCGGTCGCCTAGTTGGATGGAGATGAGATCGTGTCGGCGGGCAGTTGTTTTGAGCATCGATTCTGGGGCGTCATCGAAATAGAAGTCGCTAAGTAGAAAAGTGGTAACGCGTCGGGGACAGATATGATTGAGATAATCGAGGGCAGGGGTTATGTTGCTTTTTTTTCCGGTGGGCTCGAAGGTGAGTAGCTCGCGAATCATGCGGAGAACGTGTTGGGTTCCTTTTTGGACGGGGATCAATTTTTCGACTTGATCGGAAAAGAGGATGAGCCCGATTCGGTCGTTATTATGAATCGCTGAGAAGGCGAGAACGGCGGCAATTTCGGTGGCAAGATCTCGTTTGAGTTGGGATTGACTACCGAAGAGGTTGGAGGCACTGACGTCTACAAGAAGCATTACCGTGAGTTCACGTTCTTCGGTAAATTTTTTAATGTAGGGACGCCCAGAGCGAGCAGTAACATTCCAGTCGATCGTGCGGATGTCATCGCCAGGCATATATTCACGAACTTCCTCAAATTCCATTCCACGTCCTTTGAACGTGGAGTGATATTGACCGGAAAATAGATCATTCACGGTGTGACGCGTCTGAATTTGGATGCGCCTCACTTTTTTAATTAGTTCTTTTGGATCGAGTTTCGGCATGGATTAGGGGACTGGAATTTCAGCAAGAATTTGGCGAATGAGCTCATCGGTGGTGAGTTCTTCGGCTTCGGCTTCATAGGTGAGAAGTAGGCGATGGCGAAGGACATCTGGAGCGACGGATTTAATGTCTTGCGGGGTTACATATCCGCGCCCTTCCATAAAGGCGTGCGCCCGGGCGGCAAGGGTGAGGCTGATGGTGGCACGTGGAGAGGCGCCGTATTTGATATATTCTTTGAGGTTAAGTCCGGCCTGTTCTGGTTCGCGAGTGGCGAAGATCAGATCGATGATGTAGGCTTTAATTTTATCGTCGATATAGATCTCATCAACGGTCTGCCGAGCGCGTAGGATTTGTTCGGGCGTGATAATGGGCTGAATAGGAGCTGGTGGCTCGGCGTGTGCCATGCGGTCGAGAATGAGACGTTCTTCTTCACGCGAGGGGTATCCGACACAAATTTTGAGCATGAAGCGGTCAACTTGTGCTTCTGGAAGTGGATAGGTGCCTTCTTGTTCAACTGGATTTTCCGTTGCCATAACAAGGAAGGGTTTTGGAAGGGAAAAGGTTTCTTCGCCGATGGTGACTTGCCGCTCTTGCATCGCTTCTAAGAGTGCACTTTGTACCTTGGCAGGCGCACGGTTGATTTCGTCTGCTAGAATGATGTTTGAAAAAACGGGACCTTTTTTAATGATGAAGTCGCCCTCTTTTTGATTATAGATGAGCGTTCCGATCAGGTCGGCAGGCAGTAGGTCAGGCGTAAACTGAATGCGCTGGAAATCGGTGGAAAGCGCCTGTGAGAGGGTTTGAATGGTTAGTGTCTTGGCGAGGCCAGGAACGCCTTCAAGTAAAACATGCCCATTGGTGAGCAGACCGATGATGAGTCGATCTATTAATTCGGATTGCCCGACGATAACTTTTCCGACTTCTTGTTTCAGTGATGAAACGAATGAGCTCTCTTCGCGTACGCGTTGATTGATGATTTCAATACCTGCCATGATCTACTCCTGTTTTAAATGGTTGACGATACGGACAGCTTCTCGGGGCGGATGTTCAAATTTTTTAGGCTCGATTTCTTAGTGCGGTGTAAAGGGCGATTGAGACAGCGTTAGCGAGGTTGAGGGAACGAACCGTACCCAGCTGAATGGGAATGTTACAACCTTGGTCTGGGAATCTCTGGAGGATCTCATTGGAAAGACCGTGGGTTTCACTGCCAAAAACCAGGTGTGCACCGGGGTGATAAGCAATCTGTGCATGATCTTGTTTGGCAGAGGTGGTAAAGAGGTGTCTTTGCGCTTTTGGGGTGTCCTCTAGGTAGTGGTCGAAACTAGCGTGGACCGTGAGATTGACTGCATCCCAATAATCTAAGCCTGCGCGCCGTACTTGTTTTTCGGACAAATCAAATCCGAGGGGCTCGACGAGATGGAGAGGGGTTGCAGTGGCGGCGCAGAGCCTTGCTATGTTCCCGGTATTGGGGGGGATCACCGGTTCAACAAGAACAATTTCGAAGGGAGTCTTTGGCCACTCAAAAGGGAGTTCGTGGCGTTCCCGATCGGTATATCGCATGGAAGTGGATGGGCTCATGATTTAGGCGGATAGTGGGCGATAACGGACGCGGGTGGGTTTCCAGTGCTCGCCTTTTTGTTTGCGCATGTGATCTTTAAATGCTTCATAGTTTCCTTCGAACCAGATTACTTCATCGCCTTCAAAGGCAAGAATATGTGTGGCAACTCGATCTAAAAACCAGCGGTCATGGCTAATGACAACGGCGCAGCCACCAAAATTCATTAGACCTTCTTCCAGCGATCGCAAGGTGCCGACATCCAAATCATTGGTGGGCTCGTCTAGCAAAAGTAAGTTGCCGCCGCGACGCAGGAGTTTGGCTAGGTGCACGCGATTACGTTCTCCGCCGGAGAGGACTCCTACTTTTTGTTGTTGATCGCTTCCTTTAAAGTTAAAGCGGGCGCAATAGGCGCGGCTGTTCATTTCTTTTTTACCTACGCTTAAGGTCTCTTCGCCGCCGCTAATTTCTTCCCAAACGGTGGCATCAGGATTTAGATCATCTCGGAGCTGGTCGACATAGGCAATATCGACCGAGTCGCCGAGTTCGAGGCGTCCTTGGCTGGGGGATTCTTCCCCCGTAATCATTTTGAATAGGGTGGTTTTCCCAGCTCCATTTCCCCCGATGATGCCTACAATTCCGCCAGGGGGAAGTGAAAAGTTAACGTGATCGAAGAGTAGGCGGTCGTCGAAGACTTTGGCGAGATCGTGGGCTTCCACTACTTTTGTTCCGAGGCGGGTGCTAACGGGGATTTGAATGGCGAGGTTTTCTTCGGCGGCATCAAACTCTTGCCCTGCGAGTTCATCGTATCGTTTGAGACGGGCTTTGTTTTTTGTGAGTCGGCTGGAGGCATTCATACGAACCCACTCGAGCTCTTGTTTGAGCATCTTACGGCGTGAGGAATTCATTTTTTGGGTCTGTTCGGCTTGGGCTTGTTTTTGCTCTAGCCACGCTTCATAATTGCCTTTATAAGGATAGGCGCGTCCGTGATCGAGTTCCAAAATCCATTCGGTAACATTGGAAAGAAAGTAGCGGTCATGGGTGACCACGATGAGGGTGCCTTCAAATTGTTTTAAGTAAGTTTCGAGCCACCCGACTGATTCAGCGTCTAAGTGGTTGGTGGGTTCGTCGAGTAGTAGCACATCGGGGTTTTGGAGAAGCAGGCGACAGATAGCTACCCTTCGTTTCTCGCCGCCGGAAAGATGGTCGACCGCTTGGTCGCTCTCGGGAAGGCGGAGCGCGTCCATAGCCATCTCGACTTGTCGGTCTAGTTCCCATAGATTGCTCGCATCAATCTCCTCTTGGAGATGGGCGACTTCATGGTTGAGTTTATCGGCCTCTTCATCGGAGAGATCACCGCTGAGGAGGTCCCATATTTGGTCGTAGCGATCGAGTTTGGCTTGCTGATGTTCCACCCCTTCCATGACGACTTCTTGAACGGTCTTTCCGGGAGAGAGTTGGGGCTCTTGTTCAAGGTAACCGAGACGGCTATTCTTAGCGATGATGCAATCGCCCATAAACTCTTGATCGAGCCCTGCCATGATCCGCATGAGGCTGGATTTACCTGAGCCGTTACCACCGATAACGCCAATTCGTGCGCCGAAGAAGAAGGAAAGGGTTACTTCTTCAAGAATGGTTTTGGCACCGTGTTGTTTTGTGAGATCTTGTAGGGTATAGATGTATTCACCAGCCATGAAATTCCTTTCGAATTAGGGCAGTTGATTGGGTAGCTCGGGTTGAATGATCCAGCGACCTATATTGGTGTAGATAAATGTAAGGGTGAAATCTTCGACGCGACCGGTGGAAATATACCCAATACGGTAGCGCTCTTGTTGTTGGCTTTTGGTTTCGATTTTTTCGGCACTGATTGCACGCGCATTAGTGAAGTGTCGTTCGAAGCAGCGGAGCGCACGTTCGGTGTTGGGGCGAATGCGCGCGAGGACTTCTTCGGCTTCTGGCGCATTGAATCGTTGAAGGGCTTCGTTGAGAGGAGATTCGACGAGGGAATGATTGCGATCTAATTCGAAGGTAACGCGTTGCATAAGGGGTTGGAGTGCATCGGGTTGAATGGGTTCGCTTAGGAGGAGTGCGGCTTGTTCTGCGAGTGCCAGCGGGGTCTGATTCAGGGCGGCAATTAGTGGTAGGCGGGCGTGGGGGGCGTATGCTTGCAGTGTCTGAATAGAGTTGGCACGAGTTTCTGGAGATTCAAGTTTTTCAATCAGCTGCGGAATTTGAAAGTTGGGGGATCGAGATCGGGTAGGGTGAAGGGCTGAAATGGCTCCCCAAAGGTCGATTCTCCAGCTGGGTGCTCCTGGCCAGCTGTTGCGCTCTTCGAACCAAGAAAGGTTGAGGGCTTCAGCGCGTTCAAAGGCCGAGTCTAATGCGAGTTTCCCCATTTTTTCAAGAGCGGTAACGGCATGGTTGCGAATAATTTCGTTTGGATGGGCGGCGGCATCAAGCAACGTTCCGGTCCATTTCTCGAAGGCTATGCGTTGAATGAGGGCTGGTTCGATCTCTTCCTTGAGTTGCTGCGCGGCGGCGGCAAGGCGAAACCAAATGGAGTCGGCTCCGCGGGTGGGAACCGCTTCCATCTTCCGCAGTGCGGTGAGGGTTTGATTACGGATCTGTTGACTCTCGCTCCGGAGAGCTTGAATGAGCGGGTGAACCGCTTCTTTTCCAATTTTAATTAAGGCCGTGAGGGCGGCTTGTGTGGTGGCACGGTTATCGGAAGCAAGGGTTTTGATTAGGGCCTCAACAGCCCCTTTACCGCCTGTTTGACCGAGGGCTTGGGCAGATGCGGCTTGAAGGGCGGGAGCTCCTTGTTTGAGTTGATCGATTAAATAAGGTGCGGCAGTGGGGGAGGCGATCTCTTCAAATACGGTGATGATTAGCATTTTTTGTTGAGCATCTGCAGAAGATATTAGTTCACCGAGGATCGGAATGGCACCGGTTGCTTTCATCGCTCCGAGGGCTTCGATGGCGATGGCTTGGGCGGCGGGTTGTTCAAGGCGTAGGGCGGCGGTTAAGGGGGTGATCGTGTTAGGATGTTCTAAATGGGCTAGGGCTTGAACAGCAGTCGTGATGAGTAGTTCATTGGTTTGGTTGAGGCAGGCGGCTAGGGGAAGAATAGCTTCGGGGGTCTGGAGGGTACCTAATGCTTCAGCAGCGGCAATACCGATGGATGGATCGCTATCTTCAAGGGCTTCGATGAGCTTTAGATGGTTTCCTGTGGATTCCCATTTGGAAATATCATCAAGTGTACGACTGCAGCTGGCAAGCATCAGTATGGTGATGCTCGTGAGCAAAATATAAATCAGTTGTTTCATAGGTAAGCCTCCATCAATCTTCTAATCTATATCGATTCTGCCTTATGGGAGGCAAGTTAATCAGTTAAGACGGTTAGAAGTTTAATAGAGGTCGGTTGGACTCGATCGAACGGCTGGCATTCATAATTTGGAAGAAAGAGAACTTATGTAGTTTGGTTTGTGGACCTATTTTTAAGACGCTAGGAGAGTCTTAAAAAAAGTTGTTGGAGGAATAGATTTATTTAAAATGGTGGAGATGGGGGGAATTGAACCCCCGTCCGAAAACGAGTCACAGCAGCGTCTACGTGCGTAGGCAAACATTAATAGGTTCGCCGCCTTTGCTGCCGTTTGCCAGGGCCACATTGGTCGCTAGGATCCTGTTAAATCTTACGCCGCATCCCGTATCCCCGAACTTAGCGCCAGCTTGTTATCGTCGCCTCTATCCCCTAACAAGCTTCAGGGTAGAGACGTAGCGGAACTATGCCGCTAGTGCGTAACTTTCGTCAGCATTTATAATTTTGGACTCCTTTTTACGAGGCCTGGAGACCAACCTCGGCACGCAACTGAAGCTTCTACGAATCCGTCGAAACCAGTCATCCCCATAAGGAAGATTGAAAGGGAACACCATAAATGACGAAAGGTCAACAACGGGTTTTATTGTCGAGTGTGGCAGAATAGGGTAGAGGTTGGTTTTATGACGCAAGCAAGGAGGGCAATATGAGCGAGTGGATTCAAGGGACAGGACATGTGGGTCTTTCGGTAGCGGATCTGGATGAGTCGATTCAATTCTATAAAGAGGTGCTGGGGTTAACGGTAAGTACCAAGCGCGAAAAAGATGCCTTTATTCAGATAGGGGAAGCGGATGTATTGGCCCTCTTGCAATTTCCTGGCGGGAAAGCCGCGTTTGATGAGCAAGTTCGTCCACGTTACCGTGGAAAGGCGTTTACCCATTTTGGTTTACGGGCGCCAAATGTGCAGGCCGTTTTTGACTTTCAGGCGCGTTTGCAGACTTCGGGTGTGGCCATCGTGAAGGAAGCTTATGAGCGATGGGATGGCGCTAGCTTTTATTTTCTCGATCCCAATGGGCATACGCTGGAGTACATTTATTTCGATCCTAACGCAGAAGCTCCAGCTTAATCTAAGAGCAAGGATTCGATCTCTTCAGCAATTTCATCACAGTCGTCGAGGTGAACGCCGGTGAACCAAATTTTTTGCGGATAGATCATAACGTTTGGGCCTGCTGCGCATACGCCAAGGCAACCGGATTCGCTCACCCGTACCTGAGGCTTCCAGCCACGTTCTTCTGCAAGGATCTTTAGACGCTCTTTCACAGCAGATGCTTCACCTTCCGCGCATGACTTGGTTTCGTCCTCTCGTTGCCGAGTGCATATAAAGATATGGACTTTGAAGCGGGTGGTTCTTTTTTTCATATTTGATCTCCCAATGGGGATAGAATGGGCAATTAAGAAGCAGACGAAAAGAAGAACCATTCAATTTTTAAGCGCGAAGGTTTTTTCAGCTACGCAGTTGACGCCTTGCTCGGTTTTCGTATACTTCGCGCTTCCTTATGAGGCGAGATAGCTCAGTTGGTAGAGCAGCGGATTGAAAATCCGCGTGTCCCGAGTTCAAATCTCGGTCTCGCCACCACTTTTTACCCTTTATTTATTGGGGATTCTTCATTTCCGGCTCCGCTGATCGCCATAATTGGCTCGGTTTGCAATCTGCCGCCCCTTATTTATTCACTATAAAACTACGGTTCTGGATTCACCCGTTTAAGTAAAAAACCCAATTATGTTTGACTGTTTTAAATTGGTAGCGGGGGTTGGATTTGAACCAACGACCTTCAGGTTATGAGCCTGACGAGCTACCGGGCTGCTCTACCCCGCATGTCCTGACAAGGGCGTGAATAGTACTGCTTAAGGGTATAATTGCAATGGCTTTTTTTGATTCTTTTTAGGCGAGAGATGGATTTCAACGAGTTTTACCGTTTTCTTGCATTTTTTTAGCTTTTTTTATTCAAAATAGCCAAAAATAGCTTCAAAAACATCTTTATTGGTAAATTTTAGCGTGAAAATTTTTTTCTAAAAAAAGCGCTAAAAGTCACTTGCGAAATAAAATATAACACTATATGTTGTGCTTACTTCAGAAAAAACGCCATATCTGGTGTTTATTCTGTCAGAGAGTTACTAGCAGCGTTTTCCAAGGTAATAGGGGCTAAAAACGGTTATTATACGTGTTTTAGAAAGGTGATAAGCAGAGATGGGTGAGTTATTAGTTGAGAAAAGAAGTGGAGAGCGGGCCCCCATGGATCTGGAGAAGATTCATAAAGTAGTGACCTGGGCGGCTGAGGGATTAGAAAATGTATCGGTTTCTCAAGTGGAAATGCGTTCTCAAATCCAAATGTATGATGGGATTCGTACGGAAGATATTCATGAAACGATTATTAAAGCAGCGGCTGATTTAATTTCTGAGGAGACGCCTGATTATCAATATTTGTCGGCGCGGTTAGCAATATTTCACTTACGTAAAAAGGCGTATGGACAGTTCGAACCACCGCGTTTGTTTGAACATGTGAGCCAAATGGTTAAGGAGCAGCGGTATGATGCGGCGTTGCTAAAGGATTACACGGAGGCGGATTTTGATGCGATGGATGCGTTCATTGATCACAGTCGTGATTTAACATTTTCGTATGCGGCGGTTAAGCAGTTACAGGGAAAATATTTGGTCCAGGATCGTGTAGCGGGTCGGATTTATGAGAGCGCACAGTTTTTATACGTACTGGTAGCGGCGTGTCTTTTTTCGCATTATCCTGCCGCAACACGGATGGACTACATTGCACGGTTTTATCATGCAGTATCAACCTTTAAGATTTCATTACCTACGCCAATTATGGCGGGAATTCGCACGCCGACGCGCCAGTTTTCTTCGTGTGTATTGATCGAGTGCGGGGATAGTTTGGATTCGGTCAATGCGACATCGAGTGCGATCATTAAGTATGTGAGTCAGCGCGCAGGGATTGGAATTAACGCAGGTCGTCTTCGAGCCTTAGGGAGTCCGATTCGGAATGGAGAAGCATTCCATACAGGGTGTATTCCATTTTATAAGCATTTTCAGACGGCGGTAAAGAGTTGTTCACAGGGAGGAGTTCGCGGTGGGGCTGCGACCCTTTTCTATCCGTTGTGGCATCTGGAAGTGGAAGACCTCTTGGTGTTGAAAAACAACAAAGGTGTTGACGAGAATCGGGTGCGGCATTTGGATTATGGCGTGCAGTTCAATAAACTGATGTATCAGCGGATGTTGAAGAACGAGAAGATCACGTTGTTCAGTCCCTCGGATGTACCGGGATTATATGAAACCTTTTTTGCGGATCAAATCGAGTTTGAACGTTTGTATGTTCAGTATGAGAATGATCCGACTATTCGGAAGAAGCAGATCGATGCTCTTGAACTGTTTACGCTCTTTGCGCAGGAGCGTGCCAGCACGGGTCGAATTTATCTGCAAAATGTGGATCATTGCAATACTCATAGTCCGTTTAATCCTTCTTTGGCACCTGTTCGGCAGAGTAATTTGTGCCTTGAGATTGCGCTGCCAACTAAGCCGTTAAGCGATGTGAATGATGCGAGCGGGGAGATTGCGCTTTGCACACTTTCAGCGATTAACTTGGGGGCACTTGAATCGATTGATGATATTGAGGAACTGGCTAATTTAGTGGTGCGGGCGTTGGATAGTTTGCTGGATTATCAGGGCTATCCAATTCCGGCGGCTAAGCATGCCTCATTGAATCGCCGAACGTTGGGTATTGGCGTGATCAATTATGCCTATTATTTAGCGAAAAATGGGGTGCGTTATTCAGATGGTTCGGCCAAATCTCTGACACATCAGACGTTTGAGGCATTGCAATTTTATTTGATGAAAGCATCGGCTCAGTTGGCAGCAGAGCAGGGTGCTTGTCCGTATTTTAATGAGACGACGTATGCACAAGGAATCATGCCCACAGAGACATATAAGAAGGAGTTGGATTCGGTCTGTAATGAGCCGTTACAATTGGATTGGGATGGATTGCGGGAGCAAATTCGCACGCACGGCATGCGAAACTCCACTTTGACGGCATTGATGCCATCGGAGACTTCTTCTCAAATTTCGAATGCGACCAACGGCATCGAGCCACCGCGTGGACTCATCAGTGTTAAAGCGAGTAAAGATGGCATCTTGAAACAGGTGGTTCCGGAGATGGAACGCTTGAAAGATCAGTATGAATTACTTTGGGATCTTCCGAACAACTCTGGATATTTAGAATTAGTGGCAATTATGCAGAAGTTTGTGGACCAAACGATTTCGGCGAACACCAACTATGACCCTTCCAAATATCCAGAAGGTAAGGTGCCTGTTCGTGAGATTATTAAAGACATCCTAAAGGCTTATAGCTTGGGTGTAAAAACACTTTACTACCACAATACCCGTGACGGAGCATCTGATAGTCATGAAGATTTAGGGGGTTGTGAAGGTGGAGCATGCAAGATTTAACCGGTTGATACGAACGAAACGATTTAAGGAGACCCAATTATGAACTTTTCAACTTTTAGGCAAGAGCAAACAGATACCCTTACTGAACCGATGTTTATGGGAAATAGCGTTAATGTAGCGCGATATGACCAACAGCGGCATCCGATTTTTGAGAGCATTATTGAAAAGCAACTTTCATTTTTCTGGCGACCGGAAGAGATTGATGTTTCCAAAGATAGAGCTGACTGGCAGTCGCTAACAGAATGCGAAAAACATATTTTTATTTCAAATCTGAAGTATCAAACCTTACTGGATTCAGTTGCTGCTCGAAGTGTGAATGTTTGTCTTTTACCTTTAGTTTCGCTACCGGAGTTGGAAACATGGATTGAGACATGGGCATTTTCTGAAACTATCCATTCTCGTTCATATACTCATATTATTCGGAATTTATTTTCTAATCCAGGAGAGGTTTTTGATGACATTGTTTTGAATAAAAATATCATCGAAAGAGCCGCGGATATTTCAAAATATTTTGATGAGATCATCATGATGTCACATATCTTCAATATTCAAGGGGAAGGGACTTATGAGATCGACGGACGTCAAGTGGAGGTTAGTCCGCGGAATATAAAGCGGCGACTATACATGGCAATCTGTGCGATAAACGCACTTGAGGCGATACGTTTTTATGTTTCTTTTGCATGTTCTTTTGCGTTTGCGGAGCGGGAGTTATTAGAAGGAAATTCAAAGATCATTAGATTAATTGCGCGAGATGAGGCACTACATCTTACTGGAACTCAACACATGTTAAATTTATGGGCTGATGGTCGAGATGATCCTGAAATGGCTGAAGTTGCTAAAGAAATGCATGAAGAAGGTAGAGAACTTTTTATGGACGTAGTTGAACAAGAAAAAGCGTGGGCGGATTATCTTTTTAAAGATGGATCGATGATTGGAATGAATGCTGCGATTTTGAAGCAGTATGTCGAGTATGTTGCTAATCAGCGCTTAACTGCAATCGGCTATGAGGCTCCGTTTGATATTAAAACTAATCCTTTGCCATGGATGAATTCTTATCTTGTAAGTGACAATGTCCAAGTTGCACCACAGGAAGCTGAAATATCTTCATACTTGGTTGGTCAGGTTGACGCATCTGTTGACAGCAGTGACTTCGCTGATATGGAGCTATAAGGAGAGGCCAATGGGGCACCGTATCTATGTGGACGAACAGTTAACACCTGCTGAGTTTGACGAGACGGTAGATTACAATATTCTTTCAGCACTTGATCGGGCTAAGATTGAAAGTGATAGCCATTGCCGGGCTGGATTTTGTGGAACCTGTCGGGTGACATTATTACGTGGACAAGTCAGCTATCCGGGTGGGGTGCCACTTGGATATGTGCGGGAAGGCGAGATTCTCCCATGTTGTTGCGTGCCTACTTCCGATATCGAGATACGGACTTACTAATTATTCGGTTTAGTCAATCTAACGTAGATGAGATAATAACGCGAACTGTATAGATGGCGAGATATTGACAAGCGTTTTCAGGGGATTACTCGACAGTTAGAAGGCTTTATGTTGGGATGTCAGAAGAAAGGTAAGGTACATGAAAGTTTTATTGGTAGGCGATATTGTGGGACGACCGGGGCGTAATGCATTTACACAGATAGTTGGGCAGATGCGGGATGCGGGTGAGGTGGATTTTGTGATCGCGAATGGCGAAAATTCGGCAGCAGGTCGCGGACCAACACCGGAGATGACTCAGGCAATATTGGCATCAGGTGCAGACGTGATTATTTTGGGAGACCATACGTGGGATAGTAAGGAGATGGTGGCGGGAATCGATTTAGAGGAACGGGTAATTCGCCCTGCAAATTTCCCGAAAGAGGCGCCAGGTCGAGGATGGGTTCGGGTGGAGACACCGGAGGGTCCGTTGGTGGTAATGCAGTTGATTGGACGAGTTTTTATGCAGCCACATCAGGCGTGTCCGTTTACGACGGCGGATCGGATGTTGAAAGGAGAACTAGCGAACGATCGGGCGATTTTTGTGGATATTCATGCGGAGGCGACGTCAGAGAAGATGGCGTTTGGGCGTTATCTAGATGGTAGAGTGACTTCGGTCACGGGCACCCATACTCATTGCCAGACGTCAGATGCGCGATTGTTTCCGAAGGGGACGGCGTTTATGACGGATCTGGGGATGACGGGACCACAGGATTCGGTGTTGGGTCGTGAGGTGGAGCCGGTGGTAGCGAAATTTATTACTGGGCTGCCACATCGGTTTGATGTGGCGTCGGGAGATCCTGCCTTAGAGGGTGCGTTACTAGATGTGGATATGACGACGGGTCGGGCGCGGTCGATCGAGGCGTTACGGGTGTATACGGAAGCGAATTAGTGATGTCGGAGCGGCGACGTATCGTAAGCGTTAGCGAGTTGAATCTAGAGGCTCGGCGGGTGCTGGAGCAAGGATTGGGCGAGCTGTGGGTTTCTGGGGAGCTTTCTCGGGTGACGTTGCACACAAGCGGTCATTGGTATTTTACGTTAAAGGATCCGCAGGCTGCGGTGAGCTGTGCGATGTTTGCGCGGGAAAATGCGTCGGTGGATTTTGTTCCTGAGGAGGGGATGAAGGTGGAGCTGTTGGGTCGGGCTTCGTTGTATGAGGCATCGGGTCGATATCAGTTGATTGTTTCGGAGATGGAGGCATCGGGTCGGGGTGATTTGCAGAAGCAGTTTGAGGCGTTGAAGGCGAAGTTGGCTGCGGAGGGATTGTTTGATGAGATGCGGAAGAAACCATTGCCGAAGGTGCCGCAGCGAATTGGGTTAGTTACATCGTCTACGGGGGCAGCGGTGCGTGATTTGGTGGAGGTATTGACACGGCGGTTTCCCCATCTTGAAATTCTATTGGCACCGGTACCGGTTCAGGGGGAGGGTTCTGCTCGGCGGATTGCGGCGGCGATTGAGTATTTGAATCAGCGGCAGGAACTGGATTTGCTGATTGTGGGACGGGGCGGCGGGAGTCTGGAAGATTTATGGGCATTTAATGAGGAGGTTGTGGCACGGGCTATTACGGCTTCAGAGTTGCCGGTGATTTCGGCGGTGGGGCATGAGATTGATTTTACGATTGCAGATTTTGTGGCGGATGTGCGGGCACCCACGCCGTCGGCGGCGGCGGAGTTAGCGGTACCGGAGGAGGCAGATCTGACACGGATGTTAGGCGCAGAGCAGCGGCGGTTGGTGGCTGCGTTACGAGATATGATGCAGCGCTTGCAAATTCGGTTTGAGCGCTTGGCAGATCATCCTGTATTTCGGGAACCGGCTCAGGCGGTTAAGCTTTATAGGCAAGATGTGAAACAGTTGAAACGGCAGTTGGCGGTGGTACTGGTGGAAGCTCAACGGGCGAGGGCGGAGCGAGTCTCGCAGGCCGGATTACGTGGTTGTCATACATTGGAACGCTCGTTGCAACAAATGCAGCAACGGGTAGACGAAGCGGGACTACGCTTGCGTCATGGATGCGACGTGCAGCGTCGAGATCGCCGACGGCGGATGGAGCATGTCGAGCGTCAGTTGGTATTATTAAATCCATTAGCAGTTTTGAGTCGTGGTTATAGTTTGACGATGCGGGGGGATGGTTCGGTAATGCGTTCGGTGGCGGAGGCCAAGGTAGGTGAGGCAATTACAACGCAGCTGGAAGATGGTCAAATGATTTCAAGTGTGAAAGAGTTTAAGAATAGAGCAGGAGAAGAAGATGGTTAATAAAAAAGAGTCGTTTGAAGAGGCGTTAAAACGGTTGGAAACGTTGGTGGAGCAGATGGAGAGTGGAGAACTTAGTTTGGAGGCGATGATTACACATTTTGAGGAGGGTTCTGCACTGGTAGAGCGGTGTTCAAAGCAGTTGACTGAAGTGGAGCAGAAGATTGAAAAGTTGGTGAAGCGGGGTGATTCCTTAGAGAGAGCGCCGTTTGATGCGGAGGCATAGAGGATGAGTAGAAATAGGTGGTTGATCTGTTTCATGGGGATCATGTTCTTGCTGGCGCTTCTTTCGTCAGGATTACTTCTATCGAAAATATGGAAGGATTCAAATCGAGGTAATTCGGCACATCAGTTTAGCACTGCAATTGCGGATGCAGTAGCGGATGTGATGCCTTCGGTAGTAGTGATTCGTACGGAAAAAATTAATTATCGGATTCAGCGTGATTTTTTTGGGGTAACGTATCGGATTCCGGAGCAGCTAGCTGGTCAGGGTTCGGGAGTGGTAGTAGATGATTTAGGCCATATTGTGACAAGTTGGCACGTGATTGAGGGCGCGCGAACAGGTGAAGTGGTTTTGGATGATGGCACAAAACTGCCGGTGGCTTTGGTGGGCTATTGTGAAGCAACCGATTTAGCGGTGTTGCGCATTCAATCAGAAGGGTTGCTTTTGCGACCGGCGCAGTTTGGTGATTCAGACCAGGTGCGAGTCGGGGAGGTAGTAATTGCGATTGGTTCTCCGTTTAGTTTGCAGAGTTCTGTAACCGTGGGGCATGTGAGCCAGAAGGGTCGGCAGGTACAGATGTTGCCGTATGAGGATTTTATTCAAACGGATGCAGCGATCAATGAAGGCAATAGCGGCGGGCCCTTGATTAATGTTGAGGGGCATGTGATTGGGATTAATACGGCTAAAAAAACTGATGATCAGGAGCGGGGGATAGGAATTGCTTTTGCAGTTCCAGTGAATCTTGTACAGGCGGTTGTGAATTCAATTATTGAGACTGGGAAGCATAATTGGCCTTGGTTGGGAATTTCGTTTTCAGCGCTTAATGTGCAGATGCAGGAGGAATTGAAGGCGGGTACTCCGGTGATAATTGGGCAAGTTTGGAATCAGACTTCTGCGTCGCGAGCAGGACTACAACCGGGTTGGGGCGTGGTGGAAATTGATGATGTTTCTATTGATTCTTTACGAGACATTGAGCGCGTGGTTTACAGCAAGCGAGTGGGAGACCGGGTGACACTAGTTCTTCAGATGGGGCAACAACAACAACGAGTGGAACTTGAATTGGAAGCATTCCCTGGAATGGTGAATTGATGGCACGTGCAGGTATGAATAGCCGATTGATAGCGGCACAAATCTTAGCGGACTGGTTGGAGAATGGAGATTTTCCAGAGCGGCGGTTAGCGAGCTTGAAGCGAGATCGGGGATTTGTGATGGAGCTAGTACATGGATCGCTTCGTCAACAGGCAGTGATGGTTTGGCTGGAGAAAAGATGGGTAAAGAGAACTCCGAGTGTATTAACACGTGGTATCCTACACGTAGGATTTTATCAGCTTCTTTTTTTAGATGAAGTTGAAGTATATGCGGCGATCAATGAGTGTGTGGAGGGGGCAAAGTGTCAGCCGAATGGATTGGGTGCAGCGAAGTTGGTGAATGGAGTTTTAAGGCGGTGTGACAGGGAGCGATCGGCGGTTCAGGAGGCGCTGGCGAAGGAGCCAGAGTCGATCCGATTTTCGCATCCAGCGGACTTGTTAACAGGTTGGAATGCGGCCTATGGTGTGGAGCAGACTCGTGCATTGGCAGCGTGGAATAACTGCCCGGCAGAGACGATTCTACGGGTCGAGCAGTCGCGAGTGGAGGTGGATTCGTTTATCGATGCGTTGCGGATTATGAATATTGAGCCGTTGTTGCATCCCTCGTCGGAGCGGGAG
>MDSV01203338.1_pt1 | contig 17378 bp, 17 predicted proteins | sample 810851 | NCBI WGS metagenome assembly MDSV01 (sample SAMN05326640, study PRJNA326480) | marine metagenome | isolation source: seawater | place: Atlantic Ocean: North East | collected 2012 | reverse complement strand
TGGGCGAGTGGCGGAATTGGTATACGCGCTAGTCTTAGGAACTAGTGCCGCAAGGCTTAAGAGTTCGAGTCTCTTCTCGCCCACCATTTAAATTATGAAAGTAACTGTTGAAAATAAAAAAGGGTTAAATAAAGACCTAAAAGTTTTTATAGATAAAAAAACTATGTCTTCTCATTTTGATCAAAAGTATGACGAAATCAAAGACAAAGTAGTAATCAAAGGTTTTCGTCCAGGAAAAGTTCTAAAAGAAATTTTAAAAAGACAATTTGGTGATGCTCTTGTGGGTGAAGTTTTAGATAAAGTCTTAAAAGAGTCCAGCACGAAAGCTTTAGAAGAGAATAAAATTAGACCTGCAGGTCAACCCAAAATTGATATAAAAAGTTATGGAGAAGGAAAAGACTTAGAATATGTAATCTCAGTTACTGAAATGCCTGAGATAGATATAAAACAATTAGAGACAATAAAATTTGATGAATATGCAGTAAATATTGACTCCAAGGAAACTGATGAAAGAATTAAAGATATATCAAAATCACAAAAAAATTTTAAAGAAGTTGATCCATCCAAGGTAGCAAACGAGGGTGATCAAGTTACATTTGACTTTAAAGCAACTGTTGATAAAAAAAATTTTAAAGGTAATGAAGGTAAAAATACACAATTAGAAATTGGAAAAGACTTGTTCATTAAAGGTTTTGACAAACAGCTTTTAAAAGTTAAAAAAGGTGAAAATGTTAAGGTAAGTGTTAATCTACCTGAAAACTTTCCAGAAAAAGAATTAGTTGGAAAAGAAGCTGTATTTGAATGTAAAATAACTTCAGTTAAGAAAGCACAAGAAATAAAAATAGACGATGAATTTGCAAAAAATCTTGGTGCGAAAGATTTAAATGATTTAAAAAGTTTAGTCTCAAAGCAAATAAACGAAGAATATAAAAATTCATTAGATATGATTTCAAAAAATCAAATTTTAGATCAAATTTCCAAAATAAAAATACCTGAGTTGCCAGAAAATTTAATTAAACAAGAAATTGAAATATTGGGCCAAGGAATGAAAGAAGAAGATAAAAAGAAAAATGAGAAAAAATTTAAAGATCAGGCGGTCAGAAGAATTCAATCAGGTTTAATTCTTAATGAGTTTGGAGAAAAAAATAAAATAACCGTAAGTCAACAAGAAATACAACTAGAACTACAAAAACAATTAAGCACAATGCCAGGACAAGAAAAATTTTTAAAAGAATATTATGAAAAAAACCCCTCTGCTTTAGCTAGTTTAAGAGGGTCTATTTATGAAGATAAAATATTAAAAGAAATAAAAAAAAAAGCGAAGCCAAATAAAAAAAATATTTCAAAAAACGAAGCTGAAAAAATTCTAAAATCTGAAAATGAGAAAGCCATGAAGCAGCATGCTGAAGAACATGATAGCAAAAATAACGAAAATAAAAAAAAATTAATCTCTAAAAAGGATGAGCCAACCAGAAAAAAAGCTAAAACAGAGATTAAAAAAACCACAAAAGTAAAAAAAGTTAGCAAAAAGTAATCACAAGTTGTATAAAGATAACGAATCAATTTATGACTAAAATTCCTGAACATTTAAACACCTTAATACCAATGGTAGTTGAGCAATCAAGCAGAGGTGAGAGAGCTTATGATATTTATTCTAGGTTGCTGAAAGAAAGAATTGTATTTGTAATTGGACCAATTAATGACAATGTTGCATCATTAGTAACTGCACAACTATTATTTTTAGAGTCTGAAAATCCAAAGAAAGAAATATCACTTTATATTAACAGCCCAGGTGGACTTGTAACGGCGGGCTTGGGAATATACGATACCATGCAATATATCAAACCTGAAGTTTCTACTTTGTGTATCGGTCAAGCAGCAAGCATGGGATCTTTTCTTTTGGCCGCAGGTACAAAAGGTAAAAGATTTTCTTTACCAAACTCAAGAATAATGGTTCATCAACCTTCTGCGGGATTTCAAGGACAAGCTACTGATATTGAAATTCATGCAAACGAAGTTTTATCATTAAAAAAAAGATTGAATGAAATTTATTCAAAGCATACAGGTAAATCCGTAGAAGAAATCAAATCAGCTTTAGAGAGAGATAATTTTATGACACCTAATATGGCTTTAGATTTTGGATTAATAGATAAAGTAGTAGAAAAAAGATCATAGGTTACAATATATAGTTATACACTCAACCTGAACTTGATTATTATCAATTAAATGTAATATAACATAGTATATCGATTCGTTTAAAATTTATGACAAACAATAACAAAAATATACTTTACTGTTCTTTCTGTGGAAAAAGCCAGCATGAGGTAAGAAAGCTAATCGCAGGCCCAACAGTTTTTATTTGTGATGAGTGTGTTGAATTATGCATGGATATCATAAAAGAAGAAAGCAAAGACAATTTTGTAAAACATCAAGACGGTCTTCCGTCACCAAAAGAAATTTGCAATGTACTGGATGACTATGTAATAGGCCAAGAATACGCAAAAAAAGTTTTATCTGTTGCTGTTCATAATCATTACAAAAGATTAAATTATGAAAACAAAACAAGCAAAACTGTTGAATTAGCAAAATCTAATATATTGCTAGTAGGACCAACTGGTTGTGGGAAAACTTTATTAGCTCAAACATTGGCTAGAATATTAGATGTCCCTTTCACAATGGCAGATGCCACAACACTTACAGAAGCTGGCTATGTAGGAGAAGATGTTGAAAATATTATTTTAAAACTTCTTCAAGCTGCTGATTATAATGTTGAAAAAGCTCAAAGAGGAATAGTTTATATTGATGAGGTTGATAAGATAAGTAGAAAATCAGAAAACCCATCAATCACCAGAGATGTATCTGGCGAGGGTGTTCAACAAGCTTTGTTAAAAATAATGGAAGGAACAATTGCAAGTGTTCCTCCTCAAGGTGGAAGAAAACACCCGCAACAAGAATTTTTACAAGTAGATACAACTAATATATTATTTATTTGTGGAGGAGCTTTTGCAGGTTTAGATAAAATAATTTCCCAAAGAGATAAGGGTTCCTCAATAGGATTTGAAGCAGTGGTGAAAAATTTAGAAGATAAAAAAACGGGTGAATGGATGAAAAGCTTAGAGCCTGAGGATTTGCTAAAATATGGACTTATTCCAGAATTTATAGGCAGACTACCAATCACCGCAACATTAGAAGATCTTGATAATAAGTCATTAGTGAAAATTCTTTTAGAGCCAAAAAATTCACTTATAAAACAATATCAAGAATTGTTTAAGTTAGAAGGTGTGAAGTTAACATTTAAAGATATTTCAATTAAAGAAATTGCTAATAAGGCAATAGCTAAAAAAACAGGCGCAAGAGGACTGAGATCTATTTTGGAGGCTATTCTACTTAAAACAATGTTTGATCTACCAAGCGTAACAAATCTAGAAGAAGTTATTATAGATCAGGGTGCGGCTAAAGGAGACTCTGAGCCAATATTAGTACATTCTAAGAATAAATCTAAAGCAGACAAGACATCAGCAGCATAAATAAGGTTAATAATCTCTATTTATCTGTTGCAAAAATATTTTTAATATCCATATTAAAATCATGGAAATTAAAAAAAACTTACCATTATTACCTTTAAGAGACATCGTAGTTTTTCCGAGCATGGTAGTGCCATTGTTCGTAGGAAGAGATAAATCTATTACAGCTTTAAATGAAGCTATGAAAAAGGATAAAAAAATTATTTTAGTAACACAAAAAAATTCAGAAATAGATGACCCAAAGAAAACAGATGTATTTATGTATGGTTGCGAAAGCAATATATTGCAGCTGCTCAAATTACCAGATGGTACAGTAAAAATTTTAGTTGAGGGAGTAAATAGATCAAAAATAGTGGATTTAAAAGATGAAGGTCAATATTTAACGTGCTCTTATGAAATACAAAAAGATATTGTTTCAAAAGATGAGGATTTGCTTCCACTTGCAACTGCTGCATTTAGAAAATTAGAAAAATTAAATTCTGTAAATAAAAAAATTGCAAACGAAACAATTAACAATATTAAAAGTTTAAAAGATGCTTCAAAAATAGGTGACAACATAGCATCACATTTAAACATAACTATATCCGAAAAACAGCAATTGTTTGAGAATTTTGATTTAAAAAAAAGATTAACCGCAATTATAAAAATAATGGAAAACGAGACTAGTATTATTGGTGTTGAAAAAAGAATTAGAGGAAGAGTTAAAACACAAATGGAAAAAACTCAACGTGAATATTATTTAAATGAACAACTGAAAGCTATACAGAAAGAACTTGGAGAAATAGAAGATGGAAAAGATGAAACTTCAAATTTGAATAAAGCTATTCAAAAAGCCAAGATGCCTAAAGAAGTTCATAAAAAATGTATGTCCGAACTTAAAAAATTAAGAAACATGAGCCCAATGTCTGCCGAAGCAACTGTGGTAAGAAATTATTTAGATTGGATGATTGAAATACCATGGTTCAAAAAGGATAAAGTTGATATAGACTTAAACAAAGCATTAAAAGTATTAGACGAGGATCACTTTGGACTTGAAAAAGTTAAAGAGAGAATAATTGAATTTTTAGCTGTACAAAAAAGAATGGAAAAAATAAAAGGTCCTATTTTGTGTTTAGTAGGTCCACCTGGTGTAGGAAAAACATCATTAGGAAAATCGATTGCTAAAGCAACAAATAGACAGTTTGTTAGAATGTCTCTTGGAGGAATTAGGGATGAGGCTGAAATTAGAGGTCATAGAAGAACCTATATTGGTTCATTACCAGGTAAAGTTATACAAATGATGAAAAAAGCTGGAACAAAAAATCCTTTAATTTTATTAGATGAAATTGATAAGGTTGGTAATGATTATAGAGGTGATCCATCATCAGCTTTGCTAGAGGCTTTAGATCCAGAACAAAATACAACTTTCAATGATCATTATTTAGAAGTTGATTACGATTTGTCTGATGTCATGTTTGTGACTACAGCAAACACTCTAAATATTTTACCTCCGTTATTAGATAGAATGGAAGTAATTCGAATTCCAGGTTACACAGAAGATGAAAAAATCAATATTGCCAATAAGTATCTTCTACCTAAACAGATAAAAGAAAATGGAGTTAAAAATGGTGAGATGGATCTTCAAGAAGGCACAATAAAAGAGATAATAAGAAGTTATACAAAAGAGTCGGGTGTAAGAAATCTTGAAAGAGAAATTTCAAAGGTAACTAGAAAGGTAGTTAAAAAAGTTGTTAACAATGAGGAAATTAAAGTCAATATAAACGATAAAAATTTATCAGATTATTTGGGTGTAAAGAAATTTAAATTTGGTGAATTAGAAACCGAGGATAAAATTGGTATAGTTACTGGCTTAGCTTGGACTGAATTTGGTGGAGAAATATTAAAAATTGAAACAGTAAATATGCCTGGCAAAGGTAGAATGCAAATTACCGGAAAATTAGGCGATGTAATGCAGGAGTCAGTTAAAGCTGCAAAATCATTTGTTAGATCTAAAAGCCTTGAGTATGGAATAATTCCACCAATATTTGAGAAAACAGATTTTCATATTCATGTTCCAGAAGGAGCAACACCCAAAGATGGTCCCTCAGCAGGTATAGCTATGGTAACATCAATAGTGTCATCAGTAACCAAAATTCCAGTGAATAGAAAAATTGCAATGACCGGTGAAGTAACAATTACTGGTCAGGTTTTAGCTATTGGAGGATTAAAAGAAAAATTATTAGCAGCTCATAGAGCAGGTATAGAAAAAGTCTTAATACCTAAAGATAATGAGAAAGACCTAGTAGATTTACCGAAAAAAGTAAGAGAGGATATTAAAATAATACCAGTAAGTTACGTCGATGAGGTATTAAAAATTTCTTTAACAAAAGAGTTTAAAAGAGTGGAATGGGTAGAGGTTGAAAACTTATCAAAATCTGAAGTTGAAGATAAATCAAAAGTTTTAACTAATTAGTATTTTCAAGTATTTTACGTTTTAATTTAACATTAGTCATACTTTTAATGTTATCAGTTGCAATTTTCCCAAATTTTTTTGAAACTTTTTTTAAAAAATTTTCATTTGTATGGTATGTATTAAATGCTTCATCTCTAAAACGTAATATTTCAGCTGCTGTTAAATTGTCATTTGACAGTGGCAATGCATCATAAGAATGGAATGAGTAACCCTCATATGTTTTTGGCAAACTTATACCTTTATCTAAGGCAATTTTATACAGTTCACTTCCTGGAAGTGCTGTAGCAGCATAAGCGTTCCAACCCATCGTGTTTAGTTCAATACTCAAATCTAAAGTTTTTTGCATTTTTTCTTTTGTGTCTCCAGGTAAACCAAAAATATAGTTTCCCATTACTTCAATGTCGGAACTATGGACTTGATCAATTACTTTATTTACATCAACGTCTTCAAATTTTCCTTTTGAGACTTCAAGTCTTACATTTTTGTCACCACTTTCAATACCTAATGCTAGCCATTTAATACCAGCTTTTCTCACAAGATTTAAAACTTCTTGCCTTTTAACAGTATCAACTCTTGAATAAGCCCACATTTTTAATTCATCGGCTTTATTTCTTTTAGCCAACATTTCACATAGTGGTTTGTAATATTTTGGATTTAATAAAAACATTTCATCAGTTATTTTAATTGTTTTCACTCCATAACTTAACAATTTATCAAATTCTTTAATTATGAACTCTGGAGACCAATATCTCATATTGCTATAAGTATTAGCTACACCAATCTCTTCATTATCATTTCTGTTAATAATATTAATCATACAAAAACTACATTTAAATTGACATCCCAAAGAAGTTTGTATTGCAGCGTAAGGCGTTCTATTTTCTTCAATATACTCAGCATGCCACATTGGTGACCTGTACAAATCAAAAGGTTTTTCTTTAAATGGCAATAATTCCCAAGCGTATCCAGGTAAATGTTCATCCATTTTATTATTTGGAACTATAATTTCTGGTTGGTTAAAAATAATTTTATTTTTTTCATCTCTAAATGCAACTCCTTTTATTCCTTTAAGATTTCTAGCAGATATGTCATTGAGTTTTAATACATTCCAAAGCGCATAAACACCTTCATTCGTAAAAACAAAATCTATACTTTTTTCAATCTTAAGTGTTTCAACTGGTAATGCCTGAACATGTGAACCCACATAACTAATTAAACAATCCTTTTTTTTTTTTAAAAATTCAGAAATTTCAACAGCACCTTTCATACTTGTAGTACCAGCATTTACATTTTGACCATATACGACAAAACAAATTAATCTTGGATTAGATTTATTAACTCGTTTTAGAATATTTTCATTTGTTAAATTTTCAGCATTGCAATCTAAAATTTCTGATGTGAACCCTTGTGATTGACAACTTTTTGCAAGAAGTAAAGACCAAGTCGGTGGTTCTATTGCTGAATATTTATTTGAAAGACCTTGATAAATTTTACCTGAGTTGCCTGGGTTTATAAAAAGTACATCAATCATTTAATTTTTTTTTTGACAAAATTGTAAAAAGACTTTGGTGAGATATAACTTTTATAAATTTTTGATCCATATTTTAATTTATTATTAATATATGAGTTGTCATGTAAAGTAATTTTATTAAAAGCATCCTCTACATTTTTAACTATCTCAATACCTTGTGCTAGGTTTTTGCTCATATTGTCATAAGGTACGCTGTAAATATTGCCATTCATGCCCCAATTGGATGGTATGAGTTTTTTTTTGAAAAAAAAATTCTTTTTTCGACTTGATGGTATAGTGATTTGCTAAATTTAGGTTGCCAATATAAAGGAATACTTCCACAGGCAATAGCTTCACTTACTCTCCCAGCAAATCGTCCCTCACTGATATTAGAGTTAAAAAAACCATCATAGTATTTTTCAAATAAAGAAGCACGAGTACAAAAATAGAATTTGCATTGAGAAATTAATTTTAAGTAGGATTTTGTATATCTATAGTTTTTTAATTTCCTATTAGAATTTAAAATTAATATTTTAAATTTTTTTGATTCTTTTAATTTGAGATTATTTAAAAACTTTGTTCTGAAATATTTATTTGATCCGACATAACCAACATCATATTTTCTTTTACAAAATTTGCTTAAGTTACTACGTTTATAAATTTTAACAGGGATACTAGGATAGAAATGAAATTTTTTTGTTTTGTAGTGCTTGTTTGCCCAATCAACAGCATCTTTAGTAAATCCAATTATTACATTGGATATATTAACCCAATTTTTAAATTTTAATTCCTTTATTAAATCAGGAACAAAGCAAACAATTTTAGATTTAGATTTTTTTAAAATATCATATAATTCTAGAGGATATATTTTATTTTCTTCAGTTGAAATATTTCCATCAATAAAAATAATTGATTTTTTATTTATCTTTTTTTTTAAATAATTTAAGTCTAATTCAAGATATTCTTTTTTATTTTTTTTAAATTTTGCTACAATAAGGTTTTTGTTAATTTCCATTAAAGATTCTTTAAAATGATAAAATATATCAGACTGGGTTTTAGAAACCTTTCCGTTAAAGTGATAATTTTTAGGTGAAATAAAAATAAGATTTTTCATTTTTATCTAGACATCAATAAATCAAACTCTTCATTTTTATTAATTTTATTTTTAATTTCTTTAATGGATATTTTATTAAAGCTTTTATCATTTAATGTTTTAAATGATTTTATTCTTGAAAAAAATTTTCTTTCTTTCTGTTTTATTATTTTATGATTGCTTATTTCTATGATGGCAATATTTATTTTATTAAAATATTTATCTTCAATATTCATGAATATTTCTTCATCCATACCTTGTGTATCTGATTTATAAATAAAATTATTATTTTTTATAAATTTTTGATTTTTTTTGATGAATAGGTTAATGTTATTTATTTTACAGATTTGGTAATTTTTTTTCTTTTTTACAAAAGAGCTGTCTCCAGAATTCATATCATTTTTATATAGTTTCAACTTTTGATTTTTCGCACCTAGTCCAAAATTATAAGTATTAACAATTTTGTTATTTGATAAATTTTTTTTGAGACATTCATAACTATTTTTTTCAGGCTCAAAGCAAAATATTTTTTCAAATTTAATGTTTGATACAATTAGTTGTTTAGTTATTAAACCTATATTTGCACCAATATCAAAAAATATGCTATTTTTTTTTGAATATTTTTTAATAAATTTTATTATCTCGTAGTCCCAGTATCCATTTTTAAGGATAAAAGGTGTCATAATCTCATCAGGTATTAAATAGATTTTATCCTTTTTTTTGCCTAGTTTGCATGAATTTTTTAACTCTATCTCCAATTTATTAATTGATGAATTTTTTGATTTTGATTCTACAAGAGACTTAAAGATAGTTTTGTAATGATTTTTTATAAATTTTGACAAATATTTCTTCATAATAAAGTCTTAATTTATTGTTTTAGATATAACAAACCTATTGTATACATTAAAATCAAATTTTCCATATGAACAAATCTAAACTAATTCAATTTGAAACAAAAATAGCCAATCTGTTCAATAATGCTAAAATAAAAGCACCGGTTCATCTCTATAGCAACAATGAAGATAAGTTAATAAAAATCTTTAAAAAAATAACTAACAGCGATTGGGTCTTTTGCTCTTGGAGATCACATTATCAATGCTTATTAAAAGGTGTTCCAGATAAAGTTGTTGAAAAAGAAATCTTAGAGGGAAAATCAATATCTTTATGTTTTCCAGAATATAAAGTTTATTCTTCCGCGATTGTAGGCGGCGTAATACCTATAGCCACTGGAGTAGCATTATCTAATAAATTAAAAAAAAAATAAATCTAAAGTTTTTTGTTTTGTAGGTGAAATGACGGCCGAAACAGGAATTATGCATGAATGTTTAAAATTTTCTATAAGCAAGAAATTACCGATTCATTTTATTGTTGAAGATAATGGAAAGTCAGTTTGTACAAATACAAGAAAAACTTGGTCAAAAAACAAACTCTCTTTCGATGGAGTTAAAAATAAATATGTTAGCTATTATAGATATAAATTAAAATATCCCCATGCTGGGGCTGGAAAGAGAGTACAATTCTAATGAAATATTTTAATGAATTAAAAAGATCAATGGAGTACTTGGCAAAGAGCAAAAAAACATTATTTATTGGGCAAGCAGTTGAGGTGCCTGGAACTGCTATGTCGAATACACTTGTTAATATAAATAAAAAAAAAAGAATAGAATTGCCTGTAGCCGAAGAAATGCAAATGGGTATTACAATCGGTATGCTTATGTCAGATTATGTACCTGTAAGTATATATCCAAGATGGAATTTTTTATTATTAGCATTTAATCAATTGGTTAATCACTTAGACAAACTTTCGATAATGACAAACAACAAGTATAAATCTAAAGCTATCATAAGAACGAGCATAGGATCTCAAAGACCTTTGCATCCACAATTTCAGCATATTGGTGATTATACATCTCAAGTTAAAAAGATGTGTAAAAATATCAATATTGTCAAACTCTCCAAGCCTAACCAAATATTTAAAGAATATAAAAAAGCATTTAATAGGAAAGATGGTGTAAGCACAATTTTAGTAGAATATGGTGATTACTACAACGAAAAATAATAATGATAATAACTAAAACACCCTATAGAATTTCTTTTTTTGGTGGGGGATCCGATTATCCAGAATGGTTTAATAAGTATAATGGCGAAGTAATATCAACAACAATTAACAAGTATCTATACATTTCTTGTAGAGAGCTGCCCCATTTTTTTAAACATAAGTTCAGAGTCGTCTATTCAAAAATTGAAAATGTTAAAAATATTGACCAAATTAAACATAATGGAGTTAAACAACTATTGTTATATTCAAAAATTAAAAATGGGTTAGAAATACATTATGATGGTGACCTACCAGCAAGAAGTGGAATGGGTTCTAGTTCCTGTTTCGTTGTAGGTTTGTTAAATGCTTTATCAAAATATAAAAATTTGGATTTAAGTCAAAAAAAGCTAGCCGATAAAAGTATTTTTATTGAGAGACAAATGATGAAAGAAAATGTTGGATTGCAAGATCAGATAGCAGCTTCTTTTGGGGGTTTTAACAACATAATATTTAAAAGAGATGAATACAAAGTAAACAAGATCAAATGTAAAAAAAGTTTTAAAGACACTTTAAGTAAAAAACTTTATTTACTTTATACTGGAAAAACAAGAACTGCAGAAAAAATTACAAGATCATACACAAGCAGACTTAGTCAAAACAAAAGAGATAATATAAGAAAAATTTTAAATGTTGTTTCAGATGCTAAAAAAATAATTAAAAATAATAACACAGACGACTTTGCACATTTGCTAAATGAAACGTGGTATCAAAAAAGAGAGTTAAGTAAATTAGTTACAAACAATAATATTGACCATTTATATAAAATAGGCAAAGAAAATGGAGCGCTTGGAGGCAAACTTTTGGGTGCAGGAGGAGGTGGATTTTTATTATTTTATGTTAATTTGAATAATAAAGAAAAATTTTTAAAAGCTTTTAAAAATAAAGTTGTTGTGCCAATTAAACTTTCGGATAAAGGATCGGAGATTATATTTTATGAAAAATAAGTTTAATCATCCTTTAATGTTTGATAATATTTCACTACAAGATAGAATTGTTGCGGCAAAATATATTAAAAAAAATAATATTTTTACACAATCTAATAAAGTTAAAGAGTTTGAAAATAAATGGTCAAAATGGCTAGGTGTAAAATATAGTATTTTTGTAAACTCAGGTTCGTCAGCAAATTTTTTAACTTTTTTAGCGATTAAGATTTTATTTGGCAAAGGTGAGGTGATTGTTCCCCCACTTACATGGAATTCAGACATAAATGCAGTTATTCATAATAATTTTAAACCTAAGTTTGTAGATATAAATCTTAATACATTGTCGATGGATCCAAAAAAAATCATAAATAATATTAATAAGAATACAAAAGCAGTTTTTTTAACTCACGCTCAAGGCTTTAATGGTTTAACCAAAGAACTTTTAGATAAATTAAAAAAAAAAAAAGTAATGTTAATCGAGGATGTCTGCGAATCACATGGGGCAACTTTCCAGAATAAGAAACTTGGATCCTTTGGAAAAATATCTAACTTTTCTTTTTATTATGCTCATCATCTATCTACAATAGAAGGAGGTATGGTTTGCACCAATGATAAAAAAATCTATGAAACAATTAAAATTTTAAGAGGACACGGGCTACTTAGAGAGTCTGGAAACAAAACATTTGAGAAAAAAATTAAAAAAAAATATAAAAAACTTTCGCCAAATTTTATTTTCTTGTATCAAGGATTTAATATGAGAAATAATGAAATTCAAGCTGTAATAGGTATCAATCAACTAAAAAGACTTAATAAGAATAACAAAATTCGTGCAAGAAATTTTAAACTATTTTTAAGTCGATTAGATAGTAAGAAATTTTTTGTAGACTACCTGATAAAAGGTAATTCAAATTATGCTTTTCCTATTATTTTAAAAAAGTCCTCAATTAAAAATAGAGATAAATTCGAAAATCATTTGGCAAAAAATAAAATAGAATTTAGACGTGGAAATGCTGGTGGAGGAAATCAACTAAGACAACCATATTTAAAAGATTATATTAAGGGAATTAAATTTAAAAATTTTAAAAATGTAGATCATGTGCATAATTACGGATATTACATAGGTAATTTCCCTCAATTATCAAAAAAAAATATAATAAAAATTGTAGATATTGTTAATAATTTTTAAATTATGCATAAAATAAAAACTTTCAAAGCTTCTATTTTTAAAGATCATAGAGGATACTATTGGACTTCTTGGCAAAAAAAAAGAATTAAACTTAATTTTAATCACGATAAGTTTTCAATATCTAAAAAAAATACATTAAGAGGTTTACATGGCGATACGAAAACATGGAAACTGGTTAGCTGTGTGTTTGGTAAAGTTTTCTTTGTAATTGTTAATAATAACAAAAAATCTAAAAATTATCTAAAATATAAAACAATGATACTCAAACACGAGGAAAACAAACAAGTACTTGTGCCACCATTACATCTTAATGGATTTCTTTGTTTATCAAATTCTTGTGTCTTTCATTATAAGTTGTGTTACAAAGGAAAGTATTTTGACGTTGGCAAACAAATTTCTTTAAAATGGAACGATAAAAATTTAAATATAAAATGGCCTAAAAAAAAAAATTTAATCTTTAGCAAAAGGGACAAATGAAAAAGTTAAAAATTTTAATTACTGGTGGCGCTGGATACATTGGATCAATGCTATCCACAAAACTTATAAATCTTGGAAATTTAGTCACAGTTATTGATATACTAGAGTATGACACACGCTCTTTAAGCCATCTATATTTAAATAAAAACTTTACTTTTTTTAAAAAAGACGTTCGTGACAAAAAATTTTTAAAAAAAATTATAAAAAATTTTGATTATGTTATTCCTTTAGCGGGCCTAGTTGGCGCACCTTTATGCGAAAAAAGAAAAAAAGACGCAAAAGAGATTAATTTGCAGGCAGTTAAACATTTAGTTTCTATTTTATCTAAAAAACAAAAAATAATTTTTACAAATTCGAATTCCGGATATGGTATTGGTAGTAAACAAAAATTTTGTGATGAAAATTCACCTTTAAATCCAATATCACTATATGGTAGAACAAAAGTTGATGCTGAAAGAGTTGTAATGAAATTTCCAAATTCAATTAGTTTTAGATTAGCTACTGTATTTGGTTATTCTTATAGAATGAGAACAGATTTGTTGTTAAACAATTTAGTTCTTTTGTCAATGAGAGACAAAAAGTTAGACATTTTTGAATCCAATTTTAGAAGAAATTTTATTCATGTTAGTGATGTTTGTGAAGGAATTATTTTTGCAATCTATAATTTTAACAAATTAAAGTCTAACGTTTATAATCTTGGGATGTCTAGAGCTAATATAACAAAATTTGAAATGGTTAAAAAAATTAAAAAACATATCGGTAATCTTAAAATTAAAAAAATTCATCATATAAAAGATCCTGATAAAAGAGATTACTTTGTTAGTAATAAAAAAATTGAAAATAAAGGTTTTAAAGCTAAAATTGATATTGATGAAGGTATATTAGAATTAATCAATGTATATAAATCTCATAAAGAATTTATTAACAATTACTAAACAAATTTTTTAGATAAATTTTTAATTTGTTTATCATTTACATTAATAAACTTAATTCTAGACTTCGCGGCACAAATTCTGTCAGATATTTGATCACCAATCATTACTGATTTACTTTTATCAATAGGCCATTTTTTTAATAACTTTAAAATCATTCCATTACCTGGTTTGCGAAGATTAGTTTTTTTTCGGTATTTGAAAATTTTTGCATCTTCATGATAGGGACAGAATTCAATATCATCTAAAAATATATTTAAAGAAAACAATTTTTTTTTTAAGTTTAATTGAAAATTTTCAAATTGTCTTTCTGTAAAATATCCTCTGCCTATACCAGACTGATTCGTTACTATAAAAATATAAATTTTTTTTAGAGCAATTTTTTTTAAGTATTTGATGAAAGTTTTTTTTAATTTTAAATCTTTGGTTTTGTAAATATAGCCATGATCATGAATTAAAGTATTATCTCTATCTAAAAACAATGCAGGCTTTATTGTGTATTTTATTAATTTTTTTCTTGCAGATAAAAAATTTCTGGGCGTTCCAATATCTAAAAAGAAATTCTTAAATATCATTCCTTTTACTAGTTTTTTATTAATTAGATCTGGAATAATATCATTTTCTAGTGAGATATTTTTTTTAATTAATTTTTTTAAAAAAAAATTATTAAATTTATAAACACCACCATTAATAAAATTTGAATTTTTTTTTTTGACTATTCTTTTTTTTTTATCTACATTTAAAAATACTAACTTTTTATTTGATTTGTAATTTGTATTTTTAACCAAAGATAAAAAGATCTCATTTTTTTTTAAATTAAAGTTAATTATTTTTGATATATCAAGGTCAAAAAATGTATCTCCATTTACTACTATTAAATCATTTTTAGTTCTTTTTTTTAATTGAGATAAGCAGCCCGCAGTCCCTAATGGTTTTTTTTCAATAATAACCTCTACTTGTACAAAATTAAATTTTTTTTTATGATATCTTTTTTTAATTAAAGTGCCTTTATACCCAGCAAGAATGTACAATTTTCCAATATTATATTTACAGATTTTTTTAATTAGCAAATCTAGAAATATATAATTTTTGATTTTTGCTAGAGGTTTTGGTTTTCCCTTTAAGTACTTTTTAATTCTCTCTCCTTTACCACCAGCTAAAATGACTGCATCAGTTATTTTCAATTCTTTAATCCTTTAAGTTTATTTAGCAAAATTTTAATTAATATAAGTGGAAAATTAATAAGAGTTTCAATCAATATTGGTAAATAAAACAATTTGCTAAAATTAAATCTTAAAAAGATTATAGCCAGCGTTTCATTTAAAAAAGGCATTATGTTACTTCTTTTTGAGAGATTTCTAAATTTTTGTCTATTAAAAATCCTTATGTACCAAAAAGGCAGTTTAATATTTAATTCTTTATCTTTAATTTGTTCTTTCTCTATTTTTTCTAATATATTTTTGAAATATGAATGATCTTCATAGTCGAAGCATTTTTTTATGAAATTTTTGCTTACATTTCTGTAATATTCATCGTCAGATAATAATTTTTTACAAACAGCTAGCAAATCTTCTTTATTTTGAAATGTTGGTATATCATCGCCAAACATTATTTTATTAGATGGTGAATATTCAGATACACATAAAGTTTTGCACAATCCAACCATTAACGGTCTTCCTTTAAACGAAAAAAAGTTATGAGGTATAGTCGAATGAGAGTAAAACTTATTTTTAAATCCAGTATTTGAAAAGTTCAAAACTATTTTGGAGGATGATATAAATTTGCTTAAATTATCCCAATTATAATCTGGCTCGTTATGATAACCCATTAAATTTACATTAATATTATTTTCATTTAAATATTTCAAATAATCATCTCTTGTAGATTTTTTTGCACCAAAAAAAGAAATTTTAAATTTTTTTTCAATGTTTAAATTCTTGAATAATTTTGCATTTGATTCCAATGGAACAAAATAACTTTTAAAACCTTTCTCTAAATATCTATAGTTTGATATGGGACATGCAGTGAATACAAAATCAAATATTTTAGCTGTAATGAAATTTACTTCGTGCATATCATAATCATCAGTAAGAAATAAAATTTTTTTTTTACAATTAATTTTTTTTATGAAATTAAAATTGATAAAGGATAAATAATCACCCTCTGCAACTAAATATTTAACATTTTTATCTTTAATTATTTTATTAATTTCATTAATAACTTTATTTTCTGTTTTGTTATAATAATTATTTAAATAAAAATTAATAACTTCAAAACCAATATTAAATTTGTTTTTAAGAACGTCTGAATAAAAACCATTATTTTTATTAATTATGATAATTTTTTCCATAAAACTATTTAGAAGCAAATGTCTCTAAATAATCACAAAGAATTTGTCCTAAAAATATTTCGGCAACTTGTATTTGTGATGTAATATTAGAGGGTATAAGAACTAAATTTTTTGTATATCTTTTTAATTTTCCACCTTTATTACCTGAAAATACAAAAAAAGTTATTCCTAATTTTTTTGCCATTTTGGCTGCTTCAATTAAATTTTGACTATTACCCGAAGTAGTTATTGCTATACAAATGTCCCCTCTGTTACCCAAGGCTTCCAATTGTCTAGAAAAAACATATTTAAATCCAAAATCATTACCTATTGCTGTCAAAGCTGATGTATCTGTAGCTAATGATATGGCTGATATTGCTTTACGATTTTTTTTGTATCTTACAGTTAACTCTGTAGCTAAATGTTGCGCATCTGATGCACTGCCACCATTTCCAAAAAAAATAATTTTCTTTTTATATTTTATTGTTTTGTGTGCTTGCTCACATAATTTAAAAAAAATTGTTAAATTTTTTGAATTTAATTTATCTAAAATATTTTTGACTCCTTTTTTTTCATTTTCATATATTTTTTTAATTTTAGTAATATTATTCATTTTTATAATTTAGTTTGATATTAGTCTTGGTGCATTGTTATACTTTTTTAATAGATTTAATAGGCAAAATTATGATTGTAATTAATTTGATTTATCAATAATTATAATGTATTTAATTCAATCGTTTTGGGGCGGTTAGCTCAGCTGGTAGAGCATCTCGTTTACACCGAGGGGGTCAAAGGTTCGAGTCCTTTACTACCCACCAAAATAACAAAAGTGGGGGTGTAGCTCAGTTGGTTAG
>MDSV01094127.1_pt1 | contig 17382 bp, 6 predicted proteins | sample 810851 | NCBI WGS metagenome assembly MDSV01 (sample SAMN05326640, study PRJNA326480) | marine metagenome | isolation source: seawater | place: Atlantic Ocean: North East | collected 2012 | reverse complement strand
ATCAATAAGAGCAAGTGTACCATCTAAATCAAAAATTACTATTTTATTCATATCATCCTTTTTTATCATACTATAATATACAACAATTCTATAATCCTATCAATATATAAATTGTAACAATTTGTAACATTTTGATATTTATAGATGATATGATACCTAAATTAAAAGACTTATTAAACGAAGTACAACTATCTAAACTTCAGATATTCTCACCTGGTACTGGTGGGAAACAATCACTAAATTGGAAATTTAATCCTGAAAAAATTCCGACTGGTAGATTGAATGTTTCAAGCTTGGTTCAGTATGGAGGATTGTGTCATAATAAACCTGTTAATGTATTTTGGACATCATCATATAAACAAAAGTTTAAAGGTTCAGCTTGGACAGATTTTAAGAAAAAAGAATTTCCAAGTTGGCATTCTGGAATGGGAGCTGTATTTCAAATAAAAGGTTCTCCAAAGATTTTAAAAATTAAAAGTCATAATGACTATATGAAAATACAAAAAAAGTTTCCACTTGATGCTTCTAAAAGAGATTGTCCTTCTGGTGATTTATATTTAGATTGGGGAAAACTTTCTAAAAAGTATGATGGATTTCAATTCGCTGGTTCTAAATATAGTGTTCCTTTGTTAGGTCAATGGGATGTAGAATCAACTGTTTGGTTTAATATGAGTAAATTAGAATTTATAGGAACAACAAAGGTATGATATATCTAAACACATTATTAGCAGAAGCCAAACTTAAACTCAACTTGCCTTCAGACATTAAGAAGATATATAAATTATTTAAAAAGAATGGTAAACAACTTTATGTAGTTGGTGGAGCTGTTCGTGATGCTATTCTTGGTAAGTCACCTAAAGATTTTGACTTGACCACAGATGCCAAACCAGATGAGGTATTGGCTATCGCAAAGAAAGGTGGATTCAAAACTGTAGAGGTTGGTAAACAATTCGGTGTAGTGATTGTTGGAGGACACGAGATTGCTACATTCAGAAAAGATATAGGTAAGGGAAGACGACCTGACGCTGTTGACTTCACAGACATCAAAGGTGATGTTAAGAGAAGAGACTTAACCATCAATGCTCTGTTCTACGATATAGGTAAAAAACAAATTGTAGATTTGGTAGGAGGAATAGCTGACTTGAAGAAAAAGAAAATCAGAACCGTTGGTAAAGCAGAAGATAGATTTGATGAAGACCCACTTCGTAAATTAAGAGCTGTAAGATTTGCTGGTAGCGTTGGTGGTAAGATGAGTAAAGATACTTGGAGTGCACTTAAACAGAACTCTAATATCTCAGGAGTTAGTGCGGAGAGGATAAGAGATGAATTTATTAAAGGGACCACCAAAGCACAAAATGTTCCCAACTATTTTAAAATGTTAAAAACTTTAGGAATGTTTAAACAAATTTTTCCTGGATTATCTGTATTAAATAGAAAATTGAATACCAATGATTATAAATTACAGATTGCCTATATGTTACAAACTAATGATAAGGATAAAGTTAAATCTAAACTGAATAGTTTAAAGTATACTAATGATGAGGTTAATGATATATGGTTATTGATTCACATGTCAAGACCAGCTGAAGTGATTAAAGACCTACCATCATTTAAAAAATTACAAAGTAATAGTTCGCTGTCATTATCTCAAATTAAAGAATGGGCTAATATCAATTCCAATAAATACATAATGAAGTTATGGAATTGGAAATTATCTGTTACATCAAAAGATGCTATGGATAAAGGATATTTAAATCAAGGTATCGGAAAATATATCAGAGATGAAGAAGAGAAATTATTTCTTAGCTGATGGTTTGATTCCAGCTTTCTTTAATAATTGATTATATGTTAAACCTTTTTCTTTGGGTTTTCTTCTTTCTCTTTCATCATAATACAATTCAAATCTTTCTTGGTCAGTAAGTTCAGGGTCATCTTTTAAATATTCTTCTACTTCTTCTAACGAACACCATTCCATTACATCATCTACATGAGGTTTATAAGGTCTTTCTTGTATAGGTTCTTTTTTAGGATTCTTTTTATTATATTCCTTTTCCCACCCTCGTAAGAAAGCATCAAACTGGTCTACAAGTTTTTCATACTCCTCATCTGACATTTCAGGTAAATTCCAATCCATAAATGTTTCCTCTACATATGTATCTCTTGATTTTGATTGGGGTTTTTTATCAGATGGTTTATCTTTTAAATAACCATCATACGAATCCATAAGTTCTTTTATAGCCCAACTACAAAAATTAATTATATGCATATCTTCAGTAGTATTATTTTTTGCAGCATCAAATTGAACCTCATCTAAAAATTCAATAAGATTCTTTTGTAAGTCTAATGATATTATTTTATATTGTTTTTTCATACTAATTACCTCCGCTCTTGTATAAATATAAGACAAAAAAACCAAAAAAACAAATAAATTTTATTAACATTAAAAAATAATATTTTTTTATATTTATATCTGAATAGTTTTATTTAGGAGAATTGTATTGAAACACATATGTATACCAAATTCATTTGACCTTACATGGGGATATGCTGGCATAAATTATCAGGCAGATAGTTGTGTTGCACCATTAGATACACAAGATTTTGAAAATATTATCACCGATTGTGATACCGCACCACATACCAATTCAAGATTTAAAAGTAGTGGTGGTAGAATTGCACAATTTTGGACACAAGATTTAGATTTAGTGGATATAACTACAGATACAGACGATGATACTGGTTCTGGAGATGATGATGGTGATGGACTTATAGTATCAACTGTTCCAATTGTAGGTTCGGATTTTATGTTAAAATGGAGATATAAATGTGTAGAAGAAGGTGATTGTGAGGCAGAAGACTATAATGGTTATGCAATTGATTTTGATACAGGTGAACCAGATATTAAACAAACAAGAATTACCATAGATACATACGACCCACTTTCTACTTATTATACAGACCCTGATAACTATGATTATAGTTTTGGTTTTTATGGGAATACATTTCATACAGCAGGTGGTAGTACAGGAATATACTTTATAGATTCACAATCAACATATTCTCCTGAAAACCTTGTATTTAATTTTGCATTATATTATTATGATGATGATGGTAATATTAGTTTTGATGGTGCAAGTGTAACTGGAAAAATACACACATTAAGTGAATCTGAAAATTTACTTTCAAGAGCCACTTTAAATAAAGATGGTTCATATAGAAGTGGTTATAGTGCATCTGATATTGATGGTTATTATACAATCGTATATAATAATGTAGAAACACAATTAGATGATGGTGGAACTTTAACAATATATAGAAACCCACCATCAGAGAATATACAAACAAGTACAACTTACATAGGTGAATTTGATTCTAATGGAACTATTACAAATGGTTTTTATACAAAATGGGATGGTGCAACTGGTGAATTTAATGCACAATTAAATAAGTGTAATGGTGATGCCTATGAGTGTCAAAAAGATGGTTATCCAGTCATACCCCAATCATTTGATTTAAGGTTTGAATTAGAAACAGATGGTGATTCATCACCTTTGGACGGAGGGTTTTATGATTGTGGGGTTGGTTTTGATTATACAAAAAGTGAAATAACACTTAATTCGGATGGAACATTTAGTACAGGTACAAGTGAGCTTAGAAGTTCAAATGTAAGTGCTGTGTCATCTACTCCATATGCATCAGGTGGTAGAGTAAGACGAGAAAATACAAATTTAAAGAATAGATTAAGACCTGCTGTTAAAACACAAAATTTAGAATCACCTGGTAGAAACGATAGAGACGAACGAGGATTAGGTACATATGAATTTGATTTAGAAAATGGAACTATGACACTTTATTACGCAGGTAATTATGTAGAAAACGAAATAGAAAGAACAGTGGCACAATCTGTAGTAGAAACATACCCATTTAGATATGGATTACTTAGAGGTAACTATTCAAAATGGTCTGGAGAAAAAGGTACATTCCACACCAACCCACTTGTATTCGAAAGAACACAAGTAGGACATTATGATAGAATGGGTGGTAGCAATAACGATGATGGTGATTACTACATAACTGTAAATAGATACGGTGAGGATGATTGGTATGGAAAAATGGGTTCAATGTGTTTACATAGAAATCCTAGAGGTAATCAAAATTCAGTACTATGTCAACAAATATTAGGAAATTATACAGGTGTTAATTATGGTCCCACTGCTTTTGATAAAGGTATTGCTTATAAATATCCAAGTGGTAATGTATCAGAACATTTTACATGGTATCATAATTATGCATTTAATTTAGATTCATATGGTGCAACACAACAATGTGATTGTGACAGTACCGTTCCTAATTTTCTTGATTATCCATTAGGGTTAAATTTAAACTGTCTTGATATAGAATGGATAACACAATTTGATTTACCTTATATAAATAATGATTCGGTAGTTCAAAATGACCCGCCTGGTGTAATATCAAATATACATCCAAGTTGTTGTATTGATAATCATTATGTTTATTCAGATACACCTCACGGATGTACAGACCCTAATGCATCAAATTTTGATTGTTGGGCGACTTCAGATAATGGAAGTTGTAATATATTAGGATGCACAAATATAGATGCAGATAATTATAATCCTGATGCAACTGAAGATGATGGTTCTTGTGTCTTTATTTCTAATTATGAGAACAGAATATTTATTTCAGAATTTGGTCAAGATTTTCATTCTTACGGTGACCAACAATTTGGTGACCTTAATTTTCAATATGTAGAATTATACAATAGTTTATCTTATGATGTAGATATATCTAATTGGACTCTTATGGGTCAGCGATGGTTCGCAGACTCAACCAATGATGATAGTGAAGATGGTTTTTATTATTACGAAGATTGTCCTGAACTATTTTTAGGATACGAAGGTGAAATGGGTGAATGTTGTTTTAAACAATCAGAACAACCTATGTATACTTTTCCACAAGGTACTGTTCTCCGTGCAAATAATTTTATATTACTTGTAACAAATGAAAAATCATGGAAACCTGTGTGTACTGATGAACAACTTTTTAATTCAACAACACCTGGTATATGTTGGAATGGTTCTTTTTGTTGGCCAGATTTATATCGTGTATATGGTGATGCTGGTATATATGTAGAAGAAGATTATAATAATGATGGGGAAAATGATTTTGTTGCAGGTGAGTGGATAAATAGTCTAGGTAATATAGTTAGTGGTTGGGGACGTATGAATGGTCAAACATCATTTGACCAATACAGTCAAACACAAATAGGATACCCTACATATTATAATGGTTCTCAAGCAGCCATGGATATGGGTTCATTAACTACCGGAGCTACTGATTGTATGGGACAAGAAAATCCAGAATATGTGACACTACAAGATACTTGGAATAATTGTATAATGGACTATAATTTAAATGGTGATAATAGTACTGAAGAATATTGGTTGGGGATAAAGGCTTGTGATAATGAGTATTATGCTGCAGTAGGTACAACTGTTCCTTACCTTTTAAATTATAATGGTATACGATGTCCATATAATTATTATACACAAGGTATCTATCAAGATTATGTAATTCCTAATGGACCATTACAAGGTACTGTACTTCCCAATGCAGAATTAGTAGTATTACCTGCGTGTGATAATCATCCAGAGTGCTTAGGTTATATAGAAGGAGGTACTGGAGCTGGTGGATGTGTTGAAGGTCCTCCTGGTGGATATAATATTATAGATGAATATTGTCACCCACAACACACTATTGCTAATAATACATGTTGTCCAGATGGTGCATATTACGATGATGATTTTTGGACTACAGGTGACCTTTATGGTAATCCTCCCAATCAACATGGGTATAGATTACAAAGATGTGCCTCTAACTTAGGTGAACCTGTTCAAGAAAAATATACAATTTATAATGGTGAAAATGTATCTGTTGCAAATTTATTTCAATGGGATAGACCTGTAGAAGGTAGTCGTTATCCAGGTCTTAGTGGAAATTGTCCTGAAAAACTATCTTTATTAGATAATGGTGATAATGTAGTTGTAGAAATGGGTAATGAAAAAATTAGAATATGTGATGATGACCTGAATTGTGATGATACCGGTTTTGGAACTCATGTAAATAGTCATGGACCAGCTGGTACAGAATTACAAATACCTCTTTGTTTATCTACAAATACATGTAGTGGTGGTTTAACATGGGATACTTTTAATTCTAATGATATAAACCAATGGACTCAATCTTATCCTAATGGATATGGTATTGGTACTATATTTAGTTTTTCAAATGGTTTTGGAGGAGATGTTGATATAATAGAAGGGTGTACAGACCCTATCGCAGATAATTATAATCCAGATGCAAATGTTGATGATGGTTCATGTAATTATGGTGATTCGGAATATTCAGATTTACATTTTTATTTCTGTGATGAAAATTTCATACGATATAATTCATGTTTTAATTGTGATGGTACACTTGAAACGGGTGGTGAATGTATATGGGAACCAGATTCTCAAATAGTAAATTCAAATTGTGATGAAGTACAATTTAATACTCAAGAGGCAATGTGGTGGTTAAACAATTATTACATGTTATATTATAATAGACAAATTAGTTGGAAATCTGCATGGGAAAATCCTGATTATAATGAGTATGTTCCTTATTTTCAAGGTAACAGAGAATGTGGTCCAAGAATTGTACAGTTACCCGCATCTTCTTTTCCAAGTATGTGTTCTACATGGCCAGAATGTAGACAAGATAATTCATGTGGTTTATGTGATGAAGTATACGATAGTGTTTTTAATTATGGATTTAATGGATTTGCATCTGTGTTGTTAAATTTAGGAGGTACTTGTGGTGTATGTTCACCTGATGAAACTTGTAAAGTTGAAGTTAACCAATCATACTGTGTATCAAATAGTAGAGTTCGTGAAAATGCACCTATAACACATAAAGATAGACGGAAATATACTACAGATTTTAAAGAATTAGAAATTTTAATAAGAAACCCAAACAGAGAAGTGGTTATAGATGAAAGTATAGGAACACATCAAGAAGATATTGAATAAAAAAATAATAAATCTATACTTATATATAGTTACAATTATACAGGAGTAAGTCATGGCAAATGGAAGAAAATTAATAATTCAAAAAGAAAAAGATTCTAACGGTGAAATTATTTTTACTTATAAAACACCAATAAAAAAATCAGCCAAAACTCAAGTACATGTTTCTAAAAAAAATTATAAAAAGAGTAAAGTACATAGTATAATACAAGAAATATTTAAAAAATGGAATATAGACTCAGTACATATACCATTTCACACATTACCTAATTCTAAAAATACAACTTTAAGAAGACGTGACTTATTGACTAGTAATAATAAAAAAATAGATAAACTAAATGAAACATCTCGACGTGCAACTACAGATATCATGACACTAACAGAAGAACAAATACTTGAATTAATGAACGATGCAACACTAACTAGTCCATTTGCAGAAAGTACAAATGCACTTGCAGAGAATGTTGCATATAAAAATATGATACATAAAATATTTGGAGCAAATAGAAGTAATTTAGCTAAAACTGATAGAACTCATAATTCATATGAATTTAATTTTAGAAGAAAAAATACTATCATTCATAATGATGTACAAAATGGAAGACTAGCAAGAGCATTATTTTTTTTAAGTATAAAAGTTGAAATGGCAAAAGAAATGAAAATAGGAAACAAGGCATTAAAAAGAAAACATTACAATGTATTTAAGATGGGACCATTATAAATGAATACTGGAAATATTTTACTTGGTGATAGCACCCAAAGAAAAACTGGTACAATCACAGAAGAAAATTATATAAGGTCTGATTATAGATTTAGATTACTTGGTGAGAATCAAGACACATCATTTACTAATAGACCTAATAATAATACCGGAGAACTATTCCTTGATATATGGGATGACGGTGTTTATACAACTCCAAAGGGTAGAGTAGGATTATGGTGTATTAATGGTCACGGACCTGCATGCGAATGGGAGCCATGTCAAACTCCTTTCATGGACCTTTATGAAGATTTTAATATAGAATATCCAGGTACTACATCAACAAGTGATTTTTATGCATACTCTAACTCTTCAGTAGTTAACACCGGTACTCCAATTAATCCTGAGTGGAATTGTAATTGTACATGTGAAGTAAATGGTGGTAATGAATACTATGAATATTTAGGTATAACTATACACGATACATTATCAGCATTATATGAAAATAATGATGAGCTTGCATATTTAGATGTATTAGATTATAATTGTACTTCTGGTTGTAACAATGCTTGTGCATCATTAAATGAAAACATTGATTTTTTATTTCCAAATGCTTGTTTTGCAGAATTACCAGCTTTACAACAAGAACCGAGTGATTGTATAAAATATGACCAAGAGGGTAATCCGAGATTAAAACAAGGTATTGCAGACGGAGGAATAAATTGTCAGACTGGTAATTGGGCGGTAGGATTTTTACGAGATATGTCAGAATTTACTGATATAGAATATGTACCTTCAAGTCAAGGTGCTGGTGTACCACTTGTACATGATGCGGGATTAGTTGGATTTGATGAGCAAGGAACTACTACTGGTATTTTTATGGGTATAGGTAAAGTTGATTCACCAAGTTATGGATACACAAAAGCATATTGGTGGACAAGTCCAACAGATGATGATGGTAACATGTCATCAAATTCATCATATAGAATAGAAAAAATACCAGATAGTGCATATGATTTAGCATATTCAAGTATTGATGGTAGTGGAAGTATTACAAAAAAATCTGGTAGATTCCAAACAGAAAATGGTTCAGCCGGAGATTGGTTTATAGATATTTCAAAATGTGCAAATACTACCGATTGGGATTTGTCTAATTGGGACCCATTAAAAGCAATGATTCAAAGTGAAGCATTAGGTGTAGATGACCCTTTACTTGGACATAATTATGAAGAACATTCCTCACGGGTAGATTATGAAAATGCATGTCTTAATCCACAATCATCAGGACCAAACAGTGCAATGGAATATTCTAGTGAAATCCCAGCTGCAGGAAAAATAGGATTTCTTTTTGATAGTGGTACTTATATGTTAAATGGTGTTCTTGCTGATTACGATGTATTGGATGCAAGAATGCCTGCAGGACATACGGCTGGATTATTAGCTGGAGGAAGAAATGATAATAATGATACACTTGGTGGAATATACCTTGGTCTATTTGGTCAATTAGAAGGTTGGTATCCAGAATCATGGCATTGGGCCGCATTCGGAGTACCACTTTCAGATACAACCTCACCGTATGCAACAGATTTACTAAACAGTAATTATAATTTGGATACCGATGAGTTGTATTGTGGATGTTATACACAAGGTCAGTATTCTGAACTGAATTATATGCGAATGATGAATACAGCTTTAGAGTGCACATTTGAAATCATGACAGGACCTTATGCCGGAGATATAGTTCAATATGATACTGCCACGGCAAATTATATCAATGGTCATAATACAACAGGTTATTGTTATAGTTCTGAATTTTTTAATTCATATTCAGGAGAAGCATTGGTCTTTGAAGATGGTGATGGAAGTCTTAATCGGCTTCAATTTAGAGACATTGGTGGAACTTATTCCCCTGCATACCTTAGACCAGAAGTACCAGTACAAGTAAAAAATGAAGATTCAGAAGGACCTACTTCAAGTAATACATTAAAGTTTAGTGATTTTCCAAATATAAGAGACTATGCAATAAAAATGATTGGAGATTTTGGAAAAGATATTACAAATTGGGATTGGGATATGGAACACACAAATCAACTACTGATTAGTCATGGTACTGCAGATGAAGATTATGTATTAGGTGAAAATTCTTATTGGAAAGGTCAATTAAAACAAATACTTACAGGTCAAGCATTTTGTGATTATTATGGTGGTACGATGGCAGGTCATACCAAAAAAACATGTGGTATAAATAAATGGACTGGTCAATATGGACCAACATCCATAGGTATGGGACAGGCTGCATCTTCTACATTTGATAGAATTGGTGGCCCACCAATTACAGAACCATTTACTTATTCTAAAGTAATGGATTATTTATTATATGTATCTAACAATGGAGAATATACTTCATTATTTAGAAAAGATGCCGAGGGTAATCTTATTGCAGATGATAGCGTACCTCAAGCAGACAAGCGTATAAATAACAATTATAAATTTTATCCAGGATGTCCTGGTCCTGCTAGTTATGATTCAGATGAATGGGTTGATTTATTCGGTGAAGGTTTTTATGATTTAATATATGACCAATTTGGAGAGGCTGTAGAATACTTGGGTATTCAAGGAATTAAATCATTTGATGGATATCGATTAGGTGATAATGATATGTTAGGTGCTAGTGGTGGAACAAATACTTTTATAGATGGTGATAAGGCCCACTGGTGTGGACCAACTCTATCCGCGGGTACTGGTGGAGATGGTTCTTGGTTTGCTAGTAATTTAACTGATAATGGTTATGTAGGTAATAGTCAAGTAGGAACTTTTTATAACCACCATGCAGGTTGGGGTGGATTTCAATCAGGTACGAGTTGTATAGATTGGGCATATACCATGAACATAATGGCATATCCAGCACAAAATTATTATGGTAAAAGTGATGGTGGTAATGGAGTATGGACTAATAGTAACACTTATCTTGCCCAAGATTATCAAGGAGAACATGAAGTTGCAGGTTTGGTAGACTGGAATGGAGGAAGAACATCTGCAAGAATGGCAGAAATAGAATCACCTTTACCAGGTAATTATTCAGGTGGTAATTCCGATATTGGTGGTTATGAAGATTCAAGAGTAAGAAATCTAATAGGTTTGATTCAACCTGGTGGGTTTGTATCAGAATTTTATGAATTTGATGCATGTCCTCAATGGGGTTGTACTTCATTTGCGGGCGAAAGTTGGTATAGGTCAAATTCTTGGTGTGGTGGTTATTATGGTGGTACATGGGGTGATTCACATGCCTATAGTAGATGTTATTGTACCAGTACTCTAACCGGAGAAGAAGTTTACAACAGTAGTGCAGGTGATTGTGCCGTAAGTTGGCAAGATGATGATGATGCTGCAGCAGACTTTTGTGATAATCATTGTGCAACATTAAGTTCGAACTCTCCAGCATGTGATACTGGTGAATGTACTGATTTATTTGAACAACTTTATTCATATTGTATAATGAGAAATACTACTTTTTCTTCACCTATACCCGATAAATGTCATGGTATGGTTCGACCTGCACCAAGACCATGGGACCCATATTTAAATGAAGAAGATAGAAGAGCAGCGTATCTTAAAGAAGATGGGGATATTAAAGTAGTGGATGGTTGGAGAAATTTAACCACAACTACATGGGATATCGTACCTTTACCATTTGGATGGTGGGGTGGTTACAAACAAGGTTTTACATTCCGTGAGGGTGATGCTCAGGCAGAAGATTCCGTTATGTGGTATCAAAATTTAAATCCAGAAGATGGTAACTTTACAACAGGTCATAATCCTTATGGTGATTCACATCATGGTGTACCACATGTAGGTGCACATCCAGAATCAGTTGTTATGAGAGCAGATAATATTACTGCAGGATGGGATGATGAGTGTGCAAGAACAACAGTAGACGGTCATCCAGATTGTTTTGGTGGTGTAAGTACATTTACTGAGGTAGCAACAGAACATTGGAATCCGATTGGATTGGGTAATAATTTAAAAACACCAAAATTAACTCCTTCATTAGAAGAAGATTATATAGGAGGTGTTCCAGAATCATGTAATGATTTTTGTTCACACCATTACTGTCAAAGTTGTGGATACCCAAAAGGATATGGTACTGTATATCTTGATGGTTCAGATATGAACTCTTATGATAATCAAATCGCGAATAGTAATCATTCTGTGGGGTATGACCCTGAAGCAGGTGAGGGATTACTACAAGCAGATGCAAGAATGAGAAAAGATAACTGGCATGGTAAAAATACATCAGCACTTGAAACTTATGCAGATTATTCAAAAGGCTTGTTTTTTAACTTAGGTTATTGGAATGATAACCAATTTGGAATAGGTTCAGAAAGTGTAGGTAATCAGGTTCCATTCTGTTTATGTAAATGTGACAAGACAGATAATGAAACATCAATTGATATTGGTGATTACTCAGGTACTGGTCACCCTGCAGACCAGATGATAGGAGGTGCTGTTTCATATGGTGAAAGTAAACATGATTGGTCAAATTCAACTTTTTGGAGACAATTTCAAAATCAAAAATTACCCGCATGTATAATTGATTACGATGTATTAAGTTCTGCAGAAATTGTAAGTTTAGAAAATAAAGAAAGTTTTGCAGGAGGAGCATATTCAAATTTATATGAAGATGAAACTAAACGAGCATGGCAGCCATGGTACATGTTAGGTGAAGGAACTGGTCAATGTGTACCAATTGAACCTAATTCAAATTATACAGCAGCAAATTGTTTAAAGGGTGGTGGGATATTACATACTGGTTGTCATATGGATGGACCAGATGATGAAATAATTCCTGAAATGGCGTCTTCTGCTAATGGTGGTAATTCTGCAATAACTGATTACAGAGAAAATTTTTATGCTGAAGTACCTGATATGGATAATGATTTAATTAATCCTACAGGTGGTTGTGCACCTGATGGAAATTCAGATGGACCAGCTGGATGGTGTTGTGGTGCAAATTATAAATACTTAAAATTTAATAATCTCGAACCTTCCCCTGGTCAAACTACTGCTGGACTAAACGAAAATAGTATAAAGTATGATTTCATGGGTCATGAATTATTTATAAGATATGATGACAACTATTCAGTTTATGCTCAGTATGATAGTACTGGAGGTGGTGAAGGTGAGATTAATCAGGCCAACTGTGGTAACTTGTGTTATAATTATGTGAATAGTTTTGCAAATGTTTGTGAAGTAGGGTCTGGTGTTCAAGGTTCTAACGCTCCAAACAATATTTGGTGTGATTGTTATACAACAGGTACATCGGCATGTCCAGATTTTAATTATGATTTGTGTTGTGGTGAGACTACTGATTGGTGGCAAGGAAGCAACAACAATACAGAATTTCAATCCAATATACTTCCAACAAGTCATGGTGCAGGACATATGTGGCATCAAGAAAATTCTGATTCACAAAACATGTCTACTTTTGAAAACGCATATAGTTATATGGTAATTGATGCATATGGTCATATGGCAGAAGATGGTAGACCATACGGATTAAGAGGTAATGGACCTGATAATGATGTTGGTAGTTATGGACCAAATGAATGGCCGTTAGTAAGAAAACCATATGCAGATTTACAAAATGTATGTGAAGATTTAGGTGGAGAAATACAAGCAATAGATGCACCATTACAAAAATTAACAGTGGCGTGGGAAACACCCTTTTATGCAGGTCAGGCAGACATGGGATACACTTCACCTTGTGGTGACTTTTGTGGTACTTCAATGTATATGGGTAATGACCCAGTCAAAAAATGGGATTCAGCAAAAACTATTTATAAACATGGAGCATTTCTTGATAAATTTAGAGGTCGTCAAATTTCTAATTTAGTATTTGGAGATGCATCTGATTTTTATTTATCATATCAAAATGTACACAATTTTGATGGTTGTAATGAAAATAATCCAGATTGGATAACTGAAACAAATTGGTGTGCTGTTGGAATTAGTTCACCATGTGATATATTCTGTAAACCAGAAATTATGAATAATGATGCTACTAAAACACAACATTTAAATTGGTTTAATAGTCATTATCTTGACCTTTATAATATGGAGGTATCATGGACAGATGGATTTATGGCAGGATTGGCTACAGGATATCATACTGATAATTGGGCGGATGGTAATGGATACGGTTCGAATTGGGATACATCAACTGGTGATGTAAATAACTTATTAACGATGTTTAATAATATAGCATCCCCACCATTCTTTATGAAAGGTAATTATAGAGAATGTGGATACCCGACTGGATTTAAAGTACCTGCATTTTCATTCCCATCTGTGGATGGAAGTAATTGGTATCCAAATGATGATGATATTCCTATCGATGATGACCCCATTATTGATGATGACCCCATTATTGATGATGAAGTGTGGTTTACTAACGATATGGAAAATTTTTCTTGTTGTAATGGTAGTTCTCAATTTGGGATAGGTATTACTCCTCAATGGAATAGTGCTTGGCCAAGTATTATAAATTCAATGCCCGGATGTATGTGTAACGGTCAACCTGGTAATACTACATTCTGTCAAGATGATGTGGGTTCTGCTGTTGGATATATTGATACATATGCAGATATTACACCTGATAAACCTTATTGTCAAAACAGACCATTTTCAAATAATTTAGCACCGTTTCCTTTTAATTACGGTGGAGTTGAAAGAGGCCCATGGTTTTCACTAAGAGCAGAAAATGAATTTAGTCAAGGCGAGTATTATGAAAATTGTAGAACAGGTGATTTAAATGGAAGTGGTATTTATGATTCATATAATGATAGAATATGTGGGACCGATGGTGCAGTTGATTGGGCAAGTCCTTATGAGTACGAAGGTTTTTATGGTTTTGGCCATCACCTTTTTTCAAACGAACAAAAATGTATACAGGCAGGTGAGTGGTTAGAAAATAATTGGTGGGGACTTGAAAATGGTCTTTCTTTCACATTCTTGGGATGTGATATGATTATAAATGAGTTAGGAGAAAACACATGGTCTTCACAAGGTGCACCATCTACTACTGAAATGTGGGAAAGTTTGTGGAGTGGTGAAAGTACAATTCAACTTGCAGAGGGTGGTAGTGTACCAGGTAGAGGAAGTGGTACTCGTGATGCAGATTGTTGCACTATAGGACCTGGAACTATGAACTTTAATTGTAGTGGAAATATTATTAACTCTGTAGATTATAATTGTAATCCAGGTGCAACTATTCCTGCAGGTGTTACTGTAGGTTCTACTTGTCCAGGTAGTGCTGATGGGGCAGGTTCTGTACTTTGTGAATGTCTTGGTTGTGGTGACCCAAGTGATGAACCTGATATTCCAACAGACCCAGGTGGTCATTGTTGTGATTATGGTCCTGGTTCTTATGGACCAGCAATATGTGACCCTGGTGGTACTAATACAATTGTAGGTTTAGGTACTTCAGATTGTCATTCAGATTCGTATATTCCAGCAGGAGCATATGAACAACATGTAGGTCAATATTGTTCTTCACCAGGTTCAGTAAGTGGACCGTGTGTATGTAATGTAGATTGTGGTACTTGGGCCTGGTGTACAATTAATCTTGGCTCTACATCAAACTGGTCACAAAATGAAACATGCGCAGATTTATTAAATATGGACTGGGCCCCTGGTTGTCCAGATGAATTTGAAGAGAATGAAAATGGAGACTGTGTTTATGTTGGAACTATAAATTGTCCTGCCGGATTAATACTTGATGAAGATGGAGTTTGTGTAGACCCAGGTGACCCTGATTTTACATGTAATTGTTGTCCTGAACTTGAAGGTTCTGGAACATATCACTGTCAATTAAATTCTGATGGTCATGTAGTACTAATAGATGATTGTAATTATGAATCTGGTGCAATGCTACCTATTCCTCCTATATTTGCGAATGCAGAAGGTTATTATGATGACCAAGGAGTTGAAAGAGGTTTGTGTGGTCTTACTTGGGGTAATGAAGATATCATGCAAGAGTTTGGTATTGATAATATAGATGATATAAATGACTATGCTGATGGTACTGGTCAAGGTGTTACACTTGGTACTTTTGCATGTGGATGTGATTGTCTATTTAATACAGAAGATAATTATCAGTATAATGCTGCACAAGAGTTTTATCCTTTTACAGGTGGTGAAGGAACATCATGTGATGGTACTGTAGATATAGCAGAATATTATGGTGGTGCTGTAAATGTAAGTTGGATGGGCCCTCATTTACTTGGTAATGGAAGTTCTCAACAAGCAAATGCATGGGAAGATTGGAATATGATGCCTACATCACCTAATGATGCATGGGATATTTTAAGTGAATTACAGGATGAATGGTTTGCCACTATGACCTGTAATAATCCAGGTCTACAAGACCAAGGTGGAGATGGTTATTATCAATATGCACCTATCACTATGAATTGGTGTGAGGTTGGTGGTTGTACAAACCCTCTTGCAAGTAATTACAACCCAAGAGCAACAACACAAACTATTACATGTACATGTCCAGATGGTAGTAACTACAACGATAATTATATATCAGGTTGTTTAGATTCAGCTGCAGGTGGATATAATCCAGATGCTAGATGTGATTGTGCTGGTAATAATTGTATAGAAGGTGATGTTTGTGCAGATAATTATGTTGGAATGTGTACAGATTTTCCATGGCTATGTGATACAAGTTGTTGTTTTTATGTAGAGACTGATGCAGAATGTGGGACTCAATGTCAGGCAATGTATGAACTTGCATTAAATAATAACTACACTACCGTAGCACACAGATACATAGATTGGGATTATATATATAGAAAAATATCAGAACCAGGTACTGTTTGGTTTAATGATAATATAAATGAATGTATGCAATCATACTCATGTGCTCTACATGGTAGTAATCCTTTATTTACTTCTTATACAGAAATGATTGTGGCAGGTTATAATGAGTTTGGTTGTCCAGATGGAGAAAGTTGTGTATGGGGTAGTAAAGAAATTAATGGTCAAATTGTTACTGGTCAAGTATGTAAATGGACTGGTGAAAATTCTTATGAAGGTAATAGTGGTGGTGGTATGACTGGTGGTACTTCATTAGGAGGTACTCGTGATAATAGTGGTGCGAATCAAATAGAAATAGATTTTGATATAGGAACACATCAAGAAGATATTAAATAATTAATTATCTTTACTCATCCACCCATGTCCTTTAGGTAACCCATATTTATTTACTCTAACATAAACTATCTTGTCTATTGTTAATACAGTCTTATCTGCGTGTAAACTTCTTACCTCACAAGATAAAGTACAAGATGTCTTTCCTATATCTAATGTTTGCATTCCTATCTCTATTACATCACCAAGTATAACTGGAAACTTAAAGTCTATCTCTGACATCATCTTAGTTACTATAAGACTTGTATTCATTTCTATACCAGCGTGGATACCACCTTCTTCATCAATCCATTTAAGTAACTCACCTCCATGTAAGTATCCTCTTGGATTTAAGTTTTCGTGTGTTATTAATTTACGAGTTAAGAATTTCATACCTTT
>MDSV01181027.1_pt1 | contig 17383 bp, 17 predicted proteins | sample 810851 | NCBI WGS metagenome assembly MDSV01 (sample SAMN05326640, study PRJNA326480) | marine metagenome | isolation source: seawater | place: Atlantic Ocean: North East | collected 2012 | reverse complement strand
TATGCCGGCAATGTCCTACTCTTCCATGCCTTAAGACAAAGTACCATCGGCGCAGAAAGGCTTGACTTCCGAGTTCGGAATGGGATCGGGTATAACACTCTCGCAATAATCACCGGCATGAGTTTTATACATAAAAAAAAATTAATGTAAACCTTTAAGAAGCACAAAATGACTAGGTTATACGTACTATATAATTAAAATACAAAGATTGTTTTATCTAAATATTTTCTTTTTTAATTCAATTAATCCTACCGAAAAAAAGAAACTAAGACTTATCATGCATGGAGCAAAATATTTAGGATTTCCCCATAAACAAGAAATTGATATGAAATAAATAATTGAGATTAGATTAAAAAGTAAGAACTTATCAAAATCATCAAATTTTTTTTTTATAGAAATTTTTCTAATTTGTTTAAAAAATCCAAACGCTACAAAAACATATATTAATATTGAATACGGAACATTCTTTAATAAATTTTTATTATAATATTTTTTTGGGTCTTTATTTCTTTCTGGATCTGTTTTATCAAAGTAAAAATGTTGATGAACCCAAAAAGGATGGATAATACACATTGTGATAGTTTTTGTAATTATTTTTTTTATTACATATGTTTTGTTTTTTTTTACCTCTCTAAAAAAAATCTTATTTCGATAACCTATATTTTTTGAAAGCTCTTTTGCTGATAGATGATCAAGGGCATACTCATCTTTAATTTCAATATTATTTTTTTTACGCCAGTCTTTTTCTTCATTATCTAAAATATTTTGAGCAGCTTTAGACGATATATTTTGTCTATCGGCGAGAATGTTTGCAGCAAAATAATGATAATATGAATTGTACTGATGGGATTGAGCGAGAAAAAAAAAATGATTAGTTTTTTTATAATTATTAAATCCAATAAATAAAGTTATAATTAAATATCCTATGATAAATAAAAAATAAACTTTAACTTTACTCTTATGAATTGATACCAAATATAATAGTACTGGTAAAAAATATAAAAAACTAACTGCCCTTTGCATAAACATTAACCCTAAAATGATTCCAGCAAACAAATTTATTAGTACATTTTCAGATCTTTTAAGTATCAAAGTAAATAGTATTAACATAAAAGATAAAAAAATACTTTCAGTCCAAAGTGACGAATGCCATTGTAATATACTTGGTTCAAGTGCTAAAAATATAATTGTATATTTATAAATATTTATATTTACTATTTTTTTAATTTCTTTTGAAAAAAAAAATAAAGAAGAGAAATAAAGAAAAATTTGAAGAATTAATAATCCAAATTTAAAATTTTTTTCTTTAATGACTCTTTGATTATTTTCCTTTTTTTCGTAAATCTCCTCGTTTATTAGAAAGTAATATGATCCAACTATTATTGAAGGTAATAAAAATCTGTCATATTTCGGTATAGACTCTAAATAACCATTTCCCTCTTTTAAATTTTTTCTGAATTTATCTGCAGTATTCCAAACTCCATTTAAATCAGCATATAAAAGCTGATTGTAGTATCTTTGATCAAAATTTTTTTTAACTTTGTCGAATTTATTTAGGTTAAATGTACCCCAAATAACGCTCAATAAAATTGCAAAAATTAATATTAAATATTCAAATTTATTTTCTTTTATATTTTTTTGTATCATTATTTTCTTTTAAAAAACTCTTGTAAGTCTCTAAAATAGAATCATTTAATATTCCAGCTGGTTTCCAGCCATATTTTTTTGCTAATTTAATATCCATAACTTTTCTTGGGGTTCCATTTGGTTTCGATTTATCAAAAATAATTTTAATTTTTTTATTAGGTATAATTATTTTTAAAATAAAATGAGCATAATCTTTAATTGAAAAATCTTTACCAGTGCCAATATTTATCAAATTTTCCTTTGTTTTTTTATTCATAAAATATAAACAAGCATCGGCTATATCATCAACGAATATAACTTCTCTTTTAGCGGAACCATCTCCCCATAATTTTAATTTTGTATTTTTAGTATCTTTAAGAGTATGAATTTTTTTTATAAGTGCAGGAAAAAAATGTGAATTCAAATCATCATAATTATCATTTGGTCCGAAAGTATTTGTTGGCATTAAACATTTATAATTTGTTTTATATTGCTCATTATAACTTTCACACATTTTAATACCTGCTATCTTTGCTATCGCGTAAGCATCATTTGTTTTTTCTAACTTTCCATTTAGAAGATAAGACTCCTTAATAGGTTGTTTACAATTTCTTGGGTAGACACAGCTAGAGCCTAAGAAAATTAGGTTTTTTATTCCACATAAGTATGCCGCATTAATGACATTTAATTGTATAGCCAGGTTACTGTAAATAAATTCAGCTTTGTATTTTTGATTAGAAAAAATGCCACCAACTTTTGCAGCTGCAAGAAAAATAAAATCTGGTTTTTTTTTTTTGATAAAAGATAAAACTTTAGATTGATTAGTAAGATCAAGTTTTTTTCTATCAATCGTGAAGATTTTTTTATAACCTTTGTGTTTTAATTTTCTTAAAATAGCACTTCCAACTAATCCTTTATGTCCTGCAACATAAATTTTAGATTTTTTATTAATCATTATTGAATTTTGATAGTTCAACACTTACCATATCTTTTACGAGAGATTTGATCTTTATTTTTGGAGTCCACTTTAGCTCTTTTTTTGCTTTTCTTGCGTCCCCCAATAAAGTATCAACTTCTAATGGTCTAAAGTACTCTTTGCTACATGCAACGATACAGTTTCCTTTTTTGTCATAACATTTAGTATTAAAATCTTTTCCTTTCCATTTAAATTTAATTTTGAGCTCATTAAGAACTAAATTTACAAATTCTTTAACTGAATATTGTTTTCCAGTTGCAATCACATAATCAGATGGTTTTTTTCTTTGAAGCATTTTCCACATTGCTTCAACATAATCTTTAGCATGACCCCAGTCACGTCTAGCATTTACATTTCCAAGATATAATCTTTTTTGTTTTCCAAGTTTTATTTTTGTTAAAGCAGAAACAATTTTTTTTGTAACAAAAGTTTCACCTCTTCTTGGACTTTCATGATTAAATAAAATGCCATTGCAAGCAAAAATATTATATGCTTCTCTATAGTTTACAGTTATCCAATGCGCATAAACTTTGGCTACCCCATAAGGACTTCTTGGATAAAAAGGAGTATTTTCATTTTGAGGAGTTTCTAAAACTTTTCCATACATCTCGGAAGTCCCTGCTTGATAAAATTTAGTTTTTTTTTCAAAATTATGAAATTTTATTGCCTCTAAAATTCTTATAGCTCCCAACGCATCAGCATTGGCAGTATATTCTGGAACCTCAAAGGAGACGGCAACATGGGATTGAGCGGCAAGATTATATATTTCATTGGGCTTTATATTTTTTATTAATGAGGAAACTGAGATAGCATCAGTAACGTCACCATAATGTAAAAAAAAATTTCTTTTGATTTCAAACGGATCTTGGTAAATATGATCTACTCTACTGGTATTTAAAGATGATGATCTTCTTTTAACTCCATGAACTAAATAACCTTTTTTAATTAAAAGTTCTGATAAATAGGATCCGTCTTGGCCAGTAACTCCAAATATTAAAGCTATTTTTTTTTTCATAATAAATTTTTTGACTTATAAAAGTAAATACTAAAGTAAATAACCGTATATATGAATAAATTCAATAAAATAAAAAATATTTGTATTCGACTATTTGATACATAATTAATTGCTAATAAAAAAATAAATAAGTTATATAAGTTTATAATATTCGCTGTAATTATATTCGAATAAATTAATTTTAACTTATATTTTTTTTTCATTAATAAAAAAATTAATTGGTGTAAATGACTAGTATCAGGAGACATGGGAGATTTTTTAAAAATATTTTTTCTAATTATTGAAAATAATGTTTCAAAGCAAGGATACCATAACAATAGTACAATAAAAAAAGGAGAAAGATTGTTATTTTGGTTAAACATCTCAATTAATAATATTGAAAATATAAATCCCAAGAGGTAAGAACCAGAATCACCTAAATATAATCTATTTGATATATTAATTAAAAAAACAATCGGAAGTATGATTAAAAAGTAATTACCAAAATTGTTCTGGTAAACTATTAAGCCCTCTAATCTTAAATGATAAATTACAATAGTAATTAATAAATAATATCCTATATTTAAGGTATTTAAACCATCAATAAAATTTGAGCCGTTTATTAAAATTAATATACAGAATGAAACAAATAAATAATTGAAAAAGTTATTTTTAAGAAGTTCATCAAGTAAAATAACTCTGGTATCAAATATTTTTAGTTCATTTATTATTACAAAGGAAATGACTAGGGAAATTTGTAAAAAAAACCTTGATAAAGCTGATTTGATTAATTTTAGATCTGAAAAAAAACCTAAAACTAAAATTAAAAAAGTAAAAATAAAAAAAATAGAAAATTCATAATTAAAGAAAAAAACCATTGCTAGATAAATAAAAATTCCACCTGATAATGGAATTTTATCTGAAGATGCAAACTTTTGATGTTTATCACCTGATGTACTAACTAAAAAATTTTTTTTTTTAAAAAAATTATTAATTAAAAAAATAAACAAAATTAGTGAAAATAAATATAAAATAAAATTCATTTTATTACCTTAAAACAGAATTAATTGATAATACAAATAAACAAAAAATTGATTTGAAGATATTGTATCTGAAGTAATTCCTATAAACTTTATAACCATCAACTAATTTTTGAAAAATTGGGGAAGAGAGTGAATATTTGCTTTTTCTCCAACTTGAAAGATACTCATTAAAACCACTCAATAATTTTCCATGCTGAGCTATTTTTAACCACAAAACGTAATCTTCTTTAGTTTTAAGTTTAGCAAACTTAAAATATTCATTATTTAATAACTTTTTTTTAATAATTACAGTTGATAAGCCTATATCACACGATTTTATTAGATCATTAAAATTTAATATCTCTTTTGCTTTTCGAGAACCAATTATTTTTCCATCTTCATCTATTATTTCATAAGCGGTAAAACTAAAATCAGTTTTAACTTTCTTCATAAAATTCATTTGTTTTTCTAATTTTGTATCTTTCCATAAATCATCACTGTCACAAAAAGCAATATACTCACCCAATGCAATTTTAATTCCACAATTTCTGGATTCACCTGCTCCAAGGTTATATTTGTTTTTTATAATTTTAATTCTTTTATCTAAATTGGATATTTTTTTTAAAACTTCTGAGCTTTCAAATGAAAGTTCGTCATCAATGACTATTATTTCAAAATTTTGATAAGATTGATTTAGAATTGACTTTATAGAATTTTCTATAAATTTTTTTTTCTTAAAATAGGGCATTATAACACTGACTAAAAACATTAGATATTCTTATCCATTTGATAACTATATTATAATGATTTTATTAAATAATGAAAATTATTTAAATATCAGTCTAAGGTTTTTATAAAATAAAATTCTATAGATAGTAAATAAGTGAGAAGAAATAAAAAGATAAAAAATATATGTAAATTACTTTTAAATCCTGGATACTATTAACAAAAAATTCATTTATTTGATTTGATTTAATTAGTCCAAAAAAGAAAAGTAGAAAAAATGGATCAAAGTATTTTTGATATATTGTTAAAACTGGAAAAGAAAGAATAAGTATAATCAATAATAAATAATTTTCTAACCTATTCCCTTTAAAAAAAAAGTCTAACGAAACTAATGAAACAAAAGAAATTAGCGATATGCATAAAGAAGTATTTATAGATAAAAATGTAGCTAATTTAAGAAAAATTCCTCCACCCAGCTCAGAAAAATAAATTATCTTATTATTAAGATAATAATCAAACAAAAAGATGAAGAAAAAAAACAAAAAAGCAAAAACAATAAACTTTAAATTTTTTTTTATATAAGACTTTAATTGATCCCTATATAAAATTAAAAAAGGGAATAAATAAAACAGGATTATAGAAAATATTAATAAACTATTGCTGTAAAGGTTTAAATTACCGTATTTTGTCAATTTACTTAAAAAATCGTAATTATTAAACATGTGTAATAAATATGTAAAAGCAGGAAATGATAAAATTAGTGCTATTAAAATCAGAAAACAAAATTTTTTGATATCTACATTTTTGTAAAAAATAAAAAAATAATAGATTGAAAAAACAGCATAATAATATCGGATATAACAACACAAACAAAGAAAAACTAAACACAATAAAAAATTATAAAAATTTTTCTCTACTTTTTTTCTTTTATTGATAAAATATATGGATAAACTAAAAAAAATTAAACTTAAATTATCTCCTAATAACCAAATTGCTGATGATCTAAAATAAGGTGAAATGAAAATTAATAACGAGAAGTAAAAAAGATAATCAAAATTTTTATCAAACTTTTCAATCAAAATTAAATAAAAAAAATAAGGAAGCGAACAACTAATTAATATATAGCCTATATTTATTAGATATAAATTGTCTAATAAACTTAAGATTTTTCCAATTAAGAAGTAAAATACTGGTGAGTGTATTAATGTTCCTGTATCTTTAGCAAAAAGATCCAATGCATTTGAAATATTTCCCTTAAAATTTTCAATAAATGGAAATAAATATTCATTATCAAATTTTGCACCACCACTAGAATTTTCATTTAAAACAAAACCTAGAAATATTGTCAGCGAAAATATTATATATAAATAAAATTTTTTATTTAAATACATAAGTTCTCAATTAAATAATTCTATCTTTTTTTAAAAAATAAGTTAATCATCGCAGTTAATATTAAAAAACCATCCTTAAATTCATTTACTTTTTTTTTTCCACCAATTCGTTTTCTTTCTATGCTCGGCAAAGATATATATTGATAATTATAAAATTTCGCTAGAATTGGAATTTCAACGCATATTCTAAAATCATGATACTTTAAAAATAATTTTTTAGCTGAGGACGTCCTACCTAAAACATAAGTATAAAGTATATCTGATAAATTTAATTTGAAAAAAAAATTTCCAATAAATGAAAATATTTTATTACCTACTATTGTTAAAAAAGTATCATCATCACTTCCACCACCTTTTAAATATCTAGAGGCAAATACTAAATCTTTATTTTCACAGGCTTTTAACATTTCCTTCAAAAAGATTGGATTCATTGACCCATCAGCATTAATTATACAAAAAAACTCAGTTTCAATTTTTGCAATACCCTCTATTAAAGCATTTCCATAGCCTCTATTCTTTTGAATACAAATTTCAATATCTTTAAAATTTAAAACTGACTCGATTGTCTCTTTATCTTCACTTTGTAAAACAACTAGTTTTTTATAATTATAATCTTTTAATTCTTTTAAAAATACTGGTAGAGACTCCGCTTCTTTATTTGCAGGTATTAGTAAAGTAAGTTCATCCATTTATTATATTTTTGAATAATGTAAATTTATTTAACTGTTTCTAATCTATTTCTTTTAATTAAAAAAGAATAATTAATCCAAAAAATAGCAGCACCATAACTTGTAAAAAAGCTACCTGAAGGTAATATTGGTACTAGAGATGCTACCAGAAATAAAATAGCTGCTTTAATTAAAAAATCTTTTTTATGAATAATATTTATTCTTAATATATATATTAAATTAGAAATAATTAATAAATAACCAACTATTCCAAGTTCAGATAAAAATTCAAAGTGAATTTGGTGAGGATGAGTTGACTGACCATAAAATTTATCAATAGAATTATATTTATCTTTAAAGCTTTCAATCCTAAAAGTTTTTAATCCTGAACCAAATATTCTATTTTCATTAAAAATATCTAAGGCTGTATAATAGTGCCCGAAATGCTGATTGCTCTGAATAAATTTATCCTTGTCAATAGTCTCACCTTTTTTAAACATCTCATAATAACTTTCAAAAATATGATTATAAAACTTACTGCTTAAAACAGGTGACTTCAAAATTATTAAAAAAGTTAATGATGATAAAAAAATAAAGATCAAAAATTTTTTCAAGTAAGATATTTCGAAATAAAACAAAAAAAATAAACTATACATAATAAATATCTTTAGAAAGTTAGATCTTTCTCCAATTATCAAAGCTAATATGAAAAATAAAATTGCTGTAATAATTTGTATTTTTTTTTTCTTATTCGAAAGAAAAGCAAGGGCAATAAGTATAAAACCAAAATAAAAATGTCCTATTTTTAATTCATCCCCTGTGAAGCTGGCTATTCTACCTGGATAATCGGAACTAAAACCTAGAGAATTCTTACCTAGAAAATATTCAATTACAATATCAACACTTACTATAAAAAAGATAACAAACCAAAATTTTATTATTTTTTTTTTAAAAAAACTTAAATAATAAAAAATTGCATATGATAAAATAATAAATCTTAAAAAACCTACTGCTCTGACAATACTGTCCTGATTTTGTGCAATAAATATTGCATTTAGTATTAAATATAAATAAATAATTATTAAGAAATAGAAATTAAAATTATTTAACAAAGAAAAATTTTTTCTTTGATACAGCTCTATTAAAAAAATTATACTTATAAGTAAAACTACAATATTACTTATTGCTGAACCAATTAATAACGATATAGGTAAAAATAAAATTAGAAAATAATTAATTTTTGTTGTTAAATTAAATTTTTCGCTTAACAATTGATTCATGAATAATTATGCTTTTTTTATCACTTTGATAAAAAAGTACAAAGAAAGAATTTTTAAATTAAAAGTTTAATTGAATTAAATGCCTAAAAATAAAAAAAATATAATATTTTTTATGCCTTTTATCGACAGAGGAGGGGTAGAAAAAAACTTAATAATTATTGCTAATTATTTAAGTAAAAGAATCTCAAATATTAAAATTTGCTCATTATCTCGTGATAAAAAAAACAAATTTGATAAGAAAATAGAATTTATTTCTCCTCAAATAAAACTTTCTTCTAAATTAAATATTAGAATAAAATACTTGATATGTTTATTCTCCTTACTCAAATTTTTATTAAATAATAAAAATACAATTGTTTTTACATTCCAAGCAAATATTTATTGTGTTTTGTTATGTAAGCTATTTAATATCAAGGTAATAGTGAGAAGTAACACTTCACCATCAGGCTGGGATCATAGTTTTTTTAAAAAATTTATCTACAAATATGCAATGTCTTACTCTGATAAAATAATTGTTAATAGTTTAGAATTTCAACAACAGATGAAAAAAAAATTAAACCTAAAGACACAATGTATCTTTAATCCCTTAAATGTCTCTGAGATTCTTAAAAAATCGAAAATTAAGAATAAACAAAATTTTTTTAAGAAAACAAATTCTCTTAAATTAATAAACATTGGTAGGTTCACAGACCAAAAAGATCAAATAACGATTTTAAAAGCTGCAAATATTTTAAAAAAAAATCTTAAGTTTGAATTAATAATTTTAGGTTATGGAAAAAAAAAAAATGAACTTGTTAATTATGTTAAAGATCACAATCTTTCAAAATTTGTAAAAATTACAAATATTTTAAATCCATACAAAGTTTTGAGTCAATCAGAAGTTTTTATTCTTTCATCAAAATACGAGGGTTTACCTAATGTTTTATTAGAGGCAATAGTTCTTAAAAAATTCATTATCTCAACTAATTGTCCAACTGGACCAAAAGAAATACTTTTAAATGGTAAAGGTGGACTTTTTTTTAAGGCAGGAGATTATAAAGACCTATCAAATAAAATATTATTTTATTCAAAAAATAAAAGAAAAATGAAAAAAAAAATCTCAGTCTCTTTTAGAGGTCTCAAGAGATATGATTTTAAAAAAAATTTAAAAAAATATCAGAGTTTAATAACAGATCTAATTTAGAAAGATATTCTTAATAATATTATTATGTCTTAATAATGAATACTTTAAACAATTTTTTTTTGCTAAGAATTTTTTTGATCTTTTGTCAAAATCCCGGGAAACAAAAATTTCTAGTGCATTAAATAATGAATTTTTTATATTATTTTCGAAAAGAATACCAGCTCTACCATACTCTAAAAATTCAGAGGGACCATTTTTACAATTACTAGAAATAACTAGAGAATTATTGAATGCTGCCTCGATTATTACAAATCCTGGATCTTCCCATAAAGAGGACAATATAAATGCTTGAGATTTTCTCATATATTCATAAATATATTCAGTATATCCCATTAAAAAAACTCTCTTGTTCAAATGAAGTTCTTTGATTAAATCATTTAATTTTTCTTTTTCCTCGCCAAGACCAAAAATTAATAGATCAATTTTTTCATTTTTATCTGAAAATTTTTTAAACTCTTTTATAAGATAAGAAAAATTTTTTTGTTTTGTTAATCGTCCTGCAGAAATAAAAAAATTTCTATTTTTAGAGTTTATGAAATTTTTTTTAAAAGTTTTTTTTTTTCTTATGTATTCTTTTATATTCAAAATAGGATCTGGTAAAAAAATTAACTGTTTTTCATGAAAAATATTCAAGTCTGATAATTGATTTAAAAGTTCAACTGATGGAAAAGTGACTTTGAAAATTTTTTTTGAACAAATCTTCCATAAAAATTTTCTAAAAAAAGTTAGTCTTGGAAAACCAGAAATTCTTAAAATCAGTTTAGTTTTAAATTTAAAAAAATAAAAAATTATAAATGGTACTGATGTTAACAAATGAGATACAAAAAAATGAGGTTTTTTTTTTATTAATAATTTTATAAGAGGAATAAAACTCATAATTGCTATAAAAATGTAAGAGAATCTACTACTAAAATAACCTGATCTTGGTAAATATTTAAAAAAATTAAATCCTATGTCTATTAAATTTACATTATTATCCTCAAATAATTTTCTTTCTTTCTCCCATTCTCCACAAACATTAATGACATTTATAGAAAATTTTTTTTTTGAATATTTTCCTATCGATAACGCTGAATTAATTGTAGATTTATAAGTTCCAACTTTTTCTAAACACGGAGACCAGTAAAAAATATTAATCATTTTAAGTTTTTAAAAGTTGTTATATAAATTTGCTTTCCTAATAAATTAAATTTAGGATATTTATTCTTAAACTTTTTAAATTGGCTATTATATCTATAATAAAAATCACTATCACCACCAATAAATTGATAGTTAGAATTTAACAAAGGATTATAGCTATATTTCTCGTATTCATCACTAATTCTTAATCCATTTCTTGAGATAAAAATTAAGGTAGTTAATATTATTATAAAAAAAGTTTTTTTAATAAAAAATTGATAATTAAAATTCATTCCCCCCAAAAAAATACTTGAGGGTATTAATGCTAATAAAGCTATCAAATGATATCCACCATATCTTAAAGAAGGATGTTTAAGGAACCACTCGCAAAGTAACAAAAATATGAATAAATATAATAAAAAAAATCTAACCTTGTAAATACTATTAATTCTTTTTTTTTTATAAAATAAAAGGAAAATAACTAAAATTAGCAAACCTAAACCAATTAAAAAATCACTAACTTTGTTAAAGAAATAATTATCTATCCAATTTGTTAACCAATTAAAATTACTTATATAATGTAATTTATCCTTTGTAACAAAATTTGGGTTCGCACCTCCTTTTGACCATAATTCAAACCAAATATTAATATCATCTATATATTCTTTACTAAAAGACCATGATAAACTATCAAAACACGTAAATGTAGCTGGATAAACCAAGCACCCTGAATTTATAAAAGTGTAAAATATAATTAACAAAACTAGAGAAAGACAATAAAAAAATGTTCTAGATAAGAATAATTTCATAAAATCTTTTCTAGTGTTCAAATAAAATAAAAATAAAAATATTATTGGAATATTAACTAAATAAAATGGTTTTATGGTTGAAACATAACAAACTGTTATTATTAAGAACTTCATTATATCTACATTTTCAAAGATTTTTTTATTATTTATTAAATAAATAAAAAAGATTATTGAAATAATAATTAATATCATTCCAGATCTATCAGTGCCATGTTCAGCTAATCTATAAAAGAAAATATTTATAAAAGAAAAAGACATTAAACTTAAAAGATTAATGTATTTACTCTCTTTAAATAATCTCTTGTTAAAAATAATTTTAATTAAAACTAAATTTGTAAAACCAAGTATAATTGCACTTGCAATATGAAATAAATATATATTCACCCCAGGTAAATAAAACACCGAACTTAAAAAGAAAATTGATGAAGGGCTTCTAAAACCGTTGTTAAACTGACCAAAACCGATTGGGTGAGAAAATTCAGTCAAAAAAACTATATAAGGAAAATGATAATAAGGAAAATCATCATGATTTTTTGCCACCGATATAAAAGTTAGGAGAACTGTAAAAACTAAAAAAAAAATAATAATTTCTTTTTTTAGTTTTATTAATATATCTGAAAAATAAAAAATAAGTATCAACCCAAAAATCAGAAATATTAAATTGAAATAATATCCATGATATAAAAAAGGAGACGAAATAAATGAAAATAAACTTACTAATGTAATTCCTAGTATTCCATAAATACCAATTGAAGGAATTTTAATATTTAATACTTTACTGACTAATAGTCCATATCCAACTAATGATATTGATATTAGGTAAAAATATATGTACGTCATTGAACTCTTAAGTTTTTAATAGAGAAAAAAATAAGGCATGTTAAATAATAGTCTATACCTGCTTTAAAAGGTTTTTTTCTCATCTTCAGTATAAATTGTAAATATTTAAATGCTTCATATCTTCTAATCCACCATTTAATTGAAAATTTTTTTATTCTGGATGTTATCCCATTTGAATCAAAGCCATAAAATGTAAGTTTATTTGGTATAACATTAAATTGATCGAGATAAAATTTTGAAAAAATAGTTATTCTTGCATCTATTTCTAAATTTCCATATTTACCTTTTTTAAGAAATTTTAAAAATCTAATAAAAAAAGTTCTTTTAAAAGAAATACAGCTAGTGGGAATTATAGTTGGCCAGATAGAATACCTTTTATTTTTGAGTTTAAGATGAAATCTTTTTTTACTTTCTTTAGGTAAATCAAATATACAATCAATATTTTTCTTATTTAGTTTTTTGTACACTAAATTAAGTTTATTTTTTGTAAAACGATCATCCCCATCTAAAAGACAAATTATATTTCCTTTTGAAATTTTAAAACATTCTAAAATTCCATGAATCTGATTTAAAGCTGAAGATCTATAAATTTTTTTTTTATTTCTTATCAACTTTATATTTCTAAATTTTTTTATTATCTCTAAAGAGTTATCTGTTGACACATCATCAAATAAAATTATTTCATATTTTTTTCTTTTATTTAATTGGATCGATCTTAAAGTTTGTTTAAGAAATTTAGATTTATTATAATTAGTAATTAAAATACTTATCATTATTAATAATCAAAAAATTAATCTTTTAATTGGATCATCAATCTTTAATTTTGTAATTTTTTTTAATCTTGAAACATTTCCAATCAGAGAAGTTTCAACTCTATTATCAATAAATTCATAATTTTTTTTGTTATACTTTTTGAGTATTGTTTTTGCTATATCTCTCAAATGTAAGCGCTTGCCACTAGCAATATTAATTACTCCTTTATACCTTTGATCTAACAAAGAAAAAATAATTTTTGAAATATTAATCATTGAAATAAAATCTCTAAAATGATTTAAATTTTTAAGAATAATTTTTTTTTTGATTTTCGAATTCTCTTTTTTAAATCTGGAATTAAGTATCCCTTTTTTTGATCTTTGTTAGTTGTACTAAATATTCGTCCAATACAGTATGAAATTTTATTCTTCTCAAATTTTTTAATTATATATTTTTCAGCTTGTAATTTTGTATTTCCATAAAATGAAATAGGTTTAGTAGGATAACTTTCAGTAATTTTATTTTTTGAAGAATTGTATACATGTGAGGTTGAGGAAAAAAACATCCAACTAACTTTACTATCTAAACAAGCATCAACAATATTTTTAGTACCATTAAAATTCACATTTTTAGCTTTAGTCTTATTTTTATTAACAGTTTTAATTGGTACAATAGCGGCTAAATGAATCACCACATCAAAATTATTCTCCTTTATCCATTTAAATACCTTTTTTCTTTTTGTAATGTCACCTTTAAACGGTTTTATTTTTCTTTTTTTATTATATTTTAAAATTACTTTACCAAGACTTCCTGTAGAACCTGTTAAACCGATTTTGAGCATATTTAAATTATTAAAAAATATATTTATCTTAACATTTTTCTAAATATATTTTTGATACTTTTTTCTCTTGTTGTAATTCTTTTAAGTCCATTTAATTGATTGTTTCTTTTAATTATCCTACACATACCTGAGGATATGAACGTGAAAAAAATATCAAAATTATTAATATTATTATTGTAGATTTCTATTAGTCTCTCAAAAGTTTCTTTGTTATTTATTTCACAATAAAAATTATTTCTTAAATTAGATTTCAAATATGGTAACCAACTTATATCATCTATATAAAAATGCCCTCCAATCTTTAAAAAATCATAATAATGACTAAATATTTTTTCTACGTGATTTGCTTCATGGAGAGAATCTAAATATATTAAATCAAATTTTTTTGGTAATTTTTTTTTCAAAAATTCAAAATTATCATCTCTAGTTTTTAAAAAGGTCCAATTTGTATCATCAAATAAATTTGAATAATCGTCAACATCTACTGAAAAAAGTTTCCCCCCTTTTTTTTTACATAAATCGAGAAATATTTTAGTTGACCTTCCCTCTTTAACACCAAACTCTAATATATTTGGTTCAGACATTTCTTGAATTTGACTCTCTAAAAAAACTTTTATTTTATAGTCATAATCTGACATATTTTTTAAAATTTTATTTTAGATGTAAACATCGCAAGTGGTGTTTTGTTTAACACATTGTTAATTAAGAAATTATCAGAGGAATGTATTCTTGATCGATCCCAACAAATAAGTGAACCTATTTTCCATTCTACAACTTTATCAATTTCTAGACTCTTACAATCTTCATAAGGTTGATGAGACATATATTTGCGATAATCTTCTTCATTAAAATCTAAATCATTTACAATGTGTTTGTTAGTTCTAATATTGTATCTCTTACTTTTAGTTAAACTTTCAATATATCTTTTAAATTTTTCATCCACATAAAAGCATCTGCTTTTATATATTGTTTCTTGATTATCCAGGTTAGCAATATTTTTGTAAAAATCATTTATGTCTAAAATATCCACAAAATTACCATTTTTATCTTTGATGATAAAATCATAATCTTTACCAATATTTTGGGTAAATAAAGCAGACTCGTTATACCACTTATTTTTAAATATAATTGTATTAGGAGGTTTCTTGCTTTTAGAATTTTCGTCATAAACGATTTCTAAAGGAATGATGATATTCTTAAAAATCACATCTTTTGGATTCTTTCCAGTATCAGCATGAAGTCTAAGAGGGTACCTAGAAGTAATTATGTGTGGCTGAAAGTCATTTACAAAAAATTCACCAACTTTTTCTTCTATCCTTTTTTTTAAATTTAATAATTTATTTGATTGCTCAAAATCAAAGAAGATCTTAGTACTCTCCTCTCTTTCAACAGATTGGCTTTTTCCTACTGATTTATTCTTCAAATTTCTAAAATAATTTAAAAGTTCATCGCACTCATTTTGAGTTAAAAAATTTTCTACAATATTCACTCCAGTCTCATACTCTTTTATTTTTTCTAGTATATCTTTATCAAAAAAACTGCTCATAAAATTTTATTTATTTTTTATATTAATCCCACAATCTTCTAATTTTTTTATATTCTTTAAAAACTGTTTCAAAATTATTCATAACTATTTTTTCATCACAATGTTTATCGTAAAATAATCTTGCAGCACTTAATTTAATCCTATTGGTTTCTTTATCATTTTCAATTATTTGTAAATTGTCAAAAAAAGATTCAATATTGTTTATGTCGATTTCAGTTAAATGATTTTTGACACTATTATCAGACAACCCTTTAGTGTAAAAGATATTTTTTTTAAAAAAGAATGCCTCATACATTGGAATTGTCGTGTGACCAATATACGAGGGCATTAAGATACCATAACAATTTAAATACAATGATATTAATTGAAAATCACTTAAATAGCGAAAGATACTGATATGTTTTTCCAAATTATTTTCTTTTATTAATCTTTTCACATATTTTAAGTTTCCATTATCATGTCCACAAAAAACAAAATGAATATCATTTTTATCTCTTTTTTTTAAATTTAAGCAAATGTCAACAATGTATCTATGATTTTTATGGGCCCAAAATTGAGCAGGGTAAATAAATATTTTTTGCTCTAATGGTAATTTTAAATCATTGTAAGTCTGCTCATAATCATATTTTAAATTTTTTTCATAAAGATCAGGTAATGTGAAGGAATATGATTGTACAATAATTTTATTTTCATCGGCATTAAAAAACTTTACTAGTAAGTTTTTATCTTTTTCTGCGCCAACAAAAATTTTAAAAGATTTTTTAACAGCATTATCGATAATAGAATCTCTTAAATCATTATCGTGACCCTTTTGATATTCTGGAAAAAAACCATGTGTTCGATGTTGCATTGATAAAAGCATAATAATAAAATTTATTTTACCAACTAATAATGATATTTCATATGGTGCATTAAAAAACAATAAATCAAATTTTTGAGATAACAAAAATTTTTCAAATCTGTTAATTAAAGAAAATTTTTTATAAATTTCCTTGAAAAAAGGGAGTTTTAAAATAAATAATTCAATCTTAAAAATTAAATTTTTTTTAAATAAAACAGCTTTCAAATTTTTTTGCTCAATTATTTTTTTTTGTTCTTTATTAGAAACAATATAATTAATTTCATATGAACTCGGTAGAGTTTTTTTAAATAAATCTAAGAGTCTAATATTTTGATGATGGGCTCCACCCGTGTTTTGTGCTGTTTCAAAATATATTCCTATCTTCATATAATATTTGTTTTTTAATAGTTATTTAAATTATAATGATGGCAAAAATAAAGTTATTAAACATTTTTAATTTAATATATCTATATATTAAAATAATACTAAATAATAATATTTATCAAAAAAATGAAAAGATTATCTAGAAAAAAAAACACTAAAAAAAAACCTTTTTTTTCAATAATAACTGTAGTTAAAAATGATGAAAAAAATATATCCAAAACTATTGATAGTATCCAAAATCAAAATTTTAAAAATTTTGAACATATAGTTATAGAGGGTAAATCTAATGACAATACTCTTAGAAAAATTTTAAGATATAAAAATATAGATATTGTGATATCTGAAAAAGATAATGGAATTTATTATGCAATGAATAAAGGTTTA
>MDSV01064633.1_pt1 | contig 17383 bp, 19 predicted proteins | sample 810851 | NCBI WGS metagenome assembly MDSV01 (sample SAMN05326640, study PRJNA326480) | marine metagenome | isolation source: seawater | place: Atlantic Ocean: North East | collected 2012 | reverse complement strand
GCTACTCCAGCATTTAAAAACTGATCAGGAAAAGATTCACCAAATTCTTCGAGAACACCAAAGCCCAGATCGCCTGTAATTAAAAAAACGTTTGGATCTATCGATGCCCTTTTAGTTAATTCTTCTATAAAAGTATCACGCATCTTCTAATTCCGAAATGGCATCATGAAATTCCTTGTCTTGAGGAGATCTGTAGTGCCACAAAACCTTATTCTCCATAAAAGAAACTCCTTTGCCTTTTACAGTATGTGCAATAATGCAAGAGGGTTTAGATCTAGAAGTTTTTGTTAAAGCCAAAATTAAGTCATCATGATTATGGCCATTTACCTCCACTACGTCCCAACCAAAAGAATCCCATTTACTTGCAAAAGGTTCTAATGCTAGTGTTTCTTCAGTTGTCTTTAAGCTTTGTAATTTATTGTAATCTACTATGGCCGTTAAATTAGCTAGCTTATGATGAGACGCAAATAAAATAGCTTCCCAATTTGAGCCTTCGTCGCATTCACCATCAGATAATAAAACATATGTACTATGATCTTGTTTGTCTAAATTGGCAGCATAGGCCATGCCAGCCGATACCCCCAGTCCATGACCCAATGAACCAGTAGATATCTCTACACCCGGTACGCCTTTGTGAGATACGTGACCACTGAAAATTGAACCATTCTTGTAATGATCTTTTAACATATCTACAGAAAAGAAACCTGTTTCAGCTAAAGCAGCGTACACCCCTGCTCCAGCATGGCCCTTACTTAGTATAAATCTATCTCTTTTTTCCCAATCAGGATTTATAGGATCAACTTTTAAAATTGAGCCATAAAGAACAGCTAAAATATCTGCACATGAAAGAATAGAGCCTATGTGAGAACTGTTTCCAGCATTGACCATTTTTACTGCGTTAAGCCTTATTGCTTTTGCTAGTTCTTCTGTATTAAAGCTACCCCTCATAAGGAATAATTATTTTTATTTTATTACCCCATATCCGATATATGGATCATAAGGGAGACGTTGTATCTCTAGCTTCTTTTCATCAAAAAACTCTAACATCGCTTCTGTCTCTCCTGGCCAAAGAGGGTTATCTAATTCATCAAAAGCTATAACAGCGCCCTTAGGCATCCTTGGATAGAAATTTTCTAAAGCAACTTTGGTAGGTTCGTACAAATCAAAATCTAAATATAAAAGACTAACTAATAGATGAGGATTGTCTTTGATAAATTTAGGAATAGTTTTAGTAGCATCTCCTTTGATCAAATGAGTTTTTTGTATATGTCCTAAGAATCTTGTACTGTCATTAATTTCAGCTAATGCTTCTAATTCACTAAGAGTATCTGCTGCTAGATCTCCTTTTTTTACGTGTTTACTTGAAGCCGACATATCTTTAGAGGAAACTTCCGGAAATCCTTCAAATGTATCAAAACCATATACTCGTCTTGTTAGATTAACTGGTTCGATGATCGCCGACAGCTTTGACCAAGTCATTAATCCAAAACCTTGGTTAACTCCACACTCAATGATTGAGCCTTTAATCTCAATTACTTCTTTGAAGATCTCATAAAGTGCAATAAATCTTGTCAGGTTCTGTCTTCTAACATATTTAGGGAAATTTTCTAACTTTGATTCCCAAGAAGAAGGGTTTTTATCAAACCATTCTTTATTTAAACTAGCCTCATTCTCTTCTTCAGAAGTTCTTAATCCGCCAGACACTGAAGTTTCTTTATCTTTCATCGATTTAAATAATAATTTAAGTTCCTATTTTAAAGTAAGTTTGGCTTAACAACCATTCATTGTGGTCTTTTAAAGAAACTGTAATCAACATCGTCATACTTCCAGTCTAAAGAAGCAACATTATCCTCCAATTGAGAAATATTCTTAATGCCGGTTATAACTGAAGAGATTCTAGGTTCTTCTAAGGCCCATCTTAAGGCAACCTGAGAAGAGCTTACTTGATATTTGGTAGCTATATCTTTTATTTGATTAAGTATAGGTAAATGTTTTTCAAATTGATCTCCATGAAAATGTGACAATCTTAATCTGCAGTCATCCTCACCAAACTCAAAATAATTATCGTACTTTCCTGACAGAAGACCTTGGGCTAAAGATCCATAGCTAAGAATATTTATGCTATTGTTCTGACATAATTCTACAATTTCGTTATCTAGCTCTTGATCTATTAAACTATGTTGTACCTGAATTGCGCTTACATCAAGGATCTCATTCACTTCTTTTATTTGTTTATAAGAAAAATTTGATAATCCAATATATTGGATTTTTCCTTGAGCTAAGAAGCCGCTTAAGACTTCAAGAGTCTGTTCAACAGGCGTATTGGGATCAGGCCAGTGCATAAAATAAAGAGGGATTGATTCTATATTCAACCTTCTTAGACTGTCTTCTAAGGCCTTTCTGACTCTACTAGGACTTGAATCATAAAAGGTTTCAGCTCTTAAACCTCGATCATTATCTTTCCAATTGACCCCAAATTTTGTTGATATAACTGCATCATGCCTATTTTTTCCTAAAGCTTTTCCTAATAGTTCTTCTGATCGACCTAACCCATAGACATCAGCGGTATCAAAATAATTAATACCTATGTCATAAGCCTTTGCAACAGCATTAATTGTATCTTTATCATCATATCTTCCCCATTCATTACTGCCTAAAGGGCCACAACCAAAACCTATTTCTGATACAAATAGTTTCGTCCTATCAAGGTTTACTTTATTCACTTAAATCTGACTAATTTTAAAAATGTTAGAAAAAGAATATGTAAGTCCTTTAAAAAAGATCTTTCTAAAACATATTGTTTTCTTAATTTTAATTTCTTCTCTAGTACTTTATTTACTTCGTCTTGGAATTTAGCATGGTTGTTATTCGGACCTAATACTTGTCCGAGTTGGATAAACTCTATTGAAGAATAATCTGTTATTCCCGGTTTTACTGAATAAACAAGTTCTTTGTCTTCTTTAGAATATAAATCAACGAATTCGAAAGCCTCAGGCCTTGGTCCTACTAAACTCATCTCTGCTCTTAATATATTAATAAATTGGGGCAGTTCATCTAATTTATACTTTCTTAAAAATTTTCCCACTCTGGTTATTCTCATATCTTCATGAGAAGTGACTAAACCTCCTAGCACTTCTGCATCCTCTACCATTGTTCGAAATTTAATTATCTTAAAAGTCTTTAGATCTTTGCCTACTCTCTCTCCTAAATAAAAAATTGTTCCTTTAGATTCTATTTTTACACAAAGAGAAATGAAAATGAAAAGTGGAAATAAAAGAATCAGTAAAATTAAAGAGATAAGATAATCTAAAAATATTTTATTTAGACTATAAAGCATGTAGTTCTATTTAGATTTACAAAGACTACCTATTTAGGATCAGAATACTCTATCACAGCTACCCATGCCCACCTTTTAATAAAGGGCAATCTAAGAAAAACTTCATCTAAAATTTCAAAGATCTTTAGTAAAGGCTTAAAAATGAATGTTTTTCTAAATGGGATTGCACCTAATGCAAAAAGATGAAAATATCGAACTTTAATTGTATTAAAGTATTTAGAGCCTTTATATATATCGGAAACTCCAAGAATATGATCTACTTCCCACTCTGTTCTTAAATGCATACTTCTTTTTCTATACCAATGAATAAAAGGGTTATGTCTTAAGGCTTCAGTGCAAACAAACTTCCCATCTTTTTTTAATACTCTTGAGACTTCTTTGAGAGAGGCATCAAGATCTACATGATGCAGAGCCCCATACTCATGCACAATATCAAAAAAGTTGTCTTCATATTTCATATTTTCTGCATCCATCTGCACAAAGTTGCAAGTTTCTTCAACTCCATGATCTTTTGAAAGAGCGGATGCGTTTCCAACTGAAACTTCTGAGATGTCAATACCATGTACTTGTTTTGCACCTGAGCGTGCCATTTCTATTCCAATCTCTCCATTCCCACAACAGTAATCTAAAGCGACCTTATCTTTTATATCGGCGTAGAGTGTTTTATCTCTATGTGCAAAGCTTGATTTAGTGATGCTATAAAACTTGGTATTAGAAAAATGATATTCATATTCTTCTTCGCTAGTCACATATTCTCTTTTTTCATCGTCACTAGAAGCATCTGTAAAGTATTCATAACCTGTTACTATCTTTCTTCTTCGGTCAGAATGTTCAATTTCTTTCTTTTTTCTATCTTCTAAACCATCATAGAATGAGTCTTTATTTCCCATAATTTATCCTTATATTTAAAATTACCAAGAAGATTTATAAATCATCAATGCTTATTTATTTCAAGCAAGAATACTACCTTCGCTGATAAGAAGGGCATTATCCTCTTATGTCTAATTATATTCAAATTAGAGTCTTCAAATTCTTTAGTGATACTGCGAAATGATAGTGAAGAAGGAGCAGGAAGGTAATTTGAACTAAAAGACTTCAAAAGAAATTTTTTAACCTTTTGTAAAGGGCTCTCAATACTGTAAGACACAATTAGATACTTACTTGTGACCCTAATTATTTCATTAAGCACTATTTCTCTGATTTCTTCTGGTAATCTATGCATTAAAGCTAAAACAATTGTGCATTTAAAGTATTCAGAATTGAAGGGTAATTTTGTTATATCTGATTGTATGAATCCACAAAAAGCTTTAGATGCATATTCATCTACAGCTAAATCCATCATCTCCATAGATATATCGGAAGCAATGACCTTAGAATCTAATTCTGATAAAAGATCTCCTATGTAACCTGCTCCACAAGGAGCATCTAGAATGCTATCAGTCTCTTTAAAACTACAATTATGAATTAAAGTCTTAATAATCTTTTTCTGTCTCCACATAGTGAATCTAGCCCATTTGAAACCTTCAATATATTGGTTCTTGTATGCATTAGCTTTTTCTTGGTTTCTGTAAGCGTTTTTAGTATCTTTCTCGTATGACATATTTCTAGAACATTGGAAGATATTAAAAGTTAATTTGCTTTAATTCTTCGATTACTTTCAAAGTAACATTAGCATCTTGCTTATACCAAATGGGAAGGCAAAAATGTCTTGAAGCAATTTCTTGATAATCCTGACCTAATGAGTAATCGTAAACTGGAGAAGTTTTAGTAGATAAAGATCCAAGTTCTTCAGATTCTTCATCACTCTTAGCTAACAAAATAAATTTATATAAGTTTGAAACTTGATGGTCTACCCTTGGATCGATAAATTTTATTCCCCTCTCTTTACAAACAGCTATATATTGATCAGCAATCTCGTATTTATTTTTAATAATTGAGTCTGTTTCTTGTAAAACTGAATAAGATAAAAGTGCATTTATTTCTGACATTCTAAGATTTACACCAACATCAATTTCTTGATCAAAACGATCATACATAATAAATCTTTTTGCCATCTGGTGAAGTTCGTTATCTTTTGTAACCATTAAACCACCTTCACCTACTGGAATAGCCTTCGTAGCATACAAAGAATAAACTCCTGCGATTCCATACAAGCCAGAGTGATCACCGTTAAGTAACGATCCAAGGCTATGTGCACAATCCTCTACGAGAGCTATTCCTTTTTTCTCGCACAATTCAGCTATCTCTCTTATATCGGGATTTATCCAACCTCCAATATGAGTCAACAGGAAAACGCTACTTTCAGGTTCATCTAAGTTATCTATAAAGTCACTGACTTGACTTAATGAAGGCATTAAGAAATCTAGAGAGCAATCTACGAAGCCCTTAAGTTCTAAGCCAGAAGAAAGTGCAATAGTCTTTACTCCATACATTGTGTTAGATTGTAAAAATACTGTCTTTTTTGACTTGTATCTTTTTAAAATTCTTAAGATAGTAAATAAACCTGCGCCATTTGAATTAAAAGCAAGGCTTTCCGGGGCGCCTGTATAACTAGAACACCAATTTGCAACTTCCTCATTCCATTTTCCTTCTGCCAAATTGCCAGAGTCGAATATTTCATGATAATTCTCTTCAAAGAACTTTATTGAACTTTCTGGTAACTTTATCATCCCCATTCCTTACTCCTTTTGTATATCTACTATTTCTTGCCAGGCCGTTTTAGAAAGGCTTGCGTCAGTAGATTGTTCTTCTCTTGTTAAAACTTCCTTACTTGGATTTTCAAAATAATTGCGTCTATAAAACTCAGGGGCCATACTAAAAGCTAGAGTAAATTTTCCAAGGACAACAGACCAGATTTTCGAAGAATTCTGGTTAATATGATATAAATAATTTCTCTCTTCTTTTTTTTGAACTAACTCCTTCTTTATACCAACGTAAGTATCTATTAACTTTATTGAAGGGTTCCTTTTCTTATGTTCCTGAATTACATATTCTAGATAATTCTTAACTTTATGCTCCTTGTTTAGAGTAATTCCTCCTGCTTGACCAATACCATCTTTCTTTTTTAATAAATTTATACATTTATTTATATAATAATCTAATTCTACAAAGCTTTTTTCTTCTTCAGGTACATTCTCAACTATAGCCATAGGGGCAAATCCTTCCTTGATAGGCACACCCATGAATTCAGAAATTGCATCGGGACTTGTTACCACAGAGTTCTTAGATTTAAAAATCTCACCTTGTACACCAACTTCAACATGAGAGTCTAATTCTTCCAGAGAGTCTACCTTAGCTCCTGTTTTGACTTCTAAGCCCATTAAAATAGATGAAGATAGAATATCTGACAATAAGTCTCTTGAATTCATAGTAAAGTCTGGACTCTGTATCTTATAAAATCTTTCCGTGTTTTTTATCTGATCAAATATTCTATTGAAATTATGAGACAATTTAACCTTAGATCTCCCGTATTCTGACCCTGCCCTTCTTCTTAGCCAGTCATGTTTACTAATTAAATCTATTAAAGATATAGATCTAGATACCATAGATAGCCAAATTGGATTTAATTTATGAGACCTATAACGAAACTCTATTCTTTCATCATTAAACCAGCCATCATTACTCATCTGAATACCATTCTCAGTAGGTAAAAGATTCATTCTCGGATAAGTAGAATAAAATTCAATAATGTCATCAGTAGCTCCGAGTAAGTAACGTAAAGTAAGTAAATTATCAGGAGCTAGTGTATAAAGAGCACCTGAATGAACCCATTCATGAAAATCCTTACTAGTTTCTGAAGCAAGGGTCTGATTTTTTTCTAATAATAAAACGGACTTTCCTTCCCTACAAAGAATTTCTGAAATAGCAATTCCCGAAACTCCACCGCCTATTACTATCCAGTCATACAAAGATTCTTTAATCATTTTCTTTAATGTAATCAATAGTTCTTTTCAATCCTGCAGAAAGAGTAAAAAAATGTTCTGGATCCCTTCCTAAAACCCTATTCATTTCTTGAGTACTTCCATTAGATTTAAGAGGATCTCCTAGAGGTTGTGGTAAATATTCTTTCTGAGGAACAACATTTAAATAACTGGCAATTTTATCAGCCAATTCTTCTACTGAGGTTTCATTTCCAGTCAATATATTTAGCCTCTTATTGACTAATTTATCTCTACATAAAATTAGAGAGTCATATATACAATTAACCACGTCATTAATAAATATAAAATCTCTAGTTTGATTTCCTCCATTTATCTGGATCTTATTATCATTAAGCAACCTATCAATGAAAATAGAAATTACTCCAGAATAAGGGCTTGAAGGGTCTTGTCTGGGACCATAAACATTAAAAAATCTTAACCCAATACTTGAAAGTTCTTTAATTTTAAAAAATACTTCTGAATATAACTCTAATATAAACTTATCAACGGAATAAGGTGTTAGCAAATCAACTTCTTTTGATTGATCATTTCCCTTCTCAAGATCTCCATATACTGCAGATGAAGAAGCATATACAAATGGAAGTTCATTATTAACGCAATAATTTAGAATGTTTAAAGAAGATAATAAGTTGGTTGATGAACTGTTTCTAAAATCTGAAACTGAAAGAGGAACTGAAGCTTGAGCAGCTAAATGAATTACTCCATCTACGTCACTAAAGGCATTTAAATCTACGTCTTCTACTCTACTTTCAATAAAATCAATATCTTTATTATCTAAATGAATAGAAAGGTTCTCTAACTTTCCAGTACTAAGATCGTCTATTACTATGACTGCGTCACCTTTATCAACTAAGAAATCAGTTAAATTAGAGCCTATAAATCCCGCTCCGCCGGTTAGTAGAATTTTCATCTTCCAAAGCTTAAACTATTGAATCCTTTTTTCAGAGAGCAAAATGGATTTAAATTGAGAACCCAGCTTCCTTTGCGTCATCATAAAACATCTTTACTGTCTCTAATGAGAACTGGTCTAAGTTTTTACCTAAGGTAGGTAGTTTCTTTAAGATATCATTTGTGGCTGTAATTATATGACACCCTATATCATTTGCTTGTATGACGTTATAAAGCTCTCTGGGACTTGCCCATATAAGCTCAATATTACTATGATCAGTTAACATGCTTACTACCTCACTCATTATCGGAAGAGGATCTACTCCTGCATCAGCAATTCTACCGGCAAATACTGAAACATAACTGCCTTTTCCAGCAGACAAAGCTGGCAATATAGATTCAACTTGCTGTACTGTCATCATCGCAGTGATATTTAATTTTACTCCCTGATTAGAAAGAGAGTTAATGAGATCAAGGCTAGATTCTGATTTAGTATTAGTTATTGGAATCTTCACATAAATATTGTTAGCCCAAGAAGCTATTTCTAATGCTTGTTTTTCCATCTCAATAAAGTCGTCAGAAAATACTTCAAGAGATATAGGTTTTTCTTTAATGTGACTCAAAATATCAAGAGAAAAGGCTTTATAATCTTTGATGCCGGCAGCTTTCATCAAGGTAGGATTGGTAGTAAATCCAGAAATTTGAGGGTTTTTATCCATTTCTAGTATTCCTGATTTATCAGCTCCATCAGCAAAAAGTTTTACTTTTAATTCCATATTAATTTTCTATTTTATTTGCCTCTTCAAGAAGAATTGGGGTATCTATCGCAATGACTTTTTCTTCAATCTTAAATCCTAAGACATTATAGTCTGAGTGAATTAGGAAGGGTATAAAATCATAACTAAAATCACTATAACCAGGAACAATAAACTCATTAAGGGAAGGTTTCATTATATAAAGCCCGGCATTAACCCAACCCGCAATAGGGCCATCAGTTTGCTGTTTTTCTATTAACTTAACTACCTTTTGTTCCTTGTTTAATTTTACCTGACCACTCAGAGAGATATCATTTGCCATGCACAAAGCCATTGTAAAATCAGATTCCCTAGCATTATGAAATTTAATTAATGAATCAATGTCAGTGGATGGGTTAAAGAAATTATCCCCATATAAGACTAAAAAATCTTCATGCAAGCTATCAGAAAAATTCTTAACTGCTCCAGAAGTACCTAAAAGATTCTCTTCATATTTATAGGTAATATTTACACCCCAATTAGAACCAGAGCCAAAATACTCTGTTATTACTTCAGGGAAATGATAAAGATTAATATAAATATCTTTAACCCCATTCTTTTCTAAAAGGATAATATTATGTTCAAGTATTGGCTTCCCTGAAACCTGAACCATTGGTTTGGGATACTGTTCTGTTACTTTACCTAATCTCTGACCTTTACCTGCAGCAAGTATTATTGCCTTCATTTAGTCAACAGATTCCCATTTCATTTCATATTTCTGTAACTCAGGATGGGAGACTAATAAATGCCACACCAAAGCCTGAAAACCTTCAGTATGAGGAGTAATATTATCAGGGTCTAAGGGTGGAATTACCACACATGCATCAGCAACTTCCGATGTATAACCTCCGTCTTTTCCTACAATTCCACAAACTTTTGAACCGACTTCTTTCGCATACTGCAGAGATTTAACTATATTTACACTAACCTTTTTCTCCAAGTTACCTCCTCCTACAGAAAAAACGAGAAGAGAATCGGTTTCTCTTAATTTACTTCCCATCAGCCAATTGACGTAAGATGTGTCCCATCCATCGTCATTAACCCGTGCAGTTAATTCCGAGACATTATCAGAAGGAGAATAAGACTCCAAACCACATATTTTACGAAAATCATTTACAGCATGAGAAGCATGACCAGCCCCTCCACCTACGCCTAATATAAAAAGCCTGCCATCATTCTCTCTGGTTTCTTTGAGGATAGACACGGTCTTTAGTATCTGTTCTTGGTCTAGCTCATCAAGAATTATCTTACTGTTATTAATATACTTGTTTATAAAATTCATACTCTTATTATCCTAAAAAATTAAAGACATCTGTTAATTTATTGATCCTAGAATCGCAATCATAATCTTGATTATAAACTCTATCTAAAAGAAAGGAGTTTACTTTCGCATTCTTTGCAGCTTCCATATCTTTCCACGTATCACCTATCAAACAGGAATTGCTTAAATCTATCTCCCATTTTTTTGCAGCTTCAAATATAAGTCCAGCTTTAGGCTTCCTACAATCACATAAATCCAAATCATCATGCACACAATAAAAGACATCATCAATTTTTAGTTTACTGAATAAAATTTCAGTCATTGCATCCAATACGCTTTTTTTTAATAAGCCTCGAGCAATGTCTGGCTGATTTGAAACAACTATATTTAAATAGCCTAATGACTTTGTGTAACTTGTTAGGTCTGGAGAATGAAGAGAAATATCAAAGTCTGAAAGTTCTCTTGGTGAATAAAAACCCCCGTCTCTACAAACAAGACTATTCAAGATCCCATCTCTATCTAGAAATATTGCTTTATTCATCAAGTAATTGAGATATTTCTAATGCTTTCAGCAATCTGCATAGCCTCTAAAGCCTCATTGTTATTCCTTAAATCTCTTGCAGTAACTCTCTTATAAAATTCATGGAGCTCTTTTTCCCAAGTATCATCTCCCTTGTAAGTGTATTTCTTTTCTTTAGGAGAGCCAGAAGGGTACTTGCGTTCATAAAGTGTAGTAGTCTGATTTCCCCATTTAGTTAAACTGTCAACCACAACAGACCCCTCACTTCCAGTAACCTCTAATTTGAAATCATTCTTCCATCTGACTAGACTAAAATGGATAGATCCAACCATATCTCTGGATTGTAGCAATGCAAAACCATTATCATCCTTGTCCTTTATCGGATACTCATAACGTTGTATAGCACTAGTTATAGGTTTTATATCTCCCATAAAAAGTTTTGCTAAGTAGATATTATGAATACCCATATCTAACAAAGCTCCAACTTTATTCTCGTTAGTTAGAACACTTCCATTAACATAAGTGCACTTAAGATAATAAGGCTTTCCGATTCTTTGATCTTCTATTAAAGATTTAGCCTTTTGCAATCCAGCATCATGTCTAATATTAAAACCTACTTGCAAGACCACCTTTCTCTTATTAGCTATGTCGGTAATAGCTTGGGTTTGAGATGAATTTTCTCCAAGTGGTTTCTCACAAAGAACATTCTTACCTGCCTTTAAAGCATCTTCAATGATACTTAAAGCTGGATGCGTAGGCGTACAAATTATAAATGCGTCTATGGAATCATCTACAAGAAATTGTTTATAATCATCATATACTTCATATTGATATTTGTCGTTTAAATATGCCTTTTGATTAGGGTTTGTCTCAATTAAACAAACTATTTCTATACTATGAATTTTACTTATAGCGTCTATTCTTTTTAGACCAATATTGCCACAACCAATAATGATAACTCTCATATCAATTATCTCAATTACTATCTTTCGGGACTATTCTTCGCATCTTAAAATCATCATTCTTAATGCTTGGATTATTGGATATCTTTTCCCAATCATCCCAAACAGCACTGATTACCCTACCATTAAATAGATTGTCGCTCTGAGAAGCTAAGAATAATGCAAGCTCACATGCATTATCAGGGGACTCGCCACCTGATGCTTCTTGATCTAGAAGTGTTTTAATATTTTCTTCACCTAATAAATCTTTATTTGTTTTTAGTTGATCATAAAACATTTTAGTATTAATGGGTCCGGGTGAAATGGCAGAGACATTTATATTAAATTTATCTAATTCCAAAGCAAAGTTCTCCGTAAGTCGCACTATAGCTGATTTGCTGGCACTATAAGCATCATAATAAGGAAACTCTTTGAGACCGCCGCCTCCAGAAAGGTTGATTATACAACCTTTATTTTGCTCTTTCATATAAGGGACAACAGCCTTCGTACAGAGAAAAGTGCCTCCTACATTGATATTCAAAGTATTCATGAATTCCTTTCCATCTATCTTAGATACCTCTCCTATCGGTCCTATTATTCCTGCGTTATTAACCAGGATTGATAATTCACCGAATTCGTTATGGGCATTATTTATCAATGAAAGAACTTCAAGTTCGTTGCTAATGTCAGCCTCGAAAATACGAACTTCTACAGAGAATTTCTCTTCTATAAAGTTAGCTGTTTCCTTTAAATCAGAATAAGTTCTCGAGACTAAAGCTAAGTTACATTCCTCTTTTGCAAACCTCTCTGCAATGGCCCTTCCTATTCCGCGACCGCCACCAGTAATTATTGCTAGTTTATCTTTTAAGAGTCCAGTCATGATTTAAATCTTATCATGCATTAAAAAATTATGACTTTAGTTATAATTGATGAATTAATAAAATTTGAATCTAAAGCGCATACCCAGTTGATCTATAGTTCATAAAATTAGCCAGTACTTTAGTGCCCTCAAAATCAAAATCAAACCTTAGCTCTCTCAAACCCACTTCCTTCATAGATTTTCTTAGTAACTCTTGTTTCTCTTCGCAATAAAATGTAAAGAATCCTCCGCCACCAGCACCTGAAATCTTTCCACCAATTGCTCCGTTCTTTTTAGCCAGTTCATATATTTCATCAAAATGAGGATTAGACACGCCTGAAGACATTTTCTTTTTATATTCCCAGTGCTTATCAAACATCTTACCCAAATCAGTTATATTTCCAGTTTCAACCATTTCAAGAATTTTATAGCCTGATTCTTTAATATAGTGCAATGACTCTACAACTTGTTGCTCATTCTTCTGTGTTGCCTTATCCTGGCCAGCGAGGATGCTTGTTGCAAGCCTATTCTCACCTGTATAGAACATTAACAAGTTTCTATTTAGACCATCTAAAGTAGAGGCGCTAGCATTAGCTCTTGATACATTTACCACTCCATCTTTACCAATATCCATAACTAAAAAACCACCAAAAGTTGCCAAATATTGATCTTGTTTCCCCATTGGCTTCTTTAAAATATCAATTTCTATTTTGCATGCCTCTTCAGCCAGATCTTGTAGTGAAAAGTAATCTCTTTTGAGGTTATGTAAAGAATTTAAAAGTCCTACTGTGTAAGTACTAGAACTTCCTAAGCCACTTCCAGAAGGTATATCAGCCATGGAAGATATTTCTATACCACTTGAAAGACCAACTCTTCTTAGACACTCTCTAGCAATATCATGCTTAACTTCATCCAAAGTAGCTACAGTTTCAGATTCGTTATACTTAATTCTAATTAAATCATCAGTGAAAGACCTCTTAACATTTATATACATGTATTTATCTAAGGAGAAGCTAAATATAAAACCTCCATACTTTGAATAATAGCTTTCTAAATCCGTGCCGCCACCGCCAAGAGTCACTCGAAAAGGTGTTCTAGTTATAATCATTCTTAATTCCTTAAATAATAGCTTCTACTAATTGAGACATTACCAACTCCTCATCATTTTCACTTACAGCCTTTTCTCTAGATTTCTTTCCAAAATCTTTAGCTAACACTTCATCATTTACAATTTTTTCTATAGCCTCTGATAAGGCTAAAGAATCTTTTGGTGGAACAAGTAATCCATTAACTCCATGATCTACTGCATTTGAACAGCTAACGGTGTCAGTCGTAATAACAGGCTTACCCATTGACATTGGTTCTGTTACTCCTCTAGGCCAGCCACCTTCTCGATAATAAGAAGGAAAAACAGCTAAATATGACATTGAATATAGCTCTTCAATATCTACTCTGTATCCTAGCCAATTAAAATTATCTTTCCGCATATACTCTTCTAAAAATTTAAGAGGCACACTATCAGGACTCCCTTTATCTTCCATGCCAACCATTAGAAATTTAACATCAGGATATTTTGCCCTCAAAATATCTGAAGCCTCGCAAAAATACTTAACTCCTTTAGCCCAACTCATTCTAGCAATCATTATTACTACTTTGTCATCAACCGAATAACCCAAATCTTTTTTAAGTTTATCAGTTCCTTCTTGGGTAACCGCTAAAGGAGAGTATTGATTTGTATTTACAAAACCCCTCGTTAAGAAGGCCTTGTTAGGATCAAGAATTCTCTTAGAGACAAAGTAATCAATATCATTCTCGTTTGTGAACCATACAATCTTACTAACCTTAAAAGCGTACCAATATAAGAAGCTAAGAATATACTTAACTAAGATTCTTACTGGGTTCCTGCTTTTTTCAAAGCTTAGGCCCAAACCCCACCCAAAACAAACAATCTTATTTACTTTGGCTAGACTTGCAGCTATCGATCCGTAAACATTTGGCTTAGTAGCAACATTTATAACCATATCAAAATTCTCTTTTTTAAAAACTTTGTATAGTGAAACTAAGTACTTCAAGTCTCTATAAGGGCTCATAAATCTATAGGTGCTTACGTATTGATGCTTTACACCCCATTCTTTAACTTTATTGACATAATGCCCATGTTCAAACTCTTCATGTATATCAGATACGACCGTTACATCGTGTTCTAATTTAAGCTTCTTGAGGAATATGCCTAAACACCAAGCGGAATAATCATATGAGCAAACTACTGCTATCTTCATATAGATACCTCTAATAATATAAGTAATGAAAGGATAAACATTTATAAATTTCTAAAAGAAGAGTAGATGGATTAATTTTACCATATTTAAAATCCTTATACATAAAGTGTTAGTTACAGTATTTGTCTAAACTCTCTTTTTTAGCTCCTTCAATTCGTTAGATATTTGCCACTTAAAGTAAGGATCTATATATAGTTTTTTAGTTAAATATTTAATAACAAAAGACCAGTTTCTTTCTAAAAGAGCTGAATGACTAACCTTCCATTGCTTAAAAAATTCTTTAATAATTAAGATACTGAGAGCAGTTGATTCGGGCTTATTCCCATCATAATATTCATGAATGAAATGATTCTCATAAGATTTATCTGGATTTACACGAATCAAGACCTTAGATGTACCCCAATAAATTATTCTACAAGTAACTATAAATCTAGCTAAGTCTATCTCCCTATATCCTTTTGTAATTTTACCTGGGTCAATGACAAATAGATTTCCTTTATCAGATAGAAAGATTTGCCGAATATCAATTCCTTTGAGGTTGTTTACATCATATGAAGGGTGTTCAAAATCTTTGTAATGATTAATAACATTTGAAAGTGTATTAAAAAAACTAACATTAACTCCTTGTTCTTTAAGAAATTCAATGTACAGGTTGATCTTACTGAGAACTTGATTTGCTTTAAATACTGAAGGGGAAGATGATCTTGAGTGGAAAGCTCTTAAAGATTTACCAAAATTACACATTGCTTTAGCAACGTTATCTCTATTTTCTTTCTTATATTTTTGTAACGAATCAGATTTCTTATATTCCTTGAAAAGGAGTGAACCAAATACTCGCTCTGTTAATATCGCATTATACTCTTCGATGTATGTGATTGGTTTCACGAAAGAAACGCCTTCTGATTCGTCCCAATTAGATGATAAATATAACAAACTGTCATATTCATTCTTTGCTAGAACTCTATCAGACTCCTTAATGGGAGTTATAAAATTAATCCTTTTATCATAAAAAATATATTTAGGTATTTTTAAGTAGACACTAGAAATATTCTCATCACCCTTAAAATCTATCCAAAATGTTATGGAAAATGCATTTATTTCTAGTTCTCCATAATCAATGATTTCTAAATATCTCCTATCTGTTGATAGCTTGCTAGAAACTAAAGAAAGTAATTTCTTCAATTCTTTATCTTGATCAAGCTTCATATTCTTTTAGCAATATTACTGGGCAGTTAGTTGCTTAACCATCTTTTCAAAGTCTTCAGCGTAAACTTTGGTTGAGAATTTCTCATCTATGATCGTCTTGCCTTCTCGACCCATTTCCTTTTGCAAAGCGGTATCTTCAATAAGAATTCTTAGGTATTCCGAAAGTTTATTAATCTTGCCAGGTTCAAATAAGTAACCATTCTTATCAATCTCAACTAATTCTCTTGTTCCTCCTACATCTGTGACTATAACCGGAAGAGAAGCGAGCATAGCTTCTCTTACCGCATCAGGGAAAGATTCGCTGTAAGAAGTTGAAACATAAATATTAGACCCAGCTAAGATATCTCTAATATCATTCCTCCAACCAATAAAATGAACTCTATTATTCAATCCATTTTGTTCAACATAGCTTTCTATTTTATCGGAATACTTTTTGGATTCCTCACTACTTTCAACAGGAGTGCCTGCTAATAATAAATGTACATTATTGAAATCATTTACTAGGGATTCAAAACTTTTTACAAGATCTAGTTGTCCTTTGCCAGGCAATATACTTGAAGCCATTATTAGCAATATAGAGTCTGAAGGGAGGCTTAATTCTTCTCTAATATTGGTTCCAAAAAAATCTTCAAAATCTGAAACTCCTGTGTATAAAGGAATTAGCTTTTTCTTAAAGATACTAAATTTTGATAAGGATCCAAAAATTTTATTCCCTTGGTCTGAGTACTCTAAATTTATTGAATCCGCAAAAATTAAACCAAGCCTATGTAATATCCATGCAACTCTGCCTTCAGGTTCAGACCAAATATTCCATATAATCTTTGCATTAAGCCTTTTGGCTGGAAAGTACAGAGTTAAAAAAGTTCTAATATTGTCACACCAAATAATGTCTGGTTTTAATCCATAAAAGTCAGAAAAAAATAGTCTGTTATATTTTAATAAACCTCTTAAAAATTTTAGTGTTTGTATAGGTCTGAATTGGAGCAAGTTACCATCGAACACTTCTAGCTCCTCTGGATAAGGAATAATCTTTACTTCGATAGAGTGCTTCTCAGTTAATTCCGTTAAAGGGCTTTCTGCCTGCCCGACGAGTATTGGCTTAACTTTGCTCTTATCAAGGTTGAGTAGCAGTCGAAAAATATTCTTTTGTGCACCACTAAAATTCTCTCTCATGATATGGAAAAAAATAACCTTTTTTGGAGGAGCTTGCTTACTTGTCATTCTAAAATATAAATTTTTAATTGTTGATTAATTAGTCTTGACTAGCACTGAGTTAAGCTTTTTAAAACCTTCTTTTGAATAAAAATTTCAATTAGAAGTCATTACTTTAAGTAACTACTTTCTTTTTAGGGAACAG
>MDSV01019646.1_pt1 | contig 17383 bp, 11 predicted proteins | sample 810851 | NCBI WGS metagenome assembly MDSV01 (sample SAMN05326640, study PRJNA326480) | marine metagenome | isolation source: seawater | place: Atlantic Ocean: North East | collected 2012 | reverse complement strand
GATGAGCGATTGGCCTTATCAAAACTGGCTTTAAACACGTACGGCAGACCAAGATCATCACAAATCTTTTTAAGATGTGTTGCGACTTCAATAGCTAAACCTTCATCTTCTAAAACATTAAGCCCCATCATACACAAAAGACTGTCATCTTTTGCAGGCTGGTAATTCATGTAATTATTTGGATTAAACGTCATCACACACTTCTCTTTCTCTGTTTTAAATTACGCTACTTCAAGCTGTTTTAGTGCTGAAGAATATTTTCCAAGGGTTGTTTCAAGTTCTTCTGCTTTAACTTTTTGCTCTGCCACAACATCATCAGGTGCATTAGCAACAAATTGTTTATTATCAAGACGTTGTCTGATTCCTTTAAGTTCTTGCTCTAACTTACCGATTTGCTTTTTCAAACGATCACGTTCCTTATCAAGATCAATCAGCTCAGCAATAGGCAACATAATTGTTGCTTCATCAACAATAGATTGAATAGACCCCTTTGGTGGGTTTTGGATATCTGTTTCGATATCACCAATTTTTGCCATCATCGCTAAATTCGCCTTATAACGTATCAAACGCTGCTTTGTCGTGTCAGAGGCATTATTAACGATCAAACGAACATTCTGGCTCGCTGGCACATTCATATCCGAACGTACTGAGCGTATCTCTGTAATCAAACGGCAAAGCCAATCAATCTCAGCCATTGCCTCTTTATCATATAGTTTCTTATCAAAGCTTGGCCATGGTTGAAGCAATAATAGTTTACGCCCCTCCCCTTGGAAAGCTTTGTTAAGCTCCTCTGTAATATATGGCATGACAGGGTTAAGCATTGTAATGATTTGCTGTAAAACGAAGCCAGTCGTTGCACGTGTTTCATCTTGAAGTGCTTGATCGCCCTCTTTGCCGTACATAATTGGTTTTGTAAATTCTAAATACCAATCACAGAAATTATTCCAAACAAATTGGTACATTGTGTTAGCGATATCATTAAAACGAAGTGCCTCAAATGCCTGATCCAATTGTTCAATCGTATCCATCAAAGCGCCAATAATCCATTTATTGAGCGGTGATTTTACCGTTGCAGGATTAAATCCAGCCTTGGGCAAAGCATCCTGCATTTCACAATAACGTGAGGCATTCCACAGCTTTGTTCCAAAATTACGGTAGCCTTCTATACGGCTCTCAGCGAGCTTAATATCTCGCCCTGTTGCAGCTAAAGCGGTCAAAGTGAACCGAAGCGCATCTGCGCCATATTTTTCTGTGATATCTAATGGGTTAATCACATTCCCCTTAGATTTGGACATTTTCTGCCCTTGCGCATCACGTACAAGACCATGCATATAGACTTTGCGGAACGGCACATCGCCCATAACATTAATACCGGCCATAACCATACGTGCCACCCAGAAGAAAATAATATCAAAACCAGTAACCAATACATCTGTTGGGTAATATTTTTTAAGTTCATCTGTCTGATCTGGCCAGCCAAGTGTTGAAAAAGGCCATAATTGTGATGAGAACCATGTATCCAGCACATCAGGATCACGTGTTAGCTTCACACCTTCGCCAGCCTGAGCCTGCGCTTCTTCCTCAGATTCAGCCACATAAAGCTCGCCATCAGGACCATACCAGGCGGGTATTTGATGACCCCACCACAATTGACGCGAAATGCACCATGGCTGGATATTTTCTAACCAATGGAAATAAGTGTTCTCCCATTGCTTAGGGACAAATTCAATTTTACCAGATCTAACAGCCTCTAAAGCTGGCTTAGCAAGTGTTTCGGCATCCACATACCATTGCTCTGTCAAATAAGGCTCGATCACCTCATCAGAACGTTCACCATATGGCGCTACATTCATATGATCTTCTACCTTTTCAATCGCCTCGAGCTCTTCAAGTTCTTGCAAAACCTTCTTACGGGCTTCATAGCGTGGTAAACCACGATAGGCAGATGGTGTGTTGCTATTCAAACATGCTGTTTCATCAAACACAGAAATCATCTCAAGGTTGTGGCGTTTAGCTACTTCGAAGTCGTTAAAATCATGGGCGGGCGTGATCTTAACCGCACCACTGCCCTGCTCTGGGTCTGCATGCTCATCACCAATAATAGGGATAAGGCGACCAACAATCGGCAGAACGGCAAATTTACCGATTAGTTTCTTGTAACGAGGGTCTTTCGGGTTAACCGCCACAGCAACATCACCAAACATCGTCTCAGGTCGTGTTGTTGCTACAGTAATTGTCTGCGCCTCAGCACCTTCAACAGCATATTGAATATGCCACATATGGCCTTTTGTTTCCTTTTGGATTACTTCAATATCAGAAATAACTGTTTGACGCTTTGGATCCCAATTTACCAGACGTTTTGATTTATAGATAAGTTTTTCATTATACCATTTTACAAAAAGCTTCGTTACAGCACGTGACAAGCCTTCATCCATCGTAAAACGCTCACGAGACCAATCAGCGGTTGCACCAAGTGCCCGTAGCTGGCTCATAATAGTGCCACCAGAGTGCTCTTTCCATTCCCATGCTTTTTCCATGAAAGCTTCACGGCCTAAATCTTGGCGTGTCTTACCTTCTTGAGCGAGCTGGTTCTCAAGCACCATGTGCACAGCTATACTGGCATGGTCTGTTCCAGGCTGCCAAAGCGTGTCATAACCTTTCATACGGTGATAACGGATTAAAATATCCTGCATCACATTCGTGAAAGCATGACCAATATGGAGCGACCCCGTCACATTCGGCGGTGGGATCATAATCGTGTAAGGTTTTTTCGGACTAGAAGGATCAGCATAAAATGCCCCAGAGTTTTCCCACTCTTGGTATTGTGCTTGTTCAACTTCGGCTGGATTAAATGTTTTATTAAGTGTCGACATACTACCTTTATTCTTATGCTATATTCTTATGCAGATTAAGCAATAAGCGTAAAAAAGCAAGGATTTGATGTCAGTTTAATCGCACAGAGGCTTATTTTTTACGTGGTTTTTTGTGTTTACGATCTGGTAGCGCTAAGCCCCAATTAAATTGGTTTAAAAGATAATTAGGCTTACAGCCATAATTATTAACGAGCGCATTCAGTACTTTATCCTTTTCAGCTGGATCATCATAGACACCATCAAAGTTTTTCGCATGCACACCACTGGCAACCAAAGCAGTATCAACATTCAACAACGCCCCCGCCATAATGTCATGTGCCATTGAATCACCAATGATAACAGTACTAGCTGGCAATGCTTCTTTAAACATAGACATACAATGACGAATAATTGGTTGATATGGCTTTCCAATGAAATCAACAACGCCACCAAATGACGCATAACGCTTAGCAATCTGCCCTGCCCCGAAATAGGTTTTGCCATCAGCCATCATAAACATATCAGGGTTAGCACAAATGGCTTTAATACGCTTTTGAGAAGCCTTGCGAAGGACAGGATCATAATCTTCCAAAGATTTTTCAGGCGCATCAGAACCAGTAATCAACATGAAATCAGCATTTTCTGGATCGTGTGCTTTTTTAAGCCCTAAGCCGTCAATTAAAGAGGTATCACCTTTACGATTTAATAAAAATACACGCTCACCTAGTCCTGCGAATATGCTTTCTTTGCGATCTTTCAGACCTTGGCGAATAAACTCACCAGAAGACACCATATGCGTATACATATTACGCTGAAGACCCATTTTTTCGAGCTGCTCAATATTCGTTTCTTCACTCCGACTAGAATTTGTCAGGATTATAACTTCTTTTTTACGGGCTTTAAGCTGATCCAAAACCTCGTGCACCTCAGGGTAAATCGCTTTGCCGTCATGGATAACTCCCCAGCCATCAAGGATAAACCCTGTATAGCTGTCGGATAGATCAGATACACCTTTGCAAAATTTCGTTTTAGCCATAAAAAGTCCCTACAGTTTGTCTTTAAAGTATATGGTGCGTCGACCACAATGAGCAACACTGTAATTCTACCTTTTGAAGGTTAATGAAACTCTAATGAATTAATGTGTCACAATACCACGTGGTGAACGTCCTACTGCCTTACATAACATCAGATACAATTTACCAATTTCTGATGACATAAAGGTCGCAGACATAATACCACCATGGTCATTTTCCTGTGCTTGCTCAAACAATTCTTCAAATTGTCTTAAATAACGTTGCACATAGGTTCTGAACTGCGTATCAGAGGTAAATTTATCACGCACCATTGAGTCAGGGAAACGCTCACCAATTTCAACCAAACGCTTCGTAAAGATTGTTAGGTCACCTTTTTCAAAGGCTTTCATGTCACGCTCATCAATCTGACCCGCTTTAATATGGCGCATAATATCCACTGTTACTGAGTGCAAAGATTCCATAATGAATTTGGCCGAACCAAGGAATGCACCTCGTTCAAATTTCGCTTCAGCTTCACGGATTTTTTTAACATGCGCCATTGCCTCTTCAGATGCATTTTGAAGCTTTTGTGTGTGCTCTGCAAAATTATTGCTCGCCTCAGAAGACACAAGCACCGCTGCTTCAGAAACATTTTTCAGGTTCTTGGCGTGAGATTTCAAATGCTCAGAGGCCTTACCAATATCTTCATTCAAGATATGAGCAACACTGGCGACATTCTTCGACTGATCCTTCAGCACTGCAATACTGCCTGTTATCTTATCAACAGAGTCATGCGCAGCCTCTGCCACAGCAGAAGCCTGATCTCTCAAATTCGCTGTATATTTATCAGATGTCCGCAATGTTGCTTCCAATTGACGCTCAACATCTTCAACACGAATATTAATCGTATCTGTCAGTTTTTGAAGTGTAGAAACTGTCTCCGATGATTGGTTCAACAAAGCTGAATTTTCTGTGCGTAATGACGTCAAAACATCTTTTGTTTGATTTAATTTCTCCTCTGTAGCATCTGCCAATATTTTGGCTTCCTCCATCACGCTTGAACGCAAATTGGCGTAACCATCATGCGCTTTCTCAATTGTAGTTAATAAGACAGAAGACGCTTTTTCAAAGCCCTGCTCGGCTGAACCTATGCCTGCAATAGATTGACCGACATAATCCGACAATGCTGATAGTTGCTCCGTTAAAGATTTCTGCACTGAATCAATTTTCAGATTGGCCTCATCAACGACCAAATGGATGTCTGTCGCACAGTTTTCAAAGCCTTTCAGCAATGTTTCTGTTTCATCTTGTGCTGATTTAACAGTCGTGGCAATAACATTGTTGTTTGCCAACACTGTATCATTCAACGCACTCAGCGTTTCTTGCGCCTGTTTGGCATTCTCGTCAATTGTGGCGATTTGACCGCTCAAGCAATCGCTTGCCTGAACGATTGAGGCCACAGATGTAGAAACCACTGTAGAAGCAGTGCTTTCTAATTCTTCAAAACGTGTTTGAACGGCACGACTATCTTCTAAATAACCTTCATAAATTGGTTTTGATTTTTCAATAACCTCTGAAAGATTTGTATAAATAGCATTGAGATTATCATTGGCTTCTTGATTAGCCTCCACCAATATATCCTTACTCTCAACCACTCTTGAAACAAGGCTTTCTAGCGATTTTTCTGCGTCGGCTTGTACTTCATCAAGCTCGTTATAAGAAACAAGTATTGTATTATTTAAACCATCAAAACTCGCCTGTGTTTTCTCACAATATTGCGCTACATTTTCTTGCTGTGCTTTTAATGTCTCGGTTGCTTGTGAGATAAGCTGTGTATTGCTTTCAAAGACATCTTCCAAGCTCGATTTTTGAGACAATAAGCTTTCCTCAGCTGTGGCCACTTGGCCAACAATTTGTCCTGAAAGCGTAGCGATTTCTTGTGCCTGCCCTTTCAACATATCGCGAATTTTTTGCGCAGATATCACCGTTTTTGTATTTGCCTCTGTCAGTTCTGCAATACGTTTTTCAAAAGTAACATTCAATGTTGTCTCTGCCTGCTCAATATCCTTGATACGTGAAGATACTTGCGCCAATGGATCTTTCAATGTTGTTGAGAAGGCATTCAAACGTGTCTCAAGCCCTTCCATTGTCTCTGTATATTGAGATTTTGCTGTATCCAGCTTTTCTTGCATTGTATTTGATAGCGTATCGCCTTTACTAAACGTGCTATCAAAGCTTTCGATTTGCTCATCCACCAAGGTTTTATAGCTAGATAATTTTTTAACAAATTCATCTTCTTTAGCCGATAAACGTGTCGTACTTTCACTGGCTGTTTCAAGTAAGGTTTTTGTCCGTGTCTCAACACCTTTTGTTGTTTCATCAAGGTTCTCAGCGTTCTTGCGAATTGAGTCAGTCAGATTTTCTGTACTAATGACAGCCGAAGAAATTGCCTCTGAAAGTTTATGCACTGTCTCAGAACCTGTTTTTTCAATTGTATCAACAAAGCGGTTAAGACCTTTAACAGAGTCAACAAGCTGAAGTGCTTGGCCGTCCACCTTCTGACCCATAGCGGTGATTTTACTATCAATACTCTCTCCTGCTTTCGCAAAGTCTTCTAGTTTATCGTTGAGTAAATCATTCGCTTGATCTGTTGTTGTACTAAGTGTTTTAACAGCCTTATCAAACAAGACAACATTCGCCGACATTGTCTCACGTGATGTCGCTAGGAAACTTGTCGCCTCTTGCGTTGCTGAACGGATTTCTTCAATTTGTGTCTCAACGTCTTGTGATAAAGATCGCGTGCTGTCAGCAATTTCCATACCAGAGCTTTCTAAACGGCTCACTTGGTCGTCAAATTGTGCTGTAATCATTTCCAACGTGTCATTAGCCCGATCAATACGATTATTAAGAGATTTAACACTTTCAGCAAAGCTATCTTGAATAGCAGCGGCTTGTGTCGAGGCTGTATTGGCAGCATCAAGCATAACCTTTGTACCATCTGTCATTTTGCTCTCAACAACTTCAGCTTTTGACACAAGCATCTCAGAGGCCGCCTGCCAATTTGATAGATTTGTTTGACCTAATGTTTCAAGCGAGCCAAAACGCTTCTCAATATTATCAACGAATTGGGATGTCTCTTCCAATTTACTTTGTAATGAGCCACTTAAATTAGAAATATGCACTTCGCCTTTTTTGGCCAAAGTTGCGAATTCACGCATTTCAACACGTAAGCCTTGTCTTGCACGGGCAATTGATTTCAAAACAGCTTTTGTTGACGCCGCCAATTGGGCTGATTGGTCAACCAATTGTTGAATATCCTTATGCACATATTGCGCACGTTCTTGTGTTGGAAATAAAATTGAATGTAGCTCTGACTTCAGATTTTGAGCATAAAAGTTTACATCGTTTTTGCGCTGTAAATTAGAAACAATAAGCCAAAGCAAGGCTAGAGGTGACAATGCCATCGCAAAAAGACCACCAATTTCATATAACTGCGCTTGAGCCAGTAAATTAGCTCCTAATACAGACACCATATAATAAACACAGAATCCAACCCATAAAGCGCTGACAATTGTTGACACAGCAACAAGCGCTGACATTTTTTCTGGCTGAGCTGCAGATGGCGCATTTGAAGGTGTAAGCGCTAAGACAGCTTCATCAGCCGCTAAATCGACTGCCTCTTCTTCTTGGCGATCTAGTTCTTCTTCATCTAACTTTTTTTTTAAACGGCTTGGGGCGTGCTGCGGATTAAAAGAAGCAATGCTTTCTGTCTTTCCATCTGCACGAGCTGAAAAAATTTGTAATCTTTCATTGCCTGTATCGCCTGCCAGCATGGTTGTTTTTTTACCATCTGCACTGCTTGATGTTGAAAATTTAATTGCTTGTGTGTCTTTATTATCGCTCACGTGGCACCTTTTCTTTAGAGATATTTGGATATGTTCTAAAGAACCATGTCAGACAAAAGACTTCAAGCAGCGAATCGGTTTATCCACAAGGATTCGCAAAATCTATATTATGCAATCCTGACATTACATTTATGTCATTATTTTTTCTTGAGCGCTTTTGTATAGACGTTCATATCTGTCTTCACTTCACGCGCAAACATATATAAGCCAATAATATTAGGGATCGCCATGGCAAAGATCATCGCATCAGTTAACTTAATGACAGAATCGAGACTACCTGTTGTTCCAATAACCGTACACAAACAGAAGATCACCTTATAGCTATCGCGGGCAATAGGACTTTCTTTAAACAAATAAGTCGTTGCCTTTACCCCATAATAAGACCAAGAAATCATTGTCGAAAAAGCAAATAAAAACACTGTTACAGACAAAACATAAGGAAACCAGCTTAGTGTATCAGCAAAGGCTTTTGATGTAAGACTTACACCCGCCATACCATCTTGATACTCCGTATAAACACCTGAAATCGTGATAACCAGCCCTGTAATCGTACAGATAATCACCGTATCAATAAAAGGCCCTAACATCCCTGCTAAACCTTGTGAAATATGGCTATCTGTTTTTGCAGCGGCATGGCCAATCGGTGCCGAACCAAAACCTGCTTCATTTGAGAATGCACCACGCTGAACACCCATAATAATGGCACCCAATAAGCCACCAAAACCCGCCTTAACTGTGAAAGCTAGGGTAAAAATCGTTGCAAAGGCAGGAATAATATTTTGATAATTAACAGCAATTACAACGAGCCCCGCAAGCATATACATGATACCCATAATTGGGACGATTTTACTTGCTACCTTGGCGATTGATTTAATGCCGCCCAAAATAACAGAGGCAACTAAGCAACCAAGCAATATACCAAACAGCCAACCTTTATCCGCCCACCAACTTACATCACCGCCTGTGACGTTTACTACTTGTTGGTAGGCTTGATTGGATTGGAATAAATTACCACCACCAATGGAGCCTGCGATACAACAAACACAAAAGAATGCGGCCATAAACGCACCCATATTATGCTGCTTATGCTTATCAAAACCTGCCTTTAAATAATACATCGGCCCACCAGAGATATGGCCGTCTTTGAAAATAACACGGTATTTTACCGCTAAAGCCGTCTCGACAAATTTTGTCGCCATGCCAAAAAAGCCAGTCAAAACCATCCAAACAACAGCCCCTGGTCCACCAACAGAGACCGCAATAGCGACCCCGGCAATATTACCCAACCCAACGGTCGCCGATAATGTTGTCATTAGAGCTTGAAAGCTGCTTATATCACCTTTTGATTTATTGTCTTTATTATCAAAAGCCATGGCCGTTGCATGTTTAAAAAGACGGATATTTGGTAATCCCAAATAAAATGTGAAGAAAACACCAGCAGCAATGAGCCAAAGAACTATTAAAGGAACCTCAATCGCTGCAGCATCAGTCGGTTGATATAATGTAATACTATAAAAAATAATGCTAAAAAGCTTGTCTGCGAATGGTGCTACAAAAGTATCAACGGCCTGATCTATCGACATAAAATCTCCCTGTTATTATCACTACAAGCCTATAAGACCCGAACGACACTGACAAGAAAAGTCCTAAAAACTATCCACCGAAGACGAAACGCCATATTGATGGTTATTTATATTCGTTTAAAACTTTCAAACCATGCGATTTAAGCATACTAATTCTGCCTGCCAAATGCGGATATCTGAACACATCTTGGTCAAGCATGGATATATCAACAGAGCGTTGCCATACCGTTTTTTCATATCTAGGAGAAAATTTCAAAAGATTGACATGCAAGAGAGAGGCGACACCCACACCACTACCTACTTGATCCAGCCCGTCCATAGGATCATTATCTGTATAGAAGGCAATGCCTGATTTAACGCCAGCCACTGTGCTAAATAAGCCCGCTAATTTCGGTAATTTATCCGCAATACAATGAATTCGATCAAAGCTCAAAATGACCGGCTGCCCATCACATTTTCCATCAATATAGGTGTATACATTTTCTGCTCCATCAGGCGCAGACTCAAGGAACATTGAACGTTGAGAGAAAGGTTTGAGCATATCATCAACGGAATAGTCATCCAGAACAGCCTTCATCATTGCTTCTACAAGCATAGATTTACCAGAATTACATTGATCTTGGCTAAACCGCTCATCTCGTCTATCAGTTTCCGAAATAATACTTACTAAATGTGCCCCTTCTATAGTAGATAAGATATCTACCATGGGCTCGGCCAGATAACGCATGAGTAAAATCAACTCTGTACGGGTATTTGCTGTTAAGGTGACGTGCATAAGCGCTTCTATAAAACAGCTTTATAGCTTATGTCAAGACAAAGCATAGAAACAATTTTATAATCCACAGATAGGACGAGAAACAGGATACGTCGCCATCCATTGCATCAAATCCTCACGGGAAAGATTACGGGCATAACGTACGCGATTACCGTAAACAGCACAAAAACCATCTGGCCTCACCGCCGCATCTTGCGCCACTGTATTGGCTAAGCCAGTACGGTATTCATGGAATGTTTTTTGAGGGTTACTTGCCCCTTGTGTCATAAAATGACGCAATAATACATTTTCTTGATGGGCGATAAGGGCAGCATTTTTCTGTGTAAAAGCTTGATAATCTTGATACGGAAATCCTAAATCAGCACGATGCTGGCAATTCAAACCGATGACCAAAAGTTCGCTATGAATACGCAAAAGACGCTCTGCATCTGCTTCTGCTGATGTATAGCAATCCTGCGCAAAGACACTCAATGACGACAATAAAAACAATGATAAAATAGCTATAAATTTCATATGACCTGCGATGGAAGTTTTTCCCCTTTAAAATACGCCTCAAGATTTGCCAGAACCATCTCACCTTGTAAATAGAGAGTTTCTTCTGTTGCTGTACCCATATGCGGCAAAAGAACCACATTATCCATACTGAGTAAGGCTTCTGGGACAAAGGGTTCATTTTCAAAAACATCAAGGCCTGCCCCTGCAATAATTTTATTCTCCAATGCCCAAATTAAGTCTTCTGTATTCACCACTGATCCACGAGCTATATTAATCAAATAGCCATTCTCACCAAGTGCTTTTAAAACGTCCTTATTTACGAGATGTTTTGTCTTTTCGCCACCTGGACATGCGACAACTAGATAATCACAATTTTCAGCCAGTTTCACAGGATCATTATAATAAACATAGGGGACATCATTTTTAATCTTGGTGGCGGTATAGGCAATATCCATATCAAACGCTTCAGCACGCAGCGCAATAGCCTTACCGATACGGCCAAGACCTAAAATCCCTACTTTCTTTTCCCAAACAGCGCGCCCAACAGGTTTATTTCCCGCCAGCCACTTACCGACACGGACATATATATCGGACTCAACGAAACGACGAGATATATTCAAAATAAGTGCCAATGCTGTGTCCGCTGTGTCACGCGTAACAATATTCGGTGTATTCGTCACCACAATCTCACGTTCTTTTGCTTTGTCTAAATCAATATGGTCATAGCCAACACCATAGACAGAAATAATCTCTAAATTCGGCAAAGATTCAATGATGTTAGCCGTTATTTGACGTCCAACTATACTGAAAATAGCTACAATGTCTTGGTTCTCATCAATAATCTTTTGGGCATCGTCCGAGCTACGGATTGTGATGACCTCAAATTGCTTTTCTAAACGCTCCATTTGATCTTCAAAGCGCAGGCGATGCATAAGTAGAATTTTTTTCATGTATTTATAGTCCGAGTTATTATTTTTGCTTGCAAGAGTTTAGGCTCATGTGCTTAAACCTAGGCCTATGGTATCACAGGAAAAACAAAAGTCACTCTACATAAAAACATGGGGCTGTCAGATGAATGTCTATGACAGTAATCGCATGGTCGATATCCTTAAACCGTTCGGCTACACCACGACAGACGTGCCAGACGATGCCGATATGGTGATTTTAAACACCTGTCATATCCGTGAAAAAGCCACTGACAAAGTTTTTTCGGAGCTTGGTCGCCTAAGAGATTACAAAGAAGCCAAAAAAGCCAAAGGCGAAAAAATGCTTTTAGCCGTTGCGGGTTGCGTCGCTCAAGCCGAAGGCGAATTTATCGCCAAACGTGCGCCTTATGTTGATATGGTGATTGGCACACAAACCTATCACGAGCTCCCAGAAATGATTGCTCAAGCACTCGGTGCATATGGTTCAAACCGCATCATTAATACTGACTTCCCTGTTGAACAAAAATTTGATTACCTGCCAGAAGAACAACAAGATGTAACCCCTTCCGCCTTTTTATCCATCCAAGAAGGTTGTGATAAATTCTGTACATTCTGTGTTGTGCCTTACACACGCGGTTCGGAATATTCTCGCACAGTCGAGACAATTTTAGATGAAGCAAAGCGTCTTATTGATGCTGGCGCCAAAGAAATTAACGTGCTCGGGCAGAATGTGAACGCTTTTCACGGTGAAGACAAACTCGGCAATACATGGGACCTCGGTAAATTACTCTTTGCGATTGCGGAGCTACCTGTAGAGCGTATTCGCTATACTACGTCACACCCACGTGACATGCATGACAGCCTATACGCCGCCCATCGTGATCTTCCAAAACTAATGCCTTGGCTGCACCTGCCAATTCAATCAGGTTCGGATAATATTTTGAAACACATGAACCGTAAGCATACAGCAGATGATTATAAACGGATTATTGACCGCCTAAGAACAGATCGTCCTGATATCGCTTTTGGCTCTGATATTATCGTTGGCTTCCCAGGAGAAACCGAAGAAGACTTCCAAGCGACAATGGATATTGTCAAATACACTAATTATTCACAATGTTATTCATTCAAATATAGCGCACGTCCTGGCACACCTGCCGCAAATATGGGCGGACTTGTCGCTGAACACATTAAATCAGAGCGCTTAACACGTCTTCAAACACTGATCCGTGAGCAACAAGCCAGCTTCAATAAAAAATGCGAGGGTATTACGATGCCTGTGCTGATTGATCGTGAAAGTGACACAGAAGGCCGCCTCGTTGGGCATACTGAATATAACCAATCCGTCATCATGGACGGTAACAAACGCCTCTATGGCCAGATCATTGATGTTGCCATCACAAATGGCACCCCCAACAACCTTGTGGGTAACATCGTGACAACCGAGGATAAAACCTTAAAAGACATAAAAACCGCTTGACATAAATGCCTACAACCTCCTAAAAGTAAATAAAAAATTCAGGGAGACATTTAAATGAGCACGATAGTCACGGCAGATACAGAAAATCTAATTTTCGTAAGAACCAAAGATGAAAAAGGACAGAATCTTGTCAATGTCTATGTTAATAATACGCAGACACCGCCTGTATTTACCAGTAGACCTGCAAACCCAGCAAAAAACATATTTAGTCTTTTAGGTGCAATCAAAAGCAAAACGGGTACAACTGGGCATACAGTAAGCAGCAAACTAGAAGGTGCCGAAGAGACCTATATATACAAAATCCCTGCAAGCAAAACGTTCGAAGTTTTAGATTATGTTTTGAAAACTGCTCAATTTATTGATGGCAGAGACAGAAAACCCACAGACAAACAGCTCGATAACTTTTTATCTGCAATTACGAGAGAAGATGTTTATCAGCATAATATATCGGTTGGTGACGAAAAATTAGAAATTTCTACACCGTTCCAATATTCAAAAAAGCAATTAAACAAAATATTGTCCGTGGTTGCAGAAGAGTTGAATGTACAGAAAACAAATACTGAATCTAAAGAAAGAGAAGTAATTGAATATCCAGAAAATACTAGCTATATAAGGATTAGCGGCAATACGATAACTTTAAAGAAAAAAGACTCATCTACAGATGAAGACCTTGCAGATGCCTTCACATTCTTAAAAGATTTCCTAAAAGCAGATAATACAAAAACAACAGAAGATGATTTAAAACGAACAATCCGTGCTCGCTTGTTGAGTAAACGAGCTGAACAAGAACCAGAACCTACTGCAGACCCTGTCACTACTATTAGCCAAAAAATTACAGATTTTGGCAACCAAACAGCTGTAGTTAAATCATTCCTAAAATTAATAAGCGCTGATGAAACTATTTTAACCGCTTTTGCAGACCACGAAGATATAGGATTAGAAACTTCTCTCTTAAAAGATGAAAGAGGAGATACTATCGGGATAAAAATTACGACACCTATATACGAAAATGCTGAATTAAACGCCGAAAGCACTGCTACTATAGACCTTATCAAAGGGGCTATAGAACAATTAGCTGTGTTACATAAAGTAAACAAAGATACAATCACAAAAAAACGTTTAATTGATTGCATCAATGCACAAATAGCCAAAAGCATCAAAGGAAATGATGCAAAGTCCTCTGCCACTGTAGAGGAGCTATCAACTTTAGTAGATACATTTAGAAGAAATACAGAAAACTACCAAATCACGATATCGGCCTCTAATGGTAGTATTGAAAATTTTGTGCATCACGTTGCTTCAACACGCAACATCCGCACATCATTCCGCCCTATCCAAGATATTCTAGGTGTCACATTGGATTTTAAAGCAGATACCACACCTGCACAAATTATCGCTACAATTCCAAGTCTTGATAATGGCTCAAAAAATGAACGTACCGAACTTATTGTTCAAAATGTTATAGCGTCTATTGTTGATTTATGGGCAACAAGTCGAGAAGCCAATACTAGCAAAGATAATAGAGTGACATATCTTGGAAGCGCCATTAACGCTGAGAATGTCCGTGACATTGTCAACCAAATTGCTAAAAAAGCTGAAAACAAGATATCTGACCTTACACCACATTTCACAGGAATTGTCAGACCAAGTCGATACCAAGAAGTAATAAATGACGGGCAAAAACGAGTCGATATTGAAAAATCTCCGCTTGTTGCACAAGATACTCATAGACAACTTCCACACAGTGTAAAAATCCCCGAATTTCAAGAGCACAGAGATAAAATGTACGTTGTGTTTAGAAGCGATAAATTTGATGTAGAAACCTTTAATCCAAAAGCAGAAAGATCAGATGAAATTGCATGGGAATTAACAGAAAACCAAGCGCATTTTGTGCGCGAAGGGATTTCTGGGAAACATGTATTTGTTACTGGGCCAGCAGGTACTGCAAAAACAGCATTGGGCGTTTTCATTGGGCTTCATAACCTTAAAAAAGGCCGTACAAAGAAACTCATTATCGGTAGCTCGGCAGCTCCACTGGAAGAAACAGGTTTCAAACCAGGCGATGACAAAGAAAAAAACGCAGGCGCAGTCAGCCAGATATACGCTCATTTAAGAGATGCCCTTGAGTTATGTAACCCCAATTTTGGCGATGAACTCTTTGCAAAACTAGAAAAAGATGAGCTAGTGGAACAAATGTATTTCTCAGATATCTTAGGTAACAATTATAAAGATTCTACAATTTACCTTGATGAATGTCAGAAAATGAATTACGGCGTTGCTAAGTCAGCCTTCACACGTGTTGGTGCCCGCTCACAGCTAATTGCAACGGGCTCAGATACTCAAAACTTTGCAAACCCTGGGCATGCGAGTATATACACAATGATTGTCAGACAACTCCAAATTGGCGTAAAAGAGCGTAAAATTCCAATTAACCGCTATGGTTTTATTGCAATGACCAACGATGATATCAAACGTTCAGGCTTAGTTGCTGATATGGAAATGCATGTATTTCCTGCGATTGAAGAACAGCACGCAGATATGTTAAGTGGAAAAAAACACGGTCGCTCTCGTAATCGTCCTGCATTTACACCAGACGGTTCATAAGACCTCTTGGCAAGACCACCCGAACTTGATAAACGTTAAGGCTTGAAAATTATTATAGGATAAAATTTCTTGCATAAAACCACGATCATTTTTGAGAATAACAAACATTTGCCAAGCATTTACGGCGAGCATAATGGTCATTTAGCCGTCATTGAAAAAGCGCTAGGCGTTGAAATTGGTGCCCATAGCAACGAATGCGTTATTGCCAGTGAGGACCAAGAAGCTGTTGAATTAGCAGAAGCTACATTAAAACAGCTGGAAGAAATGGCCAAACAATCAAAAAATGTTGATATTGAAGAAGTTAAAGCTATCATACGTTTTATGATACATGATGGCGGCCACAATGATAGCGATGATGATGACGACGACAACCATAATGGCGCTGATGATTACCGCACATTAGAGATCGTCACACAAAAAGGCTCTATCCGTCCTCGTACACCTCGCCAAGCTGAATTAATGGAAGCAGTTTATGACTACGACATGGTCTTTGCGCTGGGGCCTGCTGGTACAGGTAAAACTTATTTGGCTGTAGCCTTAGCCGTTGATCTTTATTTAAAAGGTGATGTTGAACGGATTATTTTCTGTCGCCCTGCCGTTGAAGCAGGAGAACGTCTTGGTTTTTTACCGGGCGATATGGAAGAAAAAATCGCCCCTTATTTGCGCCCTATGCATGATGCGCTATTTGATATGATGTCACCCGACAAGGTTGAGAAAGCTCGCTCTCGTGGTGAAATTGAAATTGCCCCACTTGCTTTCATGCGTGGTCGTACACTCAATAACGCAGCGATCGTTCTTGACGAGGCACAAAACACAACACCGCTGCAGATGAAAATGTTCCTAACACGTTTAGGTAATAATTCACGCATGATTATCTCTGGTGATCCATCACAAGCTGACCTACCCTCAACGCTTGAGAGTGGTTTGCATGATGCTGAGCGCATTTTATCCGATGTACGTGAAGTAGCCTTTGTACGCTTCACCAATGATGATGTTGTCCGCCATGATTTAGTTGGCAAGATCCTAAAAGCTTATGACCGCCATCATTAATATATTCCACACCCCTGAAGACATCATTACAACAGCTGAAATTGATGAAGTTTGTCGCGCCGCTTTAAATGACAAAGCCTATAGCCTTAGCATTGAATTTATGGGTGACCATGATATTCAACTACTGAATAAACAATTTCGACACAAGGACAAGCCGACAAATGTTCTTTCCTTCCCGAATGATGATGACAATTATATAGGCGATATTGCGATATCCATCGATACGATTAAACGAGAAGCTAGTGAACAAAAAAAAGCCATAAAAGATCATATACTGCATATGGTTATTCACGGCGCCTTGCATTTACTAGGCTATGACCATGAAGAAGACGAAATGGCCGAGGAAATGGAAGCCTTAGAAATAGAAATTTTAGATAAGTTTGGAATAAATAATCCTTACATCTAAAAAGATTGTGTGAGATAGTAAAACAACAATAAATCAAAAGGATGGCGCGTTCAAATATCATGTCTGAAGACCCTTCGCCGGAAACGGCAACACCAAGCAACCCCTTAAAATTCTTTAAAAAGCTATTTAAAGCCACACGTCCAGATAATGACGTCGATGCCATGCTTGACAGCTTAATTGATAAATCCAGTTCAGGGAATCATATTGGCCATTCATATTCGAATGAAAAAAAACTTATAGAAAACATCATAGCATTAAGAGACCTGACGGCTGTTGATGTGATGATACCACGAG
>MDSV01139720.1_pt1 | contig 17385 bp, 20 predicted proteins | sample 810851 | NCBI WGS metagenome assembly MDSV01 (sample SAMN05326640, study PRJNA326480) | marine metagenome | isolation source: seawater | place: Atlantic Ocean: North East | collected 2012 | reverse complement strand
TGCATATTTCTGCAGTGCTTCTGCAATCTGTGTAGTCATTTCTTCTTGTATCTGTGGTCTTTCAACTATGTGATGTATTATTCTGTTGAACTTGGATAATCCAATAACTTCACCATTAGGAATAATACCTACCCAAGCATTACCTACAATATTTTGCAAATGGTGAGCACACGTGGACTTAATACTGATTGGACCACTGGTGTACATACTTTTATAACCCATGTTTGGAAAACTTGTTACTCTCGGCATTGGTGAATATCTACCACCAAATGTTTCTTTCACATACATCTTTGCAACACGTTTTGCAGTCTCCTGTGTGTTGTGATCGTTTGTAGTATCAATAACTAAACTTTCTAAGACGCCTTGTAGTTTTTCTTGTACTTCTTTTTGTAGTTGATCTAGTTCACCAGGCTCAATGTGTTTGCTAATATTGTCATTGGCATGATACCTTTCTCCCGCCTTTTTAATTCTGTCTCTTATTTTTTTACTAACTGGTCCTGCTGGAGTCCAACTGTCTTTAAGTTCGTCCATTAATTAATTTCCTTTTTGTTGCAAGTCTTATACCATTGTACAGCACTTTGTATGATGTTGTCAATACCACTATATTTAGGTTTCCAATTTAACCTATCCTGTGTTTTTGTCATGTCAGCAACAAGCATGTCTGGATCTCCCTGTCTTCGAGGCCCATTTACAACATCTATTGCACCAGTGTGTCTTGAAACTTGGTTTACTATTTCCTGATTCGTTACACCAATACCTGTACCTATGTTTAACGTATCAAACATTATTTTTGTACCTAAAAGTCCAAGTGCTTTTATGTGGGCATCGCAAACATCTTTAATATGAATATAATCTCGCATACATGTTCCATCTGGTGTGATATAGTCTTTGCCGTTCATGACAAATTGATCTGCTTGGAATCCAGATTCAATGACTCCAGGTATTAAATGTGTGACATGTTTGTTTGAATCTCCTATGCCACAGTCTTCGCATAGTCCGGCCACATTAAATATTCGCATACTAATACTATAAACATTATAAGCATTATAGTAGTCATGTAAAATCTTTTCGCAAATCAATTTTGTTTGGCCATATGGGTTAGTAGGCATTAAGTTTGTTTCTGTTTCAAAACACGGACCATTCAAGTTGCCATATACACTTGAACTGGAATTAAAAATCATTTTGTTGATACCCAACTGCACACATTTGTTTAACAGTTGAACTGTCATGATTACATTGTTTTTGTAATACCTATCAGGATGTATAATTGATTCAGAAATATTTTTTGATGAAGCGGTGTGTATAATTGTGTCAATGTTGTATCTTTTAACAATGTCATCTAGTAAGTGCAGATCCTTTGGCAAATCCATTTCATAACAGTCATTTACAATTTTGCTTACAGAGTCAATTGACTTTCCTACAACAACAGGTGTGTAACCGTTCTGTTGTAGACAACCTGCTATGTTGCTACCTATGTAACCACCACCAGTGACTAGCACTGATTTGTTTATATTAGTAACTTTTGTATCTTGAGATATAGTGTCAAGCATTTGATATTGTACCGTATAGTTTTTGTCCTGAAAAATAATTTTTTGCCAACTTCTCTGTTTGTTGTTTTAATTTTGGAAGATAATGTTGATAATTTTCCATGTAATCTTGTATTTTGTTTATAATTTTTTCTTTGTGTTGTTTATAAGTGTCTATATTTTCTGTCCATTCACTTGGATATTTGAATTCGTCCAAAGCCATTTCCTTGTAACTCAGTCTGTCTGGCATCATGGGTATTGTATCAACCAAAGCACCCTCGTACCAACTTATGCCCAATGTTTCTTGCAAGTTTGCACTGAATACTATTTTGGCCTCTCCCAGCATATTGTAATAATCATTCTTGCTTAATGTTTGCTCTTGACAAAATATTAGTTCATATTTAGGTAGACTGTCTTTAAGATCTTGGAAAATTTCAGGTTGTTTTTCTGGAGCCATTCTGTGTGGAAATAATATCATGTCCTTTTTGGGCATATTTTTATAACTGTCTAGTGTGTTTTCGAGATACTCCATGGGCCACCCAACTTGATGTATTTTGTTTTTATCAATGTTGAAAGATTTTAAAAATAGATCAATATGAAACTGTGATGCAAAAAAGTTATGATCAAATGATTCAAACATTGCTTGTTCTGAATGCCTCACCCAAGGTTTGTCTCCAATCAATCTGCCTAAAAAGTCTTGTGGATCATATGAGCCGGCGTGCCACATGCCACCTATGTTAATTTTTACTTTAAGTAATTCTGCCATGTATTTCAGTTGAAGCACAGTTGGATTCCAAGCATCTGTGTATAAGAAGTAGTCACCATCTTTAACTTTGCCTTCACAGAACAGTTTACCTATTTGTTGCATTTGATTGGATTTGTAAACATTAGTGCCACCAAAGTTTAAAAACGCACCGGGTGTTGTGGTCTGTGGAGTTTCACCGCCACTGATTGTTACCACGTCTTTATTTGTTCTAGCCTTTAGTTGTTTCGGGAGATACTCTTTCCATTGTTTTGTGTACCTAGTGTCAACTGCTTCAAGATCTATTATATAGATGGTCATTTCCCATTATAGCACAATTATTCTTATTTGTCATTAAAGTCATCATACAAGGTGTATTGTGCAGTAAGTTCCTCTCCTGATTTGATTGCTCTTAAAGTTACCAAATATTTTACTGGAATTTGGTGCCAGAATCCTGCAACGTTTTTGCAATTTGGATTGTCACTATGATTGTAAAATGCACCTAAGGCAGTTCTAATACTGCCATGCGGAAAATTTTTATTCAAAACATGTACAATGCCAAGGACAACATCTGCGTCAAAATCCTTTGTTGCAAATAATCCAAGGCCCTGAACATTTGAATTTTTTATTGTTAATCCGTCTGGCAAAGGTTTATACATTATTTGGTTCCTAGATACTCCATCATGTTTTCAGGAGTTGATTCAATGTATGGATCGCTGTCATCGCCGTCATTGTTGATACCTGGTTCTTGCCACCATTTCTCTACAACGCCATCATTTATGACTGCCATGAATCTCCAACTTCTGTTTCCAAATCCCAAATGGTTTTTACCTATAAGCATACCTAGGAATCTAGTCATGTTTGCTGATCCGTCTGGAATAACTTTAACATTACAAACATTCATCTTTTGTGCCCAAGCATTCATCACAAATGAGTCGTTTACACTCATGCAATATATTTCATCTACACCCATGCTTTTTATTTTGTCATAGTTGTATTCGAATCCTGGCAATTGTTTTGAAGAACACGTTGGTGTAAACGCACCTGGCAAACTAAACAATACTACTCTTTTATCTTTGAAGTAGTCATCAGTTGTCATGTCCTTCCAAGTTCCACCAATTGGACATCCTGGTCCTTCTGGTGCAACATCTCCTTCTCTTACTTTAAAAGTTACCCTAGGTAACTTCATTCCTTCTCTCATGTCGTCTCCTTAGTGAGTTTAATATCACCATTTTTAGTGTGTGTGATTCTATGATTATTCTTTAACTTTAAATGTAGAGCAGTTGAATATTTTTCGTCTTTGACCATTAAGTTTACACAATCTTCCATTTCTTCATCATAGCCATGATGTGACCAAACAAAGTCTTTTCCATATACAAGTCCCATACTACCCATGGTCGTGCATATGTTTGCCACTGCGTCTACAAAAGTGTAGTTGGCATTTAAGGCACCTCCTCCTATAGGAAGATGACCTTGTCTAGTTGTTGCTCTTTTTTGTTTAATCGTTAACTCTTTCATATACTGCGTGTGATCCGTTTTCTCCATCTTCAGACACATCTATTTCTATTTTTCTGCCTGGATATTTTTTTGCTATTGCTACATACAAATCGTCACTCATCATTTCGCAACTTTTAAAATCGCTTTGTATAGTGCCTTCTTTGTAAAGATTCAATAGCCATCTTTTAAATTGTATAAATTCAATATCTCTGTCATCATGAAATACTTCTATTGCAACTTTGAAATGAAATATGTGTCTGTGTGGATATCCTAAAAAACTTACATCATATTGATCATCTGTTGCTAGTTTGGGATCATCAAGTGCGGCAGGGTATTTGTGCATTCCTTCTTTTTGAAATGTTACCCAAATCATTTTAGCGGCTTTGCCTGCCTTTTCTTTGAGTGCCTGATCATGTTGTTGCTCAGGTATATTGTACATTTGATCTATTACGCTTTCTGTTTCACTGGTGCTGGCCATATTTTATCCTCTGTTATTGGTTCGTCTTGTTTATAATCATCCCATTTTGTAAATCCTGCTTGTGACTTGAAGTTTTTCATTGTCATGCTCCATACTCCAGGATTTGTTTTGTTAAAATCTACGTCATCTACTTTAAAACACAAATTGTCATCTTCTTCTGTGTGCGGAAATATTATTGAACAAAATGGAATAAATCTATCTTTTCTCCAACACGTACTAAACTTTTTTGCAACCAGTTGATGTAATTCAAACGGGTAATCAACAGTCACCCAGTATCCTCTGTCTAACAATTGATGTATTTGAGCCAACTGCATCGCGTGACTGTGCATATACGTCCTATTTGCTCCATAATATATTGCTTCTGCATCAGCGGCCACGGCCAAACTTTGTATTTGATCAAACGTCAAATCGTTTCTTGCAAGGAAAAGTGTCTGTTTACCATAGGCTGGAGTATGTTCTATCTCTATGCCCGAAAAAACATTCACATCTTCTTTGTATCCTGTAGAATAATCTCTTAACATTACACTATTATAACACAGAAAGGTGTTTTGTCAAATTACTTTCGATTGGTTAATTTACTTAATTTGTCTGCTAATTTTGATATTTCTTCTTTAATTCGAAGTTTTTGTTTTTTTAATCTCAACAAAGTTGCTTTTGCGTCCCAACTTCTGTCTTTTTTCCTATCTTTGGTAAGTTCTGAAACCTTCTTATCCAAATACTTTTTAGTTTCTAATAGTTTTTTATACTTTTTGTCTTTTAGTTTTACCATTTTTCCTCCTCATAAAGTTCTTTAAATATTTTTTTACTATCTAGGTTCCTTTGTTTGTCTAACATCTTTAAATTATTATACAGTTCTTTATATTGGTTAATCAATGGCTCTTTTAGTATATTAACCATTTCTTTATAAACCTTATATAGGTAATATTTTTCATTGGTATTTTCCATTCTAGTTTCTATATTTTGTATTAGTGCAAGTCTTTTATTCTTATCTAAATGATTTACATGAAAATACATAGGATCTGTTACATTATTCATTACAAAATTGTTTGGATGAAAGCCACTAGCCAACTGATCATCTATAAAATCTAAAATATTTGAAGCACATAACACATTCCAAGTCATGTTGAATGTAAATTTGTGTGGTAAATGCCTAATTTTTTGTAAATTATTTTTAAAAGTGCTGTAATTACCAGGCCATCTTATATAACCAAACCTTTCATTGGTTGCTTCTGCACTTAATATCCAATGCACATTTTTCAAAGTTGACAGTTGGTTGAAAATTTTTGGTGTTAGCAGTGATAAATTTGTGTTTATCCTTAAAAGACAGTCTGGATTTTGTTCTTTTATTAGATCAATAATTTTTAAATTTTCTTTTATTAAAAAAGGTTCTCCTCCTGCCATGTAAATTGTTGTTAAATTTTTTATATTTTTTTCTACAAAATTGTATGTTTCAGTCATTGCGTCGTTGGTCATTTTATCTGGAGCACCTTCAAACTTTGCCCATACACTTGAAAAATAACTATCGCAGTATACACAGGCGAAATTACAAGTGTTACGCCATCTAAGATCAATTTGTTGCAGTTCAAAGTTGTGTTCATCTTCATACAATTTAAAAGGTCGTGTTTTTAAAGTTTTTATATGATATAATCTGTTGCTTATGTTCTCAAAATTCAAATTTTTATTATATTTTTCTTTTTCATAACATTCAACGCAATTGGACGGGTATTTGTCATCTAGCATATCTCTTCTTATTTGTTTTAGTTTTTTGCTGTTGGTTAATATATGATCTAGGCTATTATCGTTAACATTACCTAAACAATCTTTTGAAATACTGCAACAATACACTGACCCATCTGTGTTTATAATTGCACCAGCAAAAGGAAGTGGACAAAGACTTTTATTTTTTAAATATTTGACGCTCATATCAATAGTATTTAGACCTATTTCTTAGGCTTTGTAAATTTTATCGAAGTTGCTTTCATTAAAATTTAAACCATATTGTTGATAATATTTTTCACCTAGTAGGTTACCCTGTGCAAATATATCGTTTTTTACTTTATGATTTTTAAGTATCTCTTCTTGCCCTTTAAGAAAATTGCTGTGGCTAGAAATAATTGAATTTTTATCAAATGGAATTTTTAATTCATTAAAAACTTTTTCAAATATGTCCGCAAACTTACTTGCTGATTCTAGATATGTTTTAAATTTAATTTCTAATGTAGTGTCTTTTGTAATTTTACGAAATATATTATTTTGGTCTAATAAATTGCACTTGTTTATAGCAATAGTATAAATTTTTTTATTTTTACTGTTGGGATATGTTAAATTTGCTTGTTCTTCAAGATGCTCCTGTAGTTTAAACCATTTATTTCTATTGATTAGATCTTCATCACCTGTTTCATACGTAATTTTTGTTACGTGTGTATCAACTTGATCTTCCTGTATAAGATGATGATCTGCTCTTTTTGGATTGGTGTTTTTTACTTCTCTTCTTAATACACCGTATTCGTTTACGTTAGTCGGCACATGATTGTTGTTGAAAAGCCTTAAAGTGTATTCTCCATATGTGCCTGGCGCCCATAATAAAGTTGTTTTATCCATCTGCAAAAAGAGAACTAAAGTTGTTTGTGCCTTTACCACCACCTGTGGACGTTTGCCATCTTGTGCCTCTGATATCTGCTAGGAAAGATTTATTTGCACTTATATATTCCATAGGTTTTTCTGAAGTGAATACTTTTTCCACAAACTGATTAAAATACAAAATATTTTTAGGCACAAAGTCACTTAATTCACCTGTGTTGTCTGATGCTTTTGTTTTAGTCCAATATTGCATGTCTGGTTTGTGTTTAATCATTTCTATATCATTCATATCATTTGCAATCTGCACTGCTCTAATATGATTGTAAACGTTGTGTGCCATCATCAAACAATAACTGAAACTGTCCCAACTTGTTTTGCCTTCTTTGTTGTTTTTGTTAAGATCTCCTTCGCCATAAGCACAAACATCTCCCATGTTTAGTCTTTCTCCTATTGCACTTTTGAAAGGAAAAGGAATAGTTGATCCTTTTAATTTTTTATCGTCAGGCGCTTTTTCCATTATGTAACTCCATCTTTTTGGAGTAAACAAGTTGTGTGTGTAAACCAAACCATTAGCAGTTGATAAAAATGCACTTGCACTGTCAAAACTTATTGTAACATTTTCGTTTACATGCTTTCTCAATTGCCTTTGCACACCTGTTAAGAAACATGCCCAATCAAGTTGTGATGTGCCTAGTACGTGTATCCAATCTTTTTTATCTAGTTGTTTTTCATCTCTCATTACTATTAAACGTTTTAACAATATCTCCATGTCGCACATGTTGATACCGCCCATTGCCCAGCCTTCGAATTCATATTTTTTTACTTCATTGTACCATGTCTGTGCTGTCTCCCAGTCGTCTCCCTGTAACACATTTAAGAATTTAGTTTGTCCTAATCTATTTTTTTGGAAGTATTTTAAATTAAACACAGATGCATCTAAGCAATCTTTAAAACTGTTTAATCCAGTTCTGGCACTGTTTTGCGGACCTGCCGCCCAAGTTGGAATATCTAAAGTCATTGACCAATCTGCTGTTAGTTCCAACCAATTTAAAATGTTGCTTCTTACTTCGTTTGCTTTAGTGCCTTCAAAATCAGTCCAATCAAATTTTATTACACCCTTGCCCAATTGATATCCGCCACTGTCACCTACTATTGTGCTAAATTTTCTATCTCTGTTTACACACATTGAATCTCTGTCTGCAACTTTGTTCATATCTAAGCAGGCGTGTCCTGCCGAATATAGTGCAGTTGGATATGTGAAGTAACCTTCTTCAGGGTTTATAAAGTTTAATCCTTCGACACCCCTGTCTAGTCCTTTTGGAATTCTGTCTGCTGGTATGTGTTGGCCATTAGTGACACGTTGTTTGCTTATAAACGTGTTATAGAAATTTGAAATAGCAGGCAAGAACACTGCAAAGTCTCGACTTTGATCTCCCAGGTGCTCCTGCCTTTTATTGTTTTCAGTCATTACTGCGCCTGTGCTGGTATAATATATTGATATTTGCCTAATCCTGAATCAACTGTAACCTGCATTGCTCCTTCATTGGAAAAATGCAACGTAACTTTTGCAGAATCGCTTAATCTCAATATCTGTAATACCTGTGCTACCGGCCAACTCCATCCTTTATTTAGAGTTCCTTTTACATCTGTTGCAAATACAAATTCTCCACCATGTGATGATTGATCACCAAATGTGAATACTAAATTTCCATCTTCTGTTCTTACCACAAAAGAGTTGTGTTCAGTGTTTGCAGTTGCTTGGAAGTTGAATCTTTGTACACTTGCCACTGTAGGTTCAATTTCAACGTCCCACTTAACACCTTTAAATTTTACAGTTTTAAGTTTTTCGTTGATAATTTCCGCATTCATAAATCTGTAATCATTTTTGAAGTCACCCTTTTCATTTTCAAAATGAATACCTGTAGGTGTCTCAGCACCATTTCTAGTGCCTTTCATTACTGATATGTTTGCTTTTTCTTTGTATTCTGGACACTTCAAGTGAATGTCTAATTTATTCAACTGAGGCATACCAAAAGTACCTATCATTTCTGATTGTGGTTTGTGAAAAGATCCTTGTAGGATAACTGACCTATCTTCTGCCATTGAATCAATGCCAGTAGTATCACTGGTACCAGTGATCTTCACTAGATCTAAGAATCCTAAGCCATGCGTATGTTTGACTATGTCTTTCAAGATATCTATCATAATGTTCTTATTATAAAAGTTATTTAGAAAAAAATCAATGGTTAAATTATTTTTCTACAGGAATTTCCAATGCACTATAAAGCACAGGATTAAGATTACCAGGCTTTTTGAAAATGGCGTAATTTGCTCCTGGGCGGAACTGATCCATTTCAACTACTTCATATCCGCATTCTGTTATTAAAACTTTCATTTCTGTTTTGGTGTTAAAATTCCAATAACCTCTTTTTGCCTCATGCAGATCCTTCTCATAGTGACAATCTGCATAATGTATAAAACAATAACCTCCTGGCACTATGACTCTGTATATAGATCTAAGATAATCTTTAATATGCAGTTGACTAAAAAACGGAAATGTGTCCCATGAAAAAACAAAATTACAACTGTTGGTTGGTACTTTTGCACAGTTTGTTCTATCAGTTGTATAAAATCTTAGATATTTGTGGTGTGGTGGATGAAACTTTTTTTTAATTTTAGATTCACACTGTGGAAGTAAATCGAGAAAAAAGTTAAGTTGCCATGCTGTAAACATTTTACTAAACTTTCCATATCCAGGCCCAATCTCTAGACTGTGATACACACTTGATTGTTTTCCTGCTTTTGCAAAAAAATTAATTTTAGTTTGTATCATTTGTTCAAGCAATGGATCATTTACTAAATCTCTTTTATTATCTCTCCAGTCAAGATCTTTAAGATACCAATCTCTTGGTTTATCTATTTGTTTTATTTGATCATCATTGTAAGCATCTACTTGTAGAGCCAATTGTTGTAATTTTCTTAGGTATTGATCTATGAAATCGTCAAACTGATGTTTCTTTAACTTTTTTAAAGTACTAATAGTTAACTTTATTTCTTCTATACTGAGCATGGTATTATTTAAAATTGAAACAATTTGTTGAATGTATTTGTGGTCTCTGTACTTTGTACGTCCCAATTTAACACTCCAATTAAGTTGTCAATTTTTTGATCTAAAATAGTTGATTCCATTGCTTCTGCGTCAAATGGCATATCTTTAAACCAATCAGGAATTCTCAGTTCATCTACAGGGTAAGCAATTGATGTGTATCCTAGAGGATTATTTTTAAGTTTGCACACAATAACTTTGGCTCCATCTGTTATAGGTAAACTGTATTTGTCACTGTACATTTCTCTGCATCTATTCCAATTGATACTTGCTCTTACATGACCCGGCATGTTTGCTCTGCCTTGTTTTGTTTCTTTTGCAAGATATTCTGTAACGTTGTTTGCTCTTTTTGGAGAACCTTTTTCCCAACCTGGCCGTGCTTTAAATTCTTCTCTAAATTTAGATATTCTATCTAAGACTTCTTTTTCGTTTTTGTTAGTAAGCACTAGCATAAGCAGTTCACTTAAAAAGTCCTGTACAAATACAGGAGTATCTGATCTTTTTAGATCTAGTCCCATTGCTTTCATTTTGCCTGGTATACCTGCTGTATCAGTTCTTTCGCCTTCTTTGTCAAAGTATAGCACTGCGTATCTTTTTTTAGTAATAAAAAGTCCTTTGCTGGCAACAAGTTCTCTACCAGCCGCAATAACTTCTCCTCTAGTTTTTGGACAGTGAAATGCTTTAGTCATAAACTGTGTAAAAGAACCATTCACTTCGTCTGATATTTTGTCATACAAGTTTATTATATTTTCTTTTTGCCATGGTATCTTGCCAGATTGTATTTCATTTTGCAAAGGTTTGTAAGCAGAAAAATACACTGAGTCTGTATCACCGTAAATGATTGCTTCACCTCTGTGATCATAGTTACCTGTGACTACTTCGTTAACTTTTGCTCCCATGTGTTTTGTTATACATCTGCCAGTAAGTGTTACTGATTGTCCTATTCTAAGGTCAAAGAATCTACAACCTGGATTTAATATTGCACCATACAAACTATTCAAATTAATTTTTTTAACCAGTTGTCTTTTATCCCAAAACTCTCTTTCAATTTCATTGTCACCACACTCGTTCATTTTACGTTGCATTTCTTGTCTTTCTGCATACCAACGTTTAAGTAGTCCTGGTATGATTGCTTCAAATTCATATGTAAAAATTGTGCCATTTGCTGAAAGCATCCATTGATTATTGCTTTCAAAAACAAGATCATACAGTTGTGCCGCACTCATTTTAACACTAGTGTTGTCTGACCAATCTATAATTATTTCTGTGCCACGTTCTTTATTCATAACTGCTTGATACTCCCAACTACCAAACGGATTATCCCAAGCCGCCGCAAATGATTTTTTTTGAAACTTTGCTCTGTTTACTTCTGCTGACGTAATCACAGGACGTATCTGCCCTACAATACTTTCTGGCCCCATGTTTAAAGCACGAATCACACTAGGATATAGACTGTTTATATCGCAACTGCCAATCCAATCATGCAAACCTTTTTTAGGAGTGGCCACATATGCACCAGCGGCTGTCACTGACTCACCTTCTGCTCTTCTTACTCTGCCAGGCACAATCATGCCTCTTCTGTGTGCTTCGTTTACAATTGCTTGTTCTGTAACCGCAACTGCACCCATTGTTGTTTGTAGCAACACTGTGTTTTGGTGTGCTATTTCATTTGCAAGTTCTATAAATTTTAGTTTCTTTTCAAGTTTTGCAAGTAGGTTACAATCTTGCCTGTTGTATTCAATAAAAAGTCCAAAGTCATGATTATATAAGTTGTCTAGAGATCCTTCATAGATAGTTTTCTTTTCTCCTAGTTCATGTTCACCAATGGCATCTAATCTATAAGAATGTCTTTCTTCATATGTGTATTTTCTATAAAGTTCTAAAAGATCCAAATGTACCCTTCCAATTAAATCATAACTTAATTGTTCTCTTCCAAATTTTTCAAACACTCTTCTTTTAGGCTTTTCGCCCCAAAAACAAAGTCTTCTTGTGTCATCACTGCTTAAAACTTTTTGTATTCTACCAACTGTGTATGGAATATCATATCCTTCGGAGTTCCAACCACTTAGGATATCTGCATCATCGATAAGTGTAAGGAAAGCATCAAGCATATCTTTTTCTTTTTCAAAAAGCATGACGTTATCAAAACGTTCTGTCGCCATTTTTGCTCCTGACATATTCAATGTCTTAGGCGGCACTGCAAAAGTTACCAGTTGATCTGTCCAACTTAGATAACAGGTTATTGCCGTGATTGGCATAAAAGGATCGTCAGTAGTAGAATACCCGCGTTGTGGATCAAAGTCTACTTCAATATCAAAAAATACTACGTTAAGTTTTGGAGTTTGTTTTCCTAAATAGTTTTCTTCCAAACAACGGAATACAGGATTTATGTCCTGTTCATATAGTTTTTTGTTTGATCTTATTTTTTGTTCTTTTATAAACTCTTTAAAAGTTGAACATTGTACTTTTTGTAATTGTTCGCCATATATGCTTCTGTGTTTGCCTCTGCTGTCAGGATAATAAAACACATACCTAGCATCATAGTCGATAAATTTACGTTGCCCTTTTGCGTCTCTTTCTACTACTCGGACCTTGTCTTCATCTCTTTTATAAAATGCATCTATGTAACTCATAATACTCTTAGTCGTTTCAAATTACGTATCCAAAAGTTTTCCTGTTCTATTTCGTATTCGAAATTTTGTGAGTATGTATTAACTTGTAATTCTACTGCACCATTGCGTAAATGAAATCTTCTTGCCATATCAGTTAAAGGTGACAGTGTGACAACTCTGTTAATTTGATCTTGTTTTCTTGCGTGTGCAATAAGTTGATTCACAATAAGTCTTCCGGCACCACGTTCTTTACTCCAAACTGTGTATGCAACTGCTATGTGACCATCTGGATCTGTAAATTTATCTAGTTCTTGTGTTGTGGTTGGAACCACTTTTGTATATGCTACACAGATTGTGGCCGCTCTTTCTCCTTTGTCATTAATTAAAGCGTAAATTGTTCTACCAGGACTTGTTCTAAACTCAACAGTAAGTTCTGGTCTTACTGGATCTTCTTTGGTATCGATATGATCTATTGTTTTCAGTTTGTATGTCATAGTAAAAATACTTTAATGTTACCTATTATATTCATTATTGTAAACCAACTTGCTAAGACTAGTGTCCAAATAATTCTACGTCTCCAACATGCTATGGCCAGTGTACTTGATCCTAAAAGATACACAGGAAACACATACTCCATTATAGGATAAGGTGACGTAAAAGTCAATATGATTGATCCTGCTATTGTGAATACAACAGAAAATATTTCTAGATAAAAGGCTGTTTTATCAGTATTATAACTTTGTATCCAAAATTCCTTTATAAGGCTGTACACTAGATCTTGCCTGCGGCTGTTAGGATTGATTCAACTATATCCATGTCGTCTGACACACCTTTGTAGTTGTCTTTGTGTGCTATCGAAATGGCCTTATTGATCATTGCTGGTTTAAGTTCTAGTTCTTCTGCAAGTGCTTTCACAGTGTCTCGTAGTCCACCTTTTAGGTCATCTACTTCTCCCAACACTTGTGATCCTTGATTTATTATTTGTATTAGTTTTTGTTTTTCTGCATCATTGAAATTTCGCATGATTTCTCCTTTTTACTATTATACTTTATGATTGTAATAAAAGCAATTACTTTTTAGGCTTTGTTGAAACTCTTATGGGTTTTTTACCAGGTCCCCCACCTGTGTCTTTACCACCTCTACCTGCTTTTCTCTGTGCGGCTCTTTTTCTTGATACTGCTGACTTTTTCTGTTTTTTGCTCATTGAACGAGCCTTTGATGCTGGTACACATTTTGCATATCCTTTTTTTGATCCTGATGTACCACACTCAGGATGTCCACCGCCCTTTTTCTTTTTGGCAATGTTCACCCATTTTTGTTTGAACCATTTACGTAATCCACCTTTGTATTCGTTAAGTATCAACCCACCACAATTGACACAGTAGTCTATGTTGTCTACCAATTTATCTAAATCATAGTTTGGTTTAATTGCACCGTGTTTTTTCTTGGCAATCATATCCATTTGCAATGCAACTTTAAAATCAAAATCAGTTACATCATTTGTTCTGTGTGTATAAATTTTTACAAGCACTTCATCATAGAAAACTCCAAGGTCTGCATGATGATCTAATTCTTCTTGTGGTTTAATTGTATCAATTAAAAACTTTATGACTTGAAAGTAGTTTTCAAACTTATATTTTTTTTGTAGACTGTTGTCTTTGTATTCCCAATCTGGAAGATATTTTGCTCTTAATTTTTCAATTACTTCTTTATCGAGGTTACTGTACTCTCTATCTGCGGATTCATCGATTTGAGCACCCATCATTTGCACTGGTTTGTCTGCAAAATTTTGTATGTTGGCCAACCCTCTGCTTCCTGCTGATACGGGTGATTTTTCTTGTTCCCCAGAACTTATATGGCCTCTTTGTTTTAATTTGTTAAGGTTTTGATAATACTGTTTAAAATTGTAAGGTATCATAGTAATATTTATTTCCAAAGAACCATCTTAAATCGTTCTTTTTCAATGCCAAAAAACTGTGTTTTATAATCACTTTGTTCAAAAAATCCTAAATGATGCCATTCCGATTTTTTATCTAAAAGCCTAAGTGCCATTTCGTCGAAGTCTTGTGCTTGTAGAAAGTCATCCATGTATTTTTTCTTTTCTACTATTTCGTCATGATCAAAACTGTCCCATTCCCAATGTAGAACTTCAAATACGTTTCCTTCGGCATCCGCATAGTCTATGCTAAAGTCTAGTCCCCATTTTGGTTTTATCTGCAAAACTTTATGAACTAAAGGACATTTTTCTGCAAATTCTACCATTTGTTCTTTTGCTCCTCCTGTGAATCCTTTTCTTTCAAATAAAACAGCATGATTAATATGACAACCTCTGTCTGTTGGTTCAGATGTAAACCAGTCTTCTTTTAAAACCCAATGTGTTGTGCGAACCTTTTTAATTTTATAATCCATTTTTTTAGCATAAAGTCTTTCTAGGTTGGTGAGGTCAAAACCGTTTTGGTCAAACGTGTCCATAGTCCTTGGTAAATTTTTGATAAAATTATCTGTTGGTTCTGCTTTGATCCGTTGATCGTAGTAGGGATTTGGATTAAATTTATTTTGGGTTAATGTGATTTTCATCACACGTACTTATTACTTTTTCTTCTTAGGCTTACCCATTCTCCAACCACCGCCCATTTTTTTGTACTCTTTTGCGGCGTAGGCATTTGCGTATGCTGATGGATAAACGTCAAATTTTGATCTTGCTTTGGCCTTTGCTCTTGACCATTTGTCCGGTGATGTTGGAACTGGTTTCTTTTTTGCTTCTGTTAATTCGTCTGTATATTCAATTTCTTCTTCTGGTAGTTCAATATCGTCTTCGCCTACTTCTTCTTCAGTAGGTTGTTCTTCAGCAGGTTGTTCTTCCACTGCTGGCTCTTCTGCTTCTGGTTCTTTTTCCTGTACAACTTCTTCTTCAGGTGCTTCTGCCTTTTCAGCGTCTGCAATTATTTCAGTTGTTTCTGGTGTTTTTATTAAAAATGAATCTTCTTTTACTTCTACTTCGTTATTTGAAAATGTGTTGTATAATTCTGCTAACTTGTCTGCTTCTGCTTCTTGTACGTACTCGGTAATTTCTTTAACAAAAGTTTCTTTAAAAGCATCAGCGTCAAGTGTTGCTTCTTCTTTTTCTTCTGCTTTTAGGTCTGCAAGTTGTGCCTCAAGTTCTGCAATTTTGTTTAACCTTTTGTCTTCTTCAGTGACTTCTTTTCTAATAGCAGTTGAAATTGATTCATCTGCATCAGATTCAATAATTGCTTTTGTAATAATTGATTCTTTAGTAGATTCTTTTGAAATTGATTCGACTAGTTTTTCTGCTTTAGGTGAAACTTTTGTTTCTTCTTGATATTCTTTAATTCCTGCTAATTTGGCAATGTCTGCCAATGATACTTCTTTTTCGTCTAGTATTCTTGGTTCGTTGTTAGCGGCTTCCATTAAACTTGCTCGCTCTTCTTCTTTGGTCATGTTGCTCATTGCATTTAAACGAGCCACGAGATCCGCAAAACTTGTATCTTTTTTAGGTTTTTTAGTTGCCATTTGATATATTTATATGTGTTACAGTTTTATTTAAGTTGTTGATTAAGCATCACAGCAAGTTTTGATTCATAAGTTAAACCTTCTGTAGGTAAAAATTTGCTGTATTTGTCCTGCATACTTTTTACAAAATTAAGATCTTTACCGGAACTTAACCTTACTTTTACAGCAGATATGTCATTTTTTATCATTTTTGCTAGTTCTTCATTGCCTGCATCTACGGCCATAGAGTATGCTGTGTTCATGGCCTTCACTGCTGGTACGCTGTTGTCCAGTGCATTTATCATTGAGCCTGCACCTGCCATTGTGCCAACAATAACGCCAGCCGCGGCAAGTTTTTGCAATGTGTCTTTAAATCCTTCATCAATTTCTCCGTCTTTTAAATATCTGTCTTTAATTTTGCCAATTTCTTGATGACTTGCACCCTTTCCAGCCGCACTTTGTATTGCAGTCATGCCTGCTTTGCCGTATTTTTTGACTCCTGCTCTATACATGATTCCGCTTTCATTTTTAGGAAATATTTCTTTCATCTCTGTGTTTACAAAACTAGGCACTCTATCTAGATATGTTTGTGCCATTGCTTTGGTTTGATCGCTGTTGTCTAATATTGCTTTGGCCATGTCAGCACCGTAGTTTAAGTAACTTTCTGCTTTGCCCAATATTGGAAAAGGATTACCTCTGAATTCGTACTTGTCTTCTCCCATTGCTTGTTTAGTTGCTGTGGCATACATCACTGCATCTGCATCTTTGCCATATCTTTTCTTAAATCCTGCTTTGTCTTTTTTCATTGCTTTCACAATTTTTTCTCTTTTGTTCATTTCACCTTTGGTCATGCTTCTACCTGATGTGCTGTGTTCGCCGCCGTGTTTTTCTCCAACGTCCATCCTTTGTCCTTTGTATCTTGGTTGATCGTCAAAGTCTTTGTCCAATACAGGTGGTTCTTTACGCATTTTTTTTGACATTTCTTTTTCAACGTCATTAACCCTTTTACCAAGTATTCTCATCATGCCTGGTTTTGTATCTGTGTCATCTAGGTCAGTTTCTTTTGATAATATTTCGTCTATGTTTTTTTTGATAATTTCTTTGTGTTTAGAAAATGTTGTGCCGTCGAGGTCTTCTCTGTATGGAGATAGTTTTTGATATTCTTCGTAGTTGTATGTGCCTTGTAGATAATCAGCGGCCTTGTTTAGTTTGCTTTGTACCCAGCCTTCTAAATCATCACCTTTTTTAATCATCTGCATAAGTTGTATTGCATACTTGGCAGTGTGGTACAATGTGCTTTTGCTCATGTGTCCTTCGCCTGCGTCTTCATCGTA
>MDSV01228276.1_pt1 | contig 17389 bp, 20 predicted proteins | sample 810851 | NCBI WGS metagenome assembly MDSV01 (sample SAMN05326640, study PRJNA326480) | marine metagenome | isolation source: seawater | place: Atlantic Ocean: North East | collected 2012 | reverse complement strand
TTAGTGCGGCCTTTGTTAATGGTGGGTGATGACAGGTTCGAACTGCCGACCCTCTCGGTGTAAACGAGATGCTCTACCAAACTGAGCTAATCACCCAAACCTAAATCTTAAGATTTTGTTTATTATATAAACCTTTAAATTAAAGTCTATAATAAGAATCTAATAACAAAAATGTTTATTCAAAACTTTTAACAAAAATGCAATTTAGAACTGATATTAATGGCTTAAGAGGCTGGGCTGTTTTATTAGTCCTATTATTCCATTATGAAATATGGAAATTTAATGGAGGTTTCTTAGGCGTAGATATTTTCTTTGTTATATCTGGCTTCCTAATGGCCTCAATAATATCTAGCTCAAATGAAAAAAATAGTTTCTCTTTATCAAGATTTTATCTAAGAAGAGCTAGAAGAATAATACCTGCGCTGATATTTTTAATAATCTTAACAATCTTAATGGGATTAATAATTCTTCCACCACAAGAATTAATTAAATTATCTGAACATACTGGCAGCTCTATTTTATTTTTCTCAAATTTTAGTTATATGGATGAAGCCGGTTACTTTGATGCTGTATCAATTAATAAGTGGTTACTGCATACTTGGACGCTTTCAGTAGAATGGCAATTTTATTTAGTTTATCCAATTTTATTAAAAATTTTTTATAAATTAACCACACAAAAAAATATATATTTTAAAAGTTTTATCTTTCATATTTTATTATTTATAGGTTTAATTTTTTTATCCTTTAAGTCATACGATATAAAACCGGAATTTGCATTTTTTATGCTGCCTGCGAGAGCATGGGAATTAATTGCAGGATCAATCATTTTCTTTATATTTAAAAATAAAGAAATTAAAAATGGGTCATCTATATATTCTTCGTTTGGGATTCTATGCCTGATTATTTTATCTTTGATAATAGATGATTCTTTTGATTGGCCAGGCATATATACCTTATTTACTGTTTTAGCTACATGTTTAATTATTCTTAACAACAATCAAACTAATTATTTGCTTCACAACTATTCCATACAAAAACTTGGAGACATATCATATTCTTTATATCTATGGCATTGGCCTATATTTGTTGGTCTTAATTATTTTTTTCTTACAAATATTTATTGGAAACTACTAGGATTGATATTTTCAGTAATTATTTCTCTTATATCTTATAAATATATTGAATTAAAATTTAATAAATATAAGACAAATAAAAAATTTACAACTTCACTAGCGCTAATAGTAATTTTAATTTTTGTAACATCATTGGCAATTTCAAATTCAAATGGAATACCTTCTAGATTTAACAATGATGTGATTATTGCATCTAAACAATCAAAGAATAAATATGATCTAAATAAAAACAAGAACTGTAAATATTTTAAAAAATATGAGCAGGATCTATGTATATATGGAGGATATGATAAACCTGGACTAGTATTATATGGAGACAGTCATGCGTCTACAGTCATTAGTAGTTTATCTTTATCAAAAAATGAAAATGTTATTTTTTTTATAAATCAATGTCCTATAATTTTTGATTCAAAATTAAAATCAAAAACAAGCTCTACTAAATGTAATGAATTTCATAATGATTTTAGACAATTTATTAAAAACAATAATTTGCCTATACTCGTTGTCTCTAGATTCGCTGCACAAATATATGGGCCTAACGAATCAAAATCAAAAGATTATGGTCTTGAATATGCTGATATAAGTGAAAATGAACTTAATATGACTGATGAAGAATTATATTTATCTAAACTTGATAAAACTTTATGCTCCATAAGTGATAATAATTCTTTATATGTTCTAGAGCCCATTCCTGAAATTGGAATAGATGTTCCTTTGACTATAAGTAGAAAATTATTTTTAGGCATGGATCCATCAACAGGAATAAGTTTGTCTAATTATAAAAAGAGAAATATAAAAATAATTAATCAGCTAAACAAATCAAAAAATAACTGCAACTTTAAAACTATAGAAACTTCAAAATATTTATGTTCTTCAGATAATTTTTGCAAGGCCAATGAAGGCAAAATGCCACTATATTTTGATGATGATCATTTAAGTGAGTATGGAAATAAAAAGCTTACACCTGCATTCAAAAAAATTAATTAACTTTTACAATATTTATTCTTGCAAGATAGATTCCAAAAAGCGTTACAATTACGAATATTATTTGTATTAAATTTAAAATTTCTGCGAATATAAAAACCGCTAATATTGTTGCAGTTAAGGGTTGCATTAATAAACCTATCGATCCATCAGATGCTGAAATCTTTCCTATGCCATGTGTTATAAAATACTGACCGCCAAATTGGCAAAGGACTGCCATCAGTAATAGATTTAACCATTCAAAATTTGATGCAGGTATCATATTCCCGCCTTCTATTAACATAGGAACAATAGAAAATATGCAACAAAATACCGTTGTATAAAAAATAATATTTAACGAATTCTCATTACCTAGTTTTGCGATAATGAGCAAATAAATACCATAAAAAAAAGCTGCGACTAAACATAATATATCTCCTAAGACTTTTCCATTTATATAATTATTTGAATAGTAAATTAATCCAATAATTCCTATATAAGTTATTATGAATGAGGTTAAAAATTCTTTAGATAATCTTTCTTTAAAAAAAATAAATGAGAGAACGGCAACAAAAATTGGTGCAGAGTTCACAATTATTGTTGCATTTGAAATTGAAGTTATATCCATACTAAAATGCCATAAAGTTAAATCCACAGTAAAAGCTAGAGCAGCAAATGCTGCATAAATAATTGTTTTATTATTTTTTACTTTAAAGAAGAATTTTTTATTGAGTTTATAATTCAACATAAATAAGAATGGAATTGCTAAAAACATTCTATAAAAAGTAATTGCCGTAGAAGATAAAAGGCTCAACTTGACAAAAATTGGTGCAAAACCTATCAACATCGCTCCAAAAGATAAAATAAGAAAATAATTTGTTCGCTGTAAATTAGATTTCATAAAGTTATACTTTGAATATGGTTGATAATATTGTAATTCAGAATGATGAAATTATCTCAGTAGGTGAACTAAACAAATCTGCTAAATATCTATTAGAGAAAAAGTTTAGTAACGTATCTGTCTTAGGTGAAATTTCAAACTTAGCAAAACCCAGTTCAGGACATATCTATTTCACACTTAAAGATGAAGATGGCGCAATTAGATGTGCAATGTTTAAAAGTCAAAATATTAAATTAAATTTCTTACCTGAGGATGGTGATCAATGTATCCTTAAAGGTCAAGTCAGTATCTATGCTCCTAGAGGTGACTATCAATTAATTGTTAAAACAATCGAGCCTGCAGGCTCAGGAAATCTAATGCAAAAATTTGAAGTTCTAAAAAAGAAACTAGAACAAGAAGGATTATTTGATTTAAATAATAAAACAATAATACCCTCCTCGCCTAAACATATTGGTATTATTACTTCCTCATCTACTGCAGCATTCCAAGATATTATTTCTACTGTCCAAAGAAGAGCCCCTAACTCACAAATATCATTAAGTGAAGCAACTGTTCAAGGTGATGAAGCGCATATATCTATAATTAATGGCTTAAATAGAATTATTAATTTTAATACTGCTAATCCTGATAACGAAATAGATGTGGTAATTCTTTCTAGAGGAGGAGGATCTATTGAGGATTTATGGTGTTTTAACAATGAAGAGTTAGCAAGAGAAATATTTTCATTTCCTATTCCAACAATCTCAGGTGTTGGTCATGAAATAGATTTCACTATTTGTGATTTTGTCTCAGATATAAGAGTTCCAACACCAACAGCGTCTGCAGAGCTAGTAACTGAATTTAACTTTAAGTTAAAGGATAAAATTCAAAGTTATAAAGAAGATCTATACAAAAGTATTAATAATTATCTTGAAAATCTTAATCAGTTGATAAATTTAAGTAAATCTAAGCTAAAAGATCCCTTAATGATGTTAAGAGAAAAATCTCAAAATCTTGATAATTTAGATTTAAGAATAAGGCAACAGCAAAAATTATTAATATCTATAAATAAAAATAAAGTTGAGAGATTGTTTTCTAAGCTATATAACAATAGCCCTGTTTTGAAATTAAGTTTAATGAATAGCAAGATAGATTCATTATTTGATAATTTAAATAGAGGTATTAATCAGAAGTTACAGTCTAACGAAGATCTCTTAACAAAATTTTATAAATCGCTACAAATATTAAATCCTTTATCAATCTTAGACAGGGGTTATGCAATTGTTATGAACAAGAAAGGTGAGGCAATTAAATCATCAAAAAAAGTTACTGTTGGAGATAAATTAAAAACTAGATTGAGCGATGGTTCCATTGATGTAGAAGTAATAAATAATGACTAAATTTCATTTCCTGATATTTTTCTCTTTAGTGCTTTCGTTTAATAACATTGATGCCTCTATCTCAGGTGATCCTGGAGAAATAATTGCCATAAAGGTTAACAATGAAAATATAACTACTAATAATCTAAGGATTAACATAAAGGGTGAAATTTATGAATTGATACCACTGCCGTTCAATAAGCAAGGAGAATCAATATTGGTAAATAATAAAAATATTCTGGTAAACAAGAAAGATTTTGGAGAATCTAGAATTAAGATTGAAAATACCTCTATGGTTAGCTTAAGTGAAGAAGATTCTAAGAGAGCATACAAAGAATCTCAAATAATAAAAAAAACTCTAGATTTATATACGATTCAAATTAAACCAGAATTCAACTTTAAACAACCCGTAGAGGGAATAATCTCAAGCAAATATGGTAAGCGAAGATTTATAAACGATATGCCTAGATCGCCTCATTTAGCTTTAGATATTGCGGCACCAACAGGCACTAAAATAATATCTCCTGCCAAAGGTAAAATTGTTTTAATAGGTAATTTTTTTTATGCTGGAAATTATGTTGTTATTGATCATGGTTATGGGTTATTAAGTTCATATAGTCATCTATCATCAGTTAATGTTGTTAAAAACGAGTTAGTTAATAAAGGTCATAAAATTGGTGAAATAGGTTCAACAGGAAGAGTTACAGGCCCTCATTTGCACTGGACAGTATATTTAAATAAAACTAGAGTGAATCCGGAATTGCTTATCAAAGAAAATTATTTAGAAAGTCTTCTTTAAGTCAGTAATTATTTCATTTAACTTTTCTTTTGTCTGTGGTCTAAACAAAGATAGCGCCAATTCTCCTTTAGGATTGATAAAAAAGGTAGCTGGAACTGCTGGCGGGGTTTGTATACCCCAGATTTCTCTTGGATGTGTTATTAGTGATGGGACTGTGATCTTAAATTTTTTTGCAAGAGGTTCTAAATCATCAATTTCTAAATAATCAAAATTAAAAGTATAAACAAGTAAATCTTTATTTTCTTCAGCAAATTCATTTAATTCTGGTATTTCTTTAATACATGGTGCGCACCAGTCAGCCCAATAATTGACTACGATCCAATTGCCGTTAAGTTTGGTTAAATTAGTATCAGAACCATTAAATACTTTTACATTGTTATTCTGACAACTTAAAAGAACGAACAAACAGAAAAGTTGTATAATCTTAATCTTCATCGCATACATAATATAATTAATAATATAAAAGTAAATATGGAAAAGAATTTTTTATTAATACTATTTTACTCAGCATCAGGTTCAGTTAAAAATCTTGCTCATGCGATTGCTGATGGTGCTGAAGATCAAAACCTAGATATTAAAATCCGTACTGTTCCAAAAGTCTCACCTAACACTGAAAAATCTGATCCAGAAATACCTAATTCGGGTGTGATATATTGCTCAAAAGAAGATCTAATTAACTGCAGCGGACTTGCTCTTGGGTCTCCAACAAGATTTGGATCAATGGCTGCTCCGCTGAAATATTTTCTTGATACAACAGGTGATCTTTGGGCAACAAATGTCTTAGAAAATAAACCTGGAATTGCATTTACCTCAACAGGGTCAATGCATGGAGGTCAAGAAATCACTATTTTTAATTTAATTACTTTTATGCTGCATCATGGAATGATTATTAGTGGGACGCCCTATTCATTTAAAAGCCTTAATAAAACAAAATCTGGAGGTACTCCTTATGGGGCATCTCATGTTGAAAATTTCAATTCATCAAATGAATTAACAAAAGATGAATATGACATCGCAAAAAATTCAGGTACTAGATTAGCTAAATTAATAAAGAGAATAAATGCTTAATTTAAAGCAATATAAAATAACTACTCATTTTTTATTCTTGTCGCTATTTACAATAAAATTCTCAAATATTGTTATAGAAAGAATAGACATTTCTTTATTTTTGCTATGGATAATGCCATTATTAATATTCTACTTTTTCATAAATAAATTAATTATTAGATCATATCAATGGTTTTGTTTTTTTTTGATAATATACTTTCTATTTGCATCTTTAAGAGTTTTCACTACTGAGCCTTTATTGATAGATATTATAGAAATAACTATTATTTGTGTTTTGTTTACTCATATTATGTTTGGCCCTAAAACAATTAAAAAATTTTAATTTACATAGCCAATCTAATAACATATCATCAAAGTCTTTTTTGGAGAATAAATGGCTAAATCACAATCTATATGGTCCAAGGCTGATAGCTTTCTTTCATTATCAAGAAAAATTATTTTGAATTCTTTAACTGCGATATTATTAGTTATAGTTACTTTTATAATTCTTACAGGTATTGGTTCGGCATTCTCTCCAGAAGACAAAATTGATACAAAAAACAAAATTTTATGGTTCAAACCAATCGGAGTAGTTGTAGATAAATCAAGTGGCTCATCATCTTCAATAGACTCTATTATTTTAGGGTCATCAAATACTCAACAACATGAACTTAATGATCTTCTAGATGTGTTAAATAGTGCTGCTGAAGATAAAAATTTAGATGCTATTTACATTAATGTCTCAGAACTTGGTATGTATTATGCTTCCGCTTTTGAAATTGCAAATGCTGTAAAAAATATTAAAGATAATGGGAAAAGAGTAATAGCCTATGGTGAAAATCTTGGAAATAATGCCTATTTAATAAGTTCACAGGCTAACGAAGTTATCTTGAATAAATATGGCCAAATTTCGTCTTTTGGATTCTCCAGAAAAAGAGAATACGTAAAAGACTTCTATGAAAATATAAAACTTAACCAACATGTTTTTATAGCTGGAGAATGGAAAACGGCACCAGAACCGTTTACAAGAAATGATATGTCTGAAGAAGATAAAAATGCATGGAATGATTTTGCTGAACCTCTTTGGGATAAAATGACCATTTATATTGAAGATGCGAGAATGCTTCCATATGGCACTTTACAAAATTATGGTGATTCCTTTTGGGAATTGACTCAAGTAGAACCTGAGATTTCTCAGATTGCTCTTAAAAAAGGTCTTGTTGATAAAGTTTTCACAGAAGAGGAATTACGCCATTGGTTTTTTGAAGAGTTTCCTAATAAAGATAATGATATAAATAAATTACCTGACACAATATCTATTTATGATTACCTATCTACAATTAAATTTGAAGAGAATAATTCTAAAGATAAAATTGCAGTAATACATATAGAAGGTGCAATAACCACTGGTGAATCAACATATGGAATTGCAGGTTCAGATACAATCGTCAAAAACATTAGAAAAGCAATAAAAGATGATTCTGTTAAAGCTCTTGTATTGCGTATCAATAGCCCTGGTGGCGGAGTTTACCCTAGTGAGCTAATAACAAATTCATTAAGTGAATTTAAGGATAGTGGCAGGCCTATAGTAAGTTCAATGGGTGATATTGCTGCATCAGGCGGAGTTTGGGTTACAACTTTATCTGATGAAATATGGGCAAAAAATGAAACACTAACTGGATCGATTGGAGTTTACGCTACGCTTCCAACATTTGAAAAATTATATGATTGGGTTGGTATTCAAGTTGATGGAGTAAGCTCTACAAAGGCTGAAGAATGGGATCCAAGAATATCAATGCCAGATAATGTTACTAATGGAATTCAAGCAACAGTTGATAATATTTACGATAGATTTATAAATAAAGTATCTGAAAATAGAAGCATGAGTTATGCCGAGGTTCATGCTGTTGCTAAGGGTAGAGTTTGGTCAGGAGAAAAAGCAATTAAATTAGGTTTAGTTGATAAGATTGGGGGACTTGATGATGCTTTAGATTCCGCATCTAAGCTTGCTAATATTGAGGAATATAAGGTTATTAGATATTTTAAAGAAATGGATCCTTTAGAAATCTTTATTTCTGAACTAATAGAAAACTTAGATATAAAAATTGATATAGGAAAAAATTATAAAAAAATATTTGATGCAATAAATAATAACTATAAATTTATTGATGAAAAAAAAGATTTAAACATGATCTCTTACTGTTTTGAGTGTGAGTTTATTAAGTCTGAATATGAATAACTTCTTTTATTAACGGAATGGTAATTTTTCTTTTCAGCTCTAGCGAGGCTTTGTCAAGCTTCTCAACTATTTTTACTAGGCTATAAATACTCCTTTCTGAATATCTTATTAAGTAATCTATTTCCCTTTCACCTAAATTTATAGATTTTGTATATGCAATAAACTTGATTGCATTTGATAAGTTTCGTTCATGAACTGGAAAAATTTCTATACTATCAATCTTTTTAATTCTAGATACTAAATCTTTTAACTCAAAATTTATATTAGAAAGGTTTAGTGACGAACAAAAAACAATTCTACAATTTGTTAGAAGACAGTTATTAATTAAATTAAATATAGCTATCTCCCATCCATTGTCTCCAGCAATTAAATCAATATCATCTATGCAAATTAGATCAAGATCTTCTAAAGAATCTGTAATTTCACTTCCTAAGTTTTTTACTTCTTTTAGTGGGATATATAAAGAAGTTCTGTTCTCTATAGAATAATAATTACAAAGGGATTGAAGTAAATAAGTTTTTCCAGTTCTCCTTAGACCATATAAAAAAATATCACCGCTATTAATAAGAGAGTCTTTTACTTTTTTATTTAAGCTATCAAAATAAAAATCATCAAATCTTGATTTGTTTGCTTTATTCCATTGGAAAACAAGCTGTTTTGAGTTACTCACTATGATAAATCCTTAAATCCTTGATCCAATTAAATGCATATACAATTAAACTTAATAAAGTGATGAAAATTATAAACAAATCTAAAAAATATAATTCCATATTAAAATTGATAATTTCTTTAAGAAAAATTATAGAAATATAAATTATTTGTAATGCGGTAGTTAATTTTCCTAGAAAATTAGGTAAAGGGGTATTCGTTTCTATCAATGACATCTGAATTGCTGCTCCTAAGAGTATTGCGATATCTCTGCAAATAAAAATTATAAAAATATAAAACGGTATTAATTCATTTATCCAAAAAATAAATATCGTGCCTGACAAAAGCATTTTATCTGCAACAGGGTCTAAGATAGTTCCTAAAAAAGTTTGCCAGTTCATTAAACGAGCTAAAAACCCATCAAGAGCATCAGTTATAGCAGCTATAATAAAAAATAAGATACTTAATTCATAATTTCCTAAATAGATATTATTTAAAATAGGATAAACTAAAGTTATCCTAATAATAGAAAGCAAATTTGGGATAAAAATAAAATATTTAGTCATTCGTTAAAGGTCAGCTCTAAGCTATTAGTATCAATAAAAATATCATTGATTTCAATAAAACTATTAGAAGATAGGCCTTTAATAACATCATTAATATCGCCAAAAATTTTTATCTTATAAGTTATTTTATTAATTCTAAACCTGCTAATATCTATTTCTTTTATTCCAATTAAATTCTCTATAATTGTTTTAGATTTTTTATAATTATCAAAATTATTAATATTATCAATGGTGATGGTTATTAAATTTTCTTTTGAAATATCTATTAAATAATTTTTTAAAAGTTTATCTACTTTTGCAACTAAGAGTTTATTAAATACATCAATAAAGAAATCATTAAAATTATTTCCTTGGTAAGGTTGGTTAATATCCCCAGTTATTGCCCAGCTACTTATTCCTATATTAGTAATATTGATCTGTATAATCGCATCAGATTCATATTGAGAAGCTATAAAGTTATTTGAATTTAGTATTTTTTCATTCTTAGATAATTCATTTTTATTAAAAAGATCAAATTCTGGTAATTCTAAGAAAATCCCTCTTGATAAAGAAGTATCTTTTAATAGGTTAACTATAAGGCTATCAAATTTTGAATTAAATTCAGACGCACTTAAATAATATGGATCTTCAGAACCAGAATCTATTTTTATTAAAAAAAGAATTACAGGTCTAGAATTACCTATGATAGGTATTGATAATTCGTTAAATTTTTTTATCAAAAGATCCTTATCAAAATAAACTTGTAAAAAGCTTTCTTCACTTAAATTTTTAATTGAATAGCTTTTAATAAAATCTTTTCTTGTATTTCCAGCATTAATAATTTTCCATATATTAGATGGAGAAGAGTTGCCACTTAGCCTATATATCATTGTATTAAATGAATTATTAATTGATTGTTCTATCTTAGAAGCGCTTTCAATTCGCTCATATATAATAAAAAGTTCATCAAATTCCTTTCCAAAGCTCGTATTAGAAAAGATAATAAGACAAAATATAATATGTTTTATAGACTTCATAAAATTACTCATAATAGATATTCTAAATGACAAAAGAAATTATAGAAAATGATCCATATAAATTAGCAGGTGTTGATATAAATGCCGGCAATGAACTTGTTGAAAGAATAAAAAAAGATGTCTCTAAAACTCATAATGTTAATGTGATTGAAAATATAGGTGGGTTTGCTGGGATGTACAAACTTAATAAAGATTATGATGATCCTATCTTAGTGGCATGTACAGATGGTGTTGGTACAAAAGTATCACTAGGGCAAGAATTTAATGATTTAAGCGGTATTGGACAAGATCTGGTAGCAATGTGTGTAAATGATTTAATAGTATGTGGAGCAAATCCCTTATTTTTTCTAGATTACTATGCATCTTCTAAGCTTGATGTTGATGAAGCATCTATAATCATTAAAAGCATTGCTGATGCATGCATTAAATCAGATTGTGCTTTATTAGGTGGTGAAACTGCAGAGATGCCCGGACATTATATTGATAATAATTTTGATTTAGCTGGTTTTGCTGTTGGATGTGTAGATGAAAAAAAAGTTATTAATAGCACAAATGCGAAATCAGGTGATGTTTTGATTGGTATAGAATCCAGCGGACCACATTCTAATGGCTTTTCATTGATAAGAAAGATTATAAAAAATTCTAAAGCTGATAAAGAAGAACTAGCTCTAATCATTAACGAAGTTTTAAAACCTACGATACTTTATCCAAAATTAATAATGAATTTAATAAATAACTTTAACATAAACTCTATTTCTCATATTACTGGTGGAGGATTAACAGAAAATTTACCAAGATCTATTTCAAATAATTTAAGCGTAGAAATCAAAACCAGTTCATGGGAGATGCCGAAGGTGTTTAAGTGGTTGAAAAAAGAAGGAGATATATCAGACGATGATATGTTTAGAATTTTTAATTGTGGTATAGGTATGGTCCTTATAGTAAATAAAGAAGACTCAGAAAATATATCAAAAAAAATTTCAGAAATGAATTTCAAAAATTATATTATTGGTATGGTAAAAGAAAAATCCCACGAACGCTCTGTAATATATTCTTAATTAATAATGAAAAAAATAGCAGTTTTAATATCTGGTAGTGGTTCTAATTTGGAAGCTATTATAAATTCATGCGCTGAAAATAATATAAATGGCGAAATCATGTGTGTGATTTCAAATATACCTGATGCATATGGCTTAAAACGAGCAAAAAAATATAATTTAAGAACAAAAGTAATAAATCATATGGATTTCTTAAATAGAGAAGAATTTGATTTAACAATAGAAGAATATCTTGATAAATTAAACATAGATCTTATTGTTTTGGCTGGTTTTATGAGAATACTAGGCAAAAAAATTACAAAAAAATATTTTGGAAAAATGATAAATTTGCATCCTTCTCTTCTTCCTTTGTATCCTGGACTAGATACTCATAAAAAAGTAATTTTAAATAAAGATAAATTACATGGGATTTCTATACATTATGTATCTCCATTGTTAGATTCAGGGCCTTTAATTGCTCAAGGTGTTATCAAAGTTAGAAAAGAAGATATTGAAAAACTTATCAATAGGATTCATAAAATTGAACATTTATTATTGCCTGAAGTAATTGCACATATATGTAATGAAAATATAAGACTAGAAAATAATAACGTAAGTTTTAAAAATATTAAAAACCTCACTAACAATATGATTATTAATAATTATGATTTATAAAAAAATTATTTTAATACTTCTCTTCGTTGCTGTTGATGCAAATACAAGTGAAGTGCCATTTTACTCAGCAACATATAAGTTTGAATCAAATGAAATATCAATAGAGGGGGTTCGTGAATTCAAAAAAATAGATGATGGGTATGTAATGACTTTCAATGCGTCTAATCTAATAGCAACTATGGACTTTGTTTCAAAATTTCAAATATCTAGTAACTCTATTTATTCACAGTTTTACGATATAAAGATTAAACCAAAATTTTTTAATAGAGATCAACTAGTAAAATTTGACTACTCTAAAAATATAATCGAGTCATCGGGTCGAAATTCATGGAAAGAAAATATTGATCTCAATAAAATAGTACTTGATCCCTTAAATGCTCAAATTATGATTAGAACATTTATTAAAAAAAATATTGATGAATTTTCATTAAATATTATTGATATGCAACAAGGCGGAATAAAGAAATACTTTTATGAATTAAAAAATATTGAAGATTGTTCATTCGATGAGTTAATTTACACATGTTACATAGTTGAACGGACGAGGGACGAAAGCAGCAGAAAAGTAAAATACTTTTTAGCAGAAGAGCTTGGGTATATGTTTATTAAAATAATAGATAAAAGTCCTGAAAATACAAATACTTTAGAGCTAAAAGAGATTTTAAGTTTTGGGTAAAGTTACCCCTGTTTGTCCTTGATACTTTCCATCTCTATCTTTATAACTTACATCACAATCTTCATCAGACTCAAAAAAGAGCATTTGCGCGACCCCTTCTCCTGCATAAATCTTAGCTGGTAAATTGGTTGTATTGGAGAACTCAAGCGTTACATGACCTTCCCACTCAGGCTCTAAGGGAGTTACATTAACTATAATGCCGCATCTTGCATAAGTAGATTTTCCCAAACAAATAGTAAGAACATTTCTAGGTATCTTGAAATATTCAACTGTTCTTGCTAGAGCAAATGAATTCGGAGGTATGACACATATATCAGAAGTTATATCTACAAAGCTTTTTTCATCAAAAGATTTAGGATCTACAATAGCAGAATGAATATTAGTAAAAACCTTAAATTCATTTGAACATCTAACATCATATCCATAGCTAGATACCCCATAAGATATTAATTTGTTTCCATCCTTATCTAACCTTATTTGACCTTCTGAAAAAGGTTTAATCATTTCATTACTAGCAGACATTAACTTTATCCATTTATCAGATTTAATCGACATTTATTTCAATCCTTCCTTCTATAGCTCTAGCAATAGTTGTTCCATCTACATACTCTAACTCTCCTCCAATTGGAATTCCATAAGATATTCTTGAAACTTTAGCTTTCTTGACATGATCTTTTATGTAAATTGCAGTTGCATCACCTTCAACTGTACTGCTAGTAGCTAAAATTATTTCTTTTACATCATTTTTTTCAATAATTTGAATTAAATTATTAATACCTAACTCTTCTGGTCCAACCCCATCAATAGGAGAAAGTCTCCCAAGCAAGACAAAATATCTTCCTCTGTAACCACCAGTTGATTCAATTGCAAGAACATCTGAAGGACTTTCTACAACGCAAATACTTTTGTTGTCTCTTAAAGTATCACTACAAATATTACAAAGATTATTTGATGTTAACATCCTACATGAGGAGCATCTTTGAATATTATTAATAGCTTCCTTGAGTGTATTAGCAAGAATGCTTGCTCCATCTTTATTTCTATCTAAAAGATATAGAGCCATTCTCTGTGCTGATTTTTTTCCTACACCAGGTAAGATTGTTAATGCATTTATAAGTTCAGTGACTAAATCTTGTTTCATCTTAGCTAGTAGGCTTAATGCTTTCTTCTTTAATTTTTCCGTCAAATTTCTTCATAAAATTTTGAATACTTTTATTATTTTTGATATTTTTTTCAGCCTTATTATACTTCTCTTTATTTTTAACAGCCTCTATTTCAAGAGGAGAATTTATTACATTTCCAATTTCAAAATTAACTTTAATTTCTTTAGAAAGAAAATCTTTTAGGATAGACTCAAATTCTAAAAGGATATTTTTAGGGATATTCTCAGGAGCATCTAATCCTTGCCTTTTAGAATCGACAATTAGCGTAATGCTGTCATCATCAAAACTTTTAAAAGACATATATCCAAAATAATTTATTACAAATGGGCTCATTTTTTCAGAGTTTGAGCTAAAAAAATTAACCCATACATCATTTGAATTAATTAACTTATTAGATGTCCCAGGCTTCTTTGAACTTATATTTAAAGTTTTAGGTGTCTCTTTTTTTAAATTTTTTTTTTCTTCTTTTGTAGTTTTGGTTGATGGATTTTCAGATAGTTTATGTAATGGATTGAAGGTTAACATTCTTAGAAGACATATTTCTATTGCCTCTTTGGGATTAGGATGCACACTAAATTTTGAGTAAGAATTCATAGCAATCTCATATAATAATTGACAAAACTCTTTGTCTATTTTTGCAGCTGTTTCTTTAATATGATCTATTTCAGAATTTTGTAAATGTTGTTCTAAAGATATTTGATGAAGCATTGTTATCATATCTTTTAGGATTGTGTCATATTCAGGTGATAGTTCTTCAATAGCATAAAAAGTTTTAAATACTTGGTTGCCATCTCCCTCAATAACTCCATTTATTAAATCTATTAAAAATGAATCATCAATAGTGCCTAGGAGTTTACTAACTTGGTCTTCTTTTAATTCTCCATTTCCATGCGCTACTGCTTGATCAAGAAGAGTTAAAGCATCTCTAACCGAACCTTTAGCAGAGTTTGCAATCATGGATACACTTTCATCATCAAAAGTTATTTTTTCTTTCTTTAAAATTTTTTTTAAATGCTCAGATAATAATTCCTTATTAACTGTTTTTAAATTTAACTGTAAACATCTAGACTGAACTGTTTTAGGAATTTTATCTGGATTTGTGGTTGCAAAAATAAAAACAACATGGGATGGAGGCTCTTCTAAAGTTTTTAATAAAGCATTAAAGCTTGCAGGTGATAACATATGAACCTCATCAATTAAATATACTTTATATCTTGATTTAGCTGGTTTGTATCTAACGCTCTCTAAAAGATCTCTTATTTTGTCTACTTGGGTATTTGAAGCTGCATCAATTTCTAAGAAATCTAGACTTCTTCCTTCAGTAATTTCCTTGGTATTTGAGCACTCATTACATGGTCTTGGTGTTGGCCTTGAATCGCTTTCACAATTAAGGCATTTTGCTAAAATTCTAGCAATTGTTGTTTTACCGACGCCTCTCGTGCCTGAAAAAATAAATGCCTGGTGTAATTTATCTTGATTAATACTATTAACTAATGCCTTAATTATTTGATCTTGACCAATAACTTCTTCAAAATTTATTGGTCTATATTTTCGTGCTAAAACCTCATAAGACATAGCAATAAATCATAACATGTCCTAACCAAAAACTGATTCAATTTCTTTAAAACTAAAGCCTCTATTCTTTAGAAAGTTTTTTTGTTTTAATTTTACGTTAGCATCCTCGGAAATACCTGTTTTATATTTTTTATTGAATACTTTAAATGCCGCATCTTCCCAGCCATTCTCAGCTATTATTATTTGATCTGAAATGGAATCTTTAATACCTTTATTAGAAAGCTCATAAGATATTCTATTTGGTCCAAAGCCTTTTCTTTTTCTCATAGAAACATATAGTTCAGCAAATCTAGAATCATTTAATAAATTATTTGTTTCAAGACGATCAATAACCACAATTATTTCGTCAATATTATCGAATTTTTTAGAGAGTTTTAATCTTAATTCTTTTTTTGAATGCTCTCTTCTTGAAAGAATATTTAATGCGTTATTGTAAATTAAAGATGATATTTCTGATTTCATTAACCAAAAGGCAGAACTCTTGATTTGCCATTTCTTTTAATTATCTGAACTTTTTGGTTAACCTTAAAATTGTATTTGCTAACTTCTTGAATGATAGATACCAGCCTTCCAGTATCAGTTTTTATCAATAGTTCTACGCCATCTTTTTTTGTAAGTTTTGAGCCAACTTCAGCGCCAACTACGGAACCCACAAGCCCACCAATAATTGTGGCAATATCTGATTCAGGCTCTGAATCAGTGACGCTTTGACCAGTTGCACCTCCAATAAGGGCTCCGGCTGCTGCACCTGCTTCTCTATCGCCCTCAATAGTAACTTTAGTAATCTCTATTATGGATCCTAAAACCACATATTGTTGTTTCTGTAGATCAGATTTACTTACTACATCTGGTTTGTATGACATGTTGGTGCATGAAAATATAAAAAATAATGCAGTAAAATAATAATAATACTTCTTATGCTTCATCTTTTTTCTCGCTTAATATGTAATCATTTAATAGGTCATCCTTGATAACAAAATATTTTCTATTTTTTTCATACCCGGTTAATAATTTTACTTCATATACCTTAGATTGATGAACAGATTTAATAACTTCAATTTGATCACCTTTATTTAATCTTACTAAGTTTCTTCCATCAACAACTGAGAAAGAGCTCCAATCAGAAAATATTCTTGCATGATATGTGTTGTAAGCATCAGTAGAAAAAAAATATAAAACTTTGCTAGTTGCAGGTGATAGTTTATTGCTTCTAGTTTCCAGTACCCATTTTTGTCCTTCTTCAATAGTCAATGTTTTGTCACTTGAAAAAACATTTAAAGACATCAAAGGTATTAATATCGTAAAAAAGATGTTTTTTTTAATTATTTTTAGCATTTTTCAATTATATGAAGTTTAATGATAAGCATATTTTATTTATTAGAAAAAATAAAGGTTGAAAAAGATAAAACTGCCTATAAATAATAATTGATGAGAATGCCATAATGGATTCTCGCATTTACAAGTGTATGCTTTATAAAAGATACACATACATAAGTCGCTTTAAGGAGGACTATTATGATACTTAATTTTACTGACCCATTTTTTACCACTCGTGTATTAGGGTTTGAACCTTTATTTGATAGATTGCAGAGA
>MDSV01093337.1_pt1 | contig 17390 bp, 23 predicted proteins | sample 810851 | NCBI WGS metagenome assembly MDSV01 (sample SAMN05326640, study PRJNA326480) | marine metagenome | isolation source: seawater | place: Atlantic Ocean: North East | collected 2012 | reverse complement strand
TGTTTTTCAAGATTTTTTAAAACTATTTGTTTATCAATTACATGTTCAGGTGGATAATCAATCTTAAGTTTCTTTTTTTCCTCTCTGAAAACTTTCCAATTCCATTTAAAATTAGGATCTCTTTTTGGACCTCCTTCAAGGTTTCTAAAACCTAATAGTTTGCCGTCTTCATAAATATGGTGATAAGGTTTTTCCATAGCTGATAAATCTAAATTAAGAGTCAATAAAACAATAATAAATATTGAAAATTTTTGCATGGCATTTATTAATGTTTTTTTCTAGTTTCGTCATTAATTTTGTTGCCAAAGTCACTTATTTTTTCCCATTCACTTATTTTATCTTTTTTCTCTGCTTTGTAGGAGATGATTAAAGGAAAAATGATTAAAGCTCCAATTATAAATATACAAGCTAAAATAAGGGGTAAAGGAAAATCCATACCCCTTATTATCATAGAAAACTAATTTTAAAAATTATTTTAGCTATCTAAACAGTTAGATTTATTAATTCTTTTGTCGAAGGACTTAAGGGCATCTTTACTTATAACCCAAACATATGAACTTTCTTTAAGCCCATCATCATTTGCAGCAGTGCAACGCTTACCAAATTTAATTTTAGCCACATTGCCCCCTGCACAATTAGATAACAAAAGTATCAACGATAATATAGATAATATTTTCATGATATTAATATGTAAGAAAAATCTGTGTTTTGATTGGCATAAATTAGTCAAAAAAAAGAAAACACAAGTCTATTGTTTTTATTTATAAAATTGATTAAATTAATTTGTGAAGCTCAATAATAAAAAAGATAAAGTAGCAATCATAATGGGGTCACAATCTGACTATCCAGTAATGAGGGATTGTGAAAAAATTTTAAAAATTCTCAAAGTAAAACATCAAGTTTTAATCGTAAGTGCCCATAGGACACCGAAACGAATGTTTCAATTTGCTGAAGAGGCAGAAAAAAATGGTTTTGGTGTAATTGTAGCTGGAGCCGGCGGAGCTGCTCATCTAGCAGGAATGGTAGCATCCTTAACAACATTACCAGTACTTGGTGTACCAATAGAAACGAAAAAATTAAAAGGACTAGACAGTTTACTATCTATGGTGCAGATGCCCAAAGCAGTACCTATTGGCTGTCTAGCTATTGATGGAGCTTTTAATGCAGGATTACTTGCTGCATCTATAATTGCAAATTTTGACTCAAAAATAAAATCTAATTTAGAAAAGTGGAGAAGAGTTCAAACACAATCTATAAAAAAAAAACCAAAATAATTCAATGCCTTTAATTACTTTAGGAATTATAGGTTCAGGTCAATTGGGATCATTATTATGTCAAGCTGCAAAAAAACTTAAAATAAAAACTGTAGTAATTTCAGATGATAAAGAGGGTCCAGCGCAAAAATATGCTGACGAATTTATTTATACTAAATACGACAATAAGAACAAAATTCATGAATTTATAAAAAAAGTTAATGTTGTTACTTTTGAATTTGAAAATATCCCTGTAGAAATATTAAAAGAAATAAACAAAGAAAAAAAAGTTTTTCCTAAACCTGAAATCAACCAAGTAATTCAAAATAGAAAATTAGAAAAAACATTTATTAATAACTTAGGAATCAAAACTACAAAGTGGTCCTTTATAAAATCTGCTGAAGATGTAAAAAAAAATGAAAATCTATTACCAGGGATTTTAAAGACAAATACCCTTGGTTATGACGGGCATGGACAGTTTGTTTTAAACACTTTAGCTGATATGAAAAAAGAGTGGTGTTTTACTGCAGATTATATTTTAGAAAGAAAAATAGACTTAAAAAAAGAGATTTCAGTGGTAATCACAAGATTTATGAACGGTGAATGCTACATCTATGAACCGATTGAAAATTTACATAAAAATCAGATTTTAAAATATTCTAAGATTCCAGCTGACATAACTTTAGACATTTATAAGGAGGCCCAAGATAGTGCTAAGCTTATAGTACAAAAATTAGATTACGTAGGAACTATGTGTGTTGAGTATTTCATAGACCAAGAAGAAAATATTTTAGTTAACGAAATTGCACCTAGGGTTCATAATTCAGGCCATCTCACAATAAATGCTTTTTCTGTTAGTCAATTTGAAAACCATGTCCGAGCAGTAAGTGGACTTGAAAAGGTAGAAATAAAAAAAATAGCCAACGCTGAAATGAAGAATATTTTAGGTGAAGAAATTGATACATACAGAAAACGCTCATTTAATTCAAATGAATATTTTTTTGATTACGAAAAAAAAATTATTAAAGATAAAAGAAAGATGGGCCATATCACTACCTTAAAAAAATAACCTTATTTTATAGTTATGCGATGCATAACTCTTTTACAATTTTTAATTTCACTTGCCTTATGCATTACACTAAGATTATCCCAAAGCACCAAATCTCCTTGAGACCACTCATATGAGAATATAAAGTCATCTTTGTTTACATGATTGATAAGATATTCTTTGATTTCTTCGTTCTTTTGATCTTGAATATTTTTAATTTTTATTAGATGACCTGGAGAAACATACAAAGATTTTTGACCATTCACTTCTTGCACAATTGAATGTTCAGCCTCAAAAATTTTTGCAGATTGAATTCCAGCCCTGCGTTCTAACTCAAGTCTAGTCTTGCTAATAGGTCCTGCAGATGAAAAAATACCTTTAGCGTTTTTAATTTTTTGTTTTATTTCTTCCGGAAGTTTTTTGTAAGCATTAAAACCTGACGAAAAAACTGTGTTTCCTTGGCCTTCAGGAATTTCTACTCCCATGAGCATAGTATATCTAGGTCTATCTTTTTCTAAATAAGAAGTGTCTTGATGTAGCCATGATCCACCAAAAGCTAAGCTTTTATCTGTGGGTTTTCTCTCTAGAACATTTATAAAAGGATAATTATCTAAACCCTTTAGCCTAGGATATTCAACTAATTGACCGATTGACTCAGCAAAGTTTTGATAAGCTTCTGAATTTAAATTTTGTTTTTTGATGAAAATAACACCGTATTTATCAAGTGCTTGTTTAATTTTAAAAGTTAATTCTTCGCTAAGTTCATTTAAATTAATGTTATTGATATAAGCGCCAACATTATTTTTTCCGGGAGTAATAGAAATAGAGGTCATTTTATTTTACCGAGTCAATTATTGAAGGATCATTATTGATTGGATTATTAACATCTTTTGAAATTTCATGAAATTTTAAATTAGGTGGTTTGATCGAATTTAGTATTTCTATAGCATTTTTTTTTATGTTTAAATAATTATTTATTTGGCTTTGATTTATAATTACTGGCTCTCTATGATGAATAGAACTTATTTTTTCTGAAGCTTCTCTTGTAATAATACAAAATTGATTATTTTGATGTATACCGGCAAAGTACATTATCTGATCATCTTCTTTAGTGAAATAATAAGGTGTCTTTATTTTTTCTTCTCTTTTCCACTCATAATATCCATCAGCTAAAACAATACATCTAGATGTCTGTATTAGATTTTTAAAAGTAATTTTTTCCATCAAAGTTTCTTTTCTTGCGTTTATTAATGGCGAAAACTTATCCAATTTTTTGGACCATTCAGGAATAAGTCCAAATTGGCATAGCTCCAACGCTTTGCCGTTAGTATAAGATCTTATAACAGGAAGTTTTTGAGAGGGGTGAGCGTTGTAATTATCAGTGTCTTCCACTTTAATATTAGTCTTCACTAAATTAACAGTTTTACTTACTGGTTTTCGGACACAATATCTGCCGCACATTATTTATTTTTCTTTTTTTCTTTTTTTAACTTTCTTTTTTGCTTTAAAGAAAGTTTTGCTTTTTTCATTACACTTGAGTCTTTAAAGCTTTTACCGCTATATCTTTTTGACATAATCAATACCGTAATTATTATACGTTGATTTTATTTAAAATTTGATTAATTTACAAATTTTTTGATTCTCTCAAATACTGATGTATCTGGACCAGAATAAGGAATACTATAAGAATTAGTTTTAGTCATTACCTCTATACCTTTTGTGAATATAAAAATGAAAAAAACAAGAAAAAAAACTACAAATATTTTTGCTGGGTTGTAGTTTCCTGTCTCAAAAACACTTTGTCTTTCCTTTTTAGCTTTATGAAAGAATTTGAAAGTTATATACACAGCAATTATTAGTCCAATGTGAGCCATAACAACTCCAGCCCAACCCCAGATAAATGAGGTTAAACTAAAAACATAAAGGCTAAAAACCGTTGACCAAACAAATGAAAGCACAATCAAAATTTGAAGTCTCACTGTTTTAGGTAAACTTCTCAAATCTGATTTTGAGTCGTCAAACATAATGTTTGCGCTATCAATCATCCAGTTTCTTAACTTTTCAATCATAATATTTTTATATATACCAAATTTACGATGTAAATTGTTATAATTGTCTTACTAATTTTTTCACTTTTTCCATGTGTTTATTAAATGTTTCCTGTTTCATTCCGGGTAGAACTTCATAAAATCTGACATAGCTCGTTTTCATTCCACCTAGTTTAAGCACTCCTGCTTTTATTCGTCTAAATGGAATATTTTGAAACCAAGTTTGAATCGAGAACCAATTTCCTCCGTAAGTCATAGACATAATTGCAACTTTGTTTTTCATTGCACCTGCAACTGGATAACCCCAATTTCCTACTAATCGTTTAAAAGAAAAAAACCATTTTGGAGCAAGGGTAAGATCTATCCAGTTTTCTAAAATAGCTGTCGCTCTTAGATTATAACATGGGGAAACCATAAAAAGAACATCACTTGTTTCTAATCTTTTTCTATAATTTAAAATTTGTTCGTTTGGTTCAGATCCATCATAGAAAGGTATTACTTTTTCATCATGTAAGTTTATTAGATCTATATCGTGACCTAATTTTTTTGCTTCATTAACAAATGTGTCTCTGATCGCCTGATTAAAACTTTTCTTTGTATTATGATGTCCATAAACAATGAATATTTTTTTTGGCATATTATTTGTCTACATCATTTTTTTCAGTTTTTCGAATTATGAATCCTGAACCTATCCCCACAGCTACGGCTGAAACAATCCAAGAATATTCTTGCTCGCTAAAAAGGGCTAGAATTCCAAAACCTATAATGATGACTCCTAAAAGCTTATTATCCATTGACAATTATTATTGTTATAATAAGGTCAGATCATCCATATGTCATGGAAAAAAAGACGCTGCATCTACATGCAGAACTCTATAAAGAGTTACAAAGTAGGTTGAAAGAAAGGAGATGTGATGGATAGATTTTCACGTTTGCTTAATGAGTTCAGCCGAAAAAAGTCAAAGGCTAACTTGGAAAGCAAATTAAACAAATCTGTTAAAGCACCAGAAATCAACGCTAACGGAACTAGCGGATATTTGATTAAGGAAGGCAAAAATGCTGGTAAAGTGCTTAAACATTTAAAAACAGATAAAAATAAACTTTAATCTTTATAGAGAGGGGTTTAAAACCCCTCTCAAGGCAATAATAATCTCATTAATGAAAAAAGAAAATTTCTATGATCTAGATTTTGAAAGATTGAAAGTCTTGTTGATTAATAAAGCTAATGTTGAGGAAAAAAAAGCTAAGATGAGAACTCAACAACTTTTTAACGCAGTTTACAAAAAAAATATCAAAAATTTTGATGAACTAACTACTTTTGGTTTAGACCTTAGAAATAAAATTAAAGATTTAATTAGTTTAGAAAAACCTAAAATTATTGATATTCAGAAGTCTAAAGACGGAACACTAAAATTTCTCTTAGAATTAAAAGATAAAAGAAATGTCGAAACAGTTTTAATTCCTGATAAAACACAAAGCAGATATACTATTTGTTTATCAGTTTCAGTGGGTTGTTATCTTTCTTGTGAATTTTGTGCCACAGCACAAATATCTAAAAAACTAGTAAGAAATCTTTCGCCTGGAGAAATTATTTCTCAAATTATTTTGTGCAAAGATTACGTCAATGATTGGTCTACTCAAAAAAAGATTACAAACCAAGTTTTAATGGGAGAGGGTTCTCCTTTTTTAAATTTAGAAAATGTAAAGGTTGCTATAGATAATTCTAAAAATAAAGATGGTCTAGAGTATGGACGAACAAGAATTACTGTGAGTACTGTTGGGGTTGGGATTAAAAAAGATAATATGCAAGCTATTGAATGGGCAGCAAAAGAGTTAGATGTTTACCTTGCTTGGAGTTTACATAGTTCAATTCCGAAACATAGGTCAAAGCTAATGCCAATTAACGATAAATATTCAATTGACTCTTTAATACCTCAACTCAAAAAATATTACGCAGTAACAAAACTTCCTATTTTTATAGAATGGATTTGTTTAGAGGAGAATATGACCGATGAACACGCTAAAAACCTTATACAGATCATGAAAAAGGTACCTTCGAAATTAAATTTAATCGAATTTAATCCCCTTTCGAATAAAAATTTTAAACCTGCTTCCAAGGAAAAAATTGATAAGTTCTCGAAATTAATACAAGAAGAGGGTTTCTTATCATTGTTTAGAAGAAGCAGAGGCAGAGACATCAACGCATCATGCGGTTCCCTAGCAAATAAAAAAGCATTAAATAACTAAATGATATATAATATATTATGGATTCGGTAATCACCTCAATAATTGTAATACTATTAATCATCAACTTAGCTGTAGTGATTTTATTATTGAAACGTAAAAGGCCAGATCAATTAGGCAATGAACAAGTATTTAAAGACGAGGTAAATTCTCTTAAAAATTCTTTTAGTCAGTCTTTTGGGTCTATGAGCAAAGAAATCGCCAAAGACATGACAGGGGCTCTCACAAAAGTAGATGAAAAAGTTTCAGTATTTAATCAACAAGTTAGCGAACTTAATAAGAGCCAAGACAATTTCAGCAGAATTTTAAGTGGCGTAAAAACTTATGGTACTCTTGCAGAATTTGGCTTGGGTTCTCTGTTAAAAGATTTACTTCCTGTTTCACAGTTTATGTCGAATGTAAAAATGAGACCTGAAGAAACTTCTGATACAGTTGAATTCGCCATTAAACTTCAAGATGTCCTTCTTCCAATAGACAGTCATTGGCCAGTTGAAAAATATAAAGCCATTGACGATGCTTACAACGCTAATGACAAAGAGGCTCAAGCGGAAGCGAGAAAAGATTTGGCAGCAGCGTTTAGATTAAAAGCTAAAATAGTAAATGCGAAATATATTTCGCCACCAAAAAGCACAGACTTTGCTATCATTTATGTTCCTACTGAAGGATTATTTTCTGAGCTTTCAAGTTATAGAGATCCAAAAACCAAAGAATTATTACTTCAAGAATTAAGAACAAAATATAAAGTAACAATTTCAGGTCCAAATACTCTTTCTGCATTATTGCAATCATATCATTTAGGATTTCAAACATTAAAAGTTCAACAACATGCCACTCAAATATACAGTGACCTCAGAAATATAAGTTCTAGGTTTGATAAACATTTTGAAGGTATTAAAGATTTAAGAAAAAAATTGGAACAAGCGATGGCGGCAACAGATGGATTTGGAAGAGATGCAAGATCAATTATGAATACACTCGGAAATATTAAAGATCCTGTGCAAGTAAAAGAGACTTTACAAGAAAATCCAGAAAAAATTAAAGTTTTAAAATAATCTTATAATGTCAAATTTTGTCTTTTACGATTTTGAGACTAGCTCATCAAACAAATATTGGGGTCAAATTATTCAAATTGGAGCAGTTTTAACTAATGATAATCTTGATGAGTTAGATCGTTTTGATGCGAGGTGCAGGTTAAGTCCAGGAATTATTCCTGAAGCAATGGCTTTAATAGTAAATAAAACATCCCCAACAATGTTGAAAAAGTCTAATCTTTCACATTACGAAATGATAAGGCAATTTGTAGAGACCTTGAAAAGATGGGGTAAAGCAACTTTCATTGGATTTAATAGTATTGAATTTGATGAAGAATTTTTAAGATGTACACTTTTTCAAACTTTAGAATATCCTTACATAACAAGTACAAACGGAAATACTAGAGGAGATGTATTAAGTTTAGCTCGAGCAGCTAATCTATATTATCCAAGGACTCTCAAAAATTCTATAAATGAAAAAGGAAACGATGTTTACAAACTAGATCAAATGGCACCATTAAATGGAATTGAACATGGAGATGCACACAGTGCTATCGGAGATGTTTTAGCTACAGTAGGTATAGCTAAATTAATTGCAAAAAAAGCACCAAATGTTTGGAAAGCAAGCATGTTGACTATGGATAAAAATCAATCTTTGGAATTAATTAAAAAGGAGTTATTTTTTTGTACCAATGAATATTTTTATGGAAAAAGTAGACCATATGTACAGACTTTCATATGTCAACACCCACAATATCAGTGGCCTTTGTGTTTTGATTTAAAGCATGATCCGAAACCTTATCTTGAAATGTCAATATCTGAATTATCATCCGCGTTAAAAAAACAACCTAAGTTTATAAGAACTCTAAGGCACAACAAACACCCAATTATAATGAATCCCTCTTACGGAGAAAAATTTGATGAGTACAAGTCAATTGGAGTATCAAAGTTAAAAGAAAGAGCAACATTAGTAAAAAATCATAAAAAGTTTTCAGAAACAATTGTCAACATCAAAAGATTAGAAATCGAAGAAAAGGAACAAACAAAATCACAGGAAGATTTATATAATGAGGAAAGTATTTATACTAAATTTACTACTCCAGAAGACAATAAACTTTTACCAGAATTCCATCAAGCCGATTGGGGTAAAAAACTCAATGTCATTTCAAAATTCAAAGATGATCGATTACAATATTTTGGAAAAAAACTTCTTTACATGGAAAAACCAGAGATATTAAGTAAAACTGATTACAATTTAATACATAAAGATATTGCAAAAAAAATTTTAAGCACCAATAACGAAAAATGGAATACAATACCAAGGACATACTCTGAAATAGACACTCTAAGAGCAAAATTCGAGAAAGAAGGAAGAACTGAAAAACTTGTTACTTTAGATGAAATAAACGCGTACGTTGAAGATTTAGAAAAATTTTACTCTTCTGTATAGTTGACTTTAAATTAAAAATAATTAAGTAGGTACTATGGCAACAAAAGCAATTACCGATGAAAACTTTGATCAAGAAGTAATAAAATCAGAGAAACCTACTGTTGTAGATTTTTGGGCAGAATGGTGCGGGCCTTGTAAACAAATAGGTCCTGCTCTAGAGGAAATATCTGAAGAAATGAAAGATCAAGTTATTATAGCCAAGCATAATATTGATAACGAGCCAAACACTCCAACGAAATATGGTATAAAAGGTATACCAACAATGTTGTTATTTAAAAGTGGTGAACTTAAGGCCACAAAAGTCGGAGCGACGACCAAGTCAAATATTGTTTCGTGGATAAAAGAAAATATTTAGTTTTTATTCAACACATTGCCGCATAGATACAGAGAACCAAATATACAGATTACTTTTTTTTCTTTTGAACTAATTTTTTTCATGGCTTGGCTAAAATTGTTAGCCATTTCAGATTTATAATTATTTTGCCTAGCTATATTTAGCAAAAACTTATTAGATAAAGATGCACTTTCATTTTCTATATTAATTGTTATAATTTTCTTAAAAATTCCCCTAAATTGTTTTATAAATTTATCTGGACTCTTATTTTTGGTCATGGCCCAAATCCCATAAATTGGCTCATTTAAGGTTTTTAAGTAATTCGCTAGGTTCTTTGCGCTAGTTTCAGAATGACAACCATCAATCAAAATCCGTTCTTTTTTAGATAGTTTTTTTTTCAATCTACCTTTATCAAGGTAGTCAATTCTTCCAGGGAAATGAATTTTAGGAATAGCTTTTTCTATAACCTTTTTTTTTATTTTAAGGTCTAATCCAATGTTTATAGCCATACATAAGTTTTCTAATAAGCCCAAAGAGTGAATATATTTTGTATTTAATCTTATCTTCGTCTTTTTATCTTTGTAAAAAAAATCTCCTTTAATTTTAACAAGTTTCCAATTTTTAGAATAACTTACCGAGCTGCTATTGTTTTTAAGTAGATGCTTAATTCTCTTTAGAACAAAAAATTTTTGCTTACCAACATGAATCTTTGTAAATTGACTTAAAAAACCAACCTTTTGTAAAATAACTTCGTTTAACGTTTTCTTTTTTAAAAAATTTAGGTGTTGTTTGTTAATATTTACTATGACTTGTTTCAAAGGGAAATCTATTACATTGTTAGAGTCTAGACGCCATAAACAACCTGCTTCAAGAATACAATAATCATTTTTTTTAATAGAGGCATTGATAATAAAAACTAGTGTTAGCACTTCATAAATAGTTAAAGGTATTTTAAGTTTTTCTATTTTTTTTATGGTTTTTTTAATTTCTATATAAGACAAATATTTATCTCCCATCCAGAACCTTTCTCTAATATCTGTCAAACTTGGTGAAACGTGAGTAGACACAGTCTGATTATTTTCTTCTATAAAAAATCTAAGACTTCTAAGGACGCTGAATTTACCGTCACTGCCAATAATTTGAATTACGTTGGATAATTTTTTTTCTGGGTGGTCTAATTTTTCTAAAGCAAATTTTATCCTCTTGAGATTGAAATTAACTGTTTTATTAAAAAGCTTATGATTAGCTAGCTGATTGTAAAGATTTATCGACTGTGACATTGGACTCGTTTTTAGCTTGAGCCTCTTCCTTTTTCAATAGTACTTTTGTCAAAGTTACAACTGCATCTTTAACTTCTAATCTGGAGTTTATACAACCATCGATCATTCCATGTTTTTCCAAAAAAGATGCTTGACCGAAATCAACAGGCATTTCAGTATTGTCAGATGATCTTACACCCGCGCTAACTCTTTTACCTGAGAATAGTTGGTCAGAACTTCCCTTAACCGAAAATAAAAAGTCATTGGCAAAAACATCCACAAATGTCCCGCCAGTGATTTTTGACTCAAGGATTCCAATATTTACAATATTCTCTTTTTTAAGCATAGTATGAGCCATTTGAACGGTGCTCATAGATTTTAAAGAGTGAATATTTCCGTAGACTGATTTTCCTCCACTTTGGTAAATTGAAAGAAACAAATCTATTTTATTATTTATTGCAAACTGGGCTGCAGCTAAAAAATGCTCATTTTCTCTTTGAGAAAAAGCTGCTCCGCCAAATGCAAAATTATAACCAATCGCGACCGCTTGAAGTCCTCCAATTTTACCGTGTGCTACTAGCAAAGCACTTTGTTGACCAGTTTTATTTTGATAACCTTTATATTTGTCTATAAATTTTTTTCCATTTATTTCCATTCCCAAAGGATCAGGATTACTCCAAGAAGGACACTCAATAAGTTCGTATTCTCCATTATCAAATAAAAGATTTTTAAATCGAATTTTTGGGTCTAGATCAAAGTGATAAGAACATTTACAAATATTAAAATTTTTTTTCAAATCTTCTTTAAGCTCCATCTGATTACACTCAGGGCAATTTACCCAAAGACTTTTGGCCAAATCGTCTTTCGATGGTCTTTCTTTTTTAAATTTATTTTTTGTTTGCTCAACAAAACTTAAAATTTTATTTTTTATCCAATTCATGCAATTTTCCTTTTAAGACTATATACTAATTTACCCAATTTTGTGACAGGATTTTGTCCTTTTTGGATAGCATCTTTAACAGTTTTACATAATTGACTACCCACAACCAATCCATCAGCTTTTTTAAAAGAAGATATAGTTTTATCTGTTATTCCAAAACCAATTACTAAACTCTTCTTACCACTAATTCTTTTAATTCTTTTATAATTTTCCATTATTTTTTTTGGTGAGACTTTTAATTTTCCTCCGGTTGTAGATAACATACTAATATAATAAATCATATCATGAGCATCTTTAATTATATTTTTCATTCTATCTTTGGAGGTAGTAGGTGATAAAAGTTGAATAAAATTAATTGATTTTTTTTTACATTTTTTTGCAAAAAATTTATTTTCTGGCCAAGGTAAATCGACAACAATTATCCCGTCTACTCCAGAAGATTTACAATTTATTAAAAAATTATTTTCTCCGTTTTGATAAATAAGATTGTAATAACCCATTAAAATTAAAGGTTTAAAAGGATTAATTGCTTTAAAACTTTTTACAATTTTAAATACATCTTTTAATTTCATCCCATTTTTTAAAGCTCTAAAAGAACTTCCCTGTATCTGACCCCCATCAGCTATTGGGGTGTTGTGAGGAAAGCCGAGTTCTAAAATATCTGCATAATTTGAGATTGAATTTAATATTTTGAGAGAATTTTTTTTAGTATTATCACCTGCTACAGTATAAGTAATTAAGGCAGGTCTTTTTTCTTTCTTGCATTTTTCAAAAGCTATTCTAATTTTTGATTTCATCTAATATAGCTTCCTAACTTTCTTTTGATTATATCTTTATCTTTTGATGAGTCACCGCAACTATTAACAATAATAATATCAGAAGAACTTAGCTTTGGAGCTATTCGGATAGCTTCAGCAAATGCATGAGAAGGTTCCAACGAAGGAGAAATATTTTCTAGTTTAGATACAAGTTTATACGCATCCAAAGCTTCCTCATCTGTTGCTGAAATATATCGAGCGCGTTTTGTATCTTTTAAAAAACAATGTAAAGGTGAAATACCTGGGTAGTCTAAACCTGCAGAAATTGACTGAGTAGGACTAATTTGTCCCTCTTTATTTTGGACCACATATTGAGCTGCCCCATGCAAAATTCCAATTTTTGCTCCGTTTGTTAAAGGGGCTGCATGTAATTTACTATTTTTAGGACCACCTGCTTCTACACCGATAAATTCTGCATGTGTATCCATGAATTCATTCCAAAAACCGGCAGCAGAGCTTCCTCCACCTACACAATTAATTAATTTTAATTTATCGGGTATTCTACCAAATTCTTCTTTAATTTGTATTATTAGCTCTCTAGAAATTTGAGCTGTGCTCCAAGCACAAATTTTAATAAATATATTTGGGCCAACTGTGCTTCCTACACACATTGCTGTGGTATCACAATTAGAAACCCAATATCTCATGCATTCACTTACTGCATCGACTAATGTTTGACTACCCGAAGTAACTGGAATAATTGTAGCTCCATTTTTTCTGATAGCCTCTACATTAGGTCTTTGTCTTTTAATATCTTTTGCACCCATAAAAATTTTGCACTTTAGACCAAATTTTTTAGCCGCCATTGAAAGCATCTTTCCAGCATAGCCAGCTCCGGTATCACCTACTATATATTTTTTTCCAGCTCTTTTAGCGATAAGACAATGAACAGTAGCATTGTAAATTTTATGAGCTCCACCATTAGCCTCAGAAACAACCTTGGCATAGATTTGAGCTCCACCAAGATGGTCAGTTAAATTTTCTAATTTTATAAATGGAGTAGGAGAGCCTACATATGTTTCAAAATAATGATCTCTTTCCTTTAAAAATTTTTTGTCTTTTCTCAATTTTGAAAATAATTTGGTAAGATCATCTATAGGTTTTTTAAGTGTTTCAGGAATATAATTGCCCCCAAATTTACCACCATACATATAATTTTTATCGTGCTGATCAATTAACGGAATACGCTTTAAAATTTTCATTATTAATTCTTTATAATGATTTTATTAGCTTTTGAATATTATTTTTAATATTGCCTTTTGTAATGCTTCTACCCATAACAATAGCCGTAGCGCCATTCTTAAAGGCTTCTGAGGGAGTAATTACTCTTTTTTGATCGCCAGCAGAATCTCCCTTTAATCTAATCCCAGGGGTAATTATTTCCATTCTTTTGCAAATTTTTTTCAAGATTTTAGCCTCGTGCCCTGAGCAGACTATTCCATCCAATTTCGCTAATTTAGCTAAAGCAGCCTGTTTTTTGACAATATCTTTGATAGGTTTTGTATGACCTATTTTCTTTATAGATGAATTTGAAAAACTAGTTAGCACTGTTACACCTAAAATTTTTAGATTTTTATTTATTCTTTTTGAATTTTTTCTGATTTCTCTCAACATTTCATATCCTCCGCTTATATGAACTGTTAAGTATGAAATATTTTTGAGGTCTTTCAAAGAATAAATAGCTGATTTACATGTATTAGGAATATCATTTAATTTTAGATCTAAAAAAATTTTTTCATTTTTTAATTTTGAAATAAAAGAACGTCCTTTTTTTGAATAAAATAATTCTAGGCCAAATTTATATCCTATATCTAATTTTCTTGATTTGGCTGAGTTAACAATTTTTCTAGCTGTCTTTGGATTAGATGTATCGCAAGCAATAAATATTTTCGGTTTTTTCATTCGTTCAAATATTTTATAAATTTTTTACTAATTCTAAACCTAATTTTATTTTTTTCCGGTACATAAATTAGCTCACCAGTCTTAGGATTTCTAGCAGAGAATTTTTCTTTTATTTTTTTACTGAAAAAAGTGCCAAATGACCTTATTTCTACAATTTTTTTTTTCTTTAGAGCAATAATTATTGATTCAAAAAAAGTATCTATAACAATTTCTAGTTGAGATTTGTTAAGTTTTGGGTGTTTATTTTTTAATAATTTAATTATTTCTGGTCTCGACAATTACTTATCTTCTTTTTTCTTTTTTTTTCCGCCGATAGCTTTTTCAAAAATCCCTTTTAAAGTAGCACCTGATTTAGTGGCTCCCTCTCCAAATTTTGCTATTAATGATTTTTCCTCATCTATTTGAGCAGCTTTTACACTTAATTTTATTTTTCTAATTTTAGTATCTAATTCAGTAATTTTGGCATCCAAAGCATTACCTCTAGAGAATACTTCGGGCCTAGCATCAGAAGATTCTTTTGCTAAATCAGATTTTTTAATCGTAACAATCAACTTTTTTTCTTTATCAACTGTTACTTTAACACCCGATTTTAGCACTTCATGTATTCTTGTTGTAATTACATCTCCAACTTTTTTATTGTTATCGCTAAACCAGTCTAAAGGATCTTTCTCCAAAGCTCTCTTAGAAAATCTTATTTTGTCATCTTTTATCTCTATAATTTTTACTTTGATTGTCTCACCTTTTTTATATTTCTTAAGGTTTTCAGTATTTTCCTCATAAGATATTTCTTTGTAATGCAACATTCCTGTTAGTTTTGAGTCTATAAGTTCACCAAAAATTGCTTTTTCAGTAACATTATTTATTTTAATTTTAACTTCTTGACCAACATTTTCTTTAACTTTTTCCCAAGGATTTTCTAAAGTGGCTTTATAAGATAGAGATATTCTTTTTGAGTCTTTATCAATACTTACAATTTTAAACTTAATTTTTTGTGAAACAGATAAAACTTTACTAGGTTTAATGTTTCTATTAGTCCAATCTAATTCTGAATTATGTATCAAGCCTTCGATCCCGTCTTCAATTCTAACGAAACAGCCGTAATCCATCATTTTAGTTACTGTTCCATCATAAATTTCACCAACCTTATATTTTTCATCAATGTTTGAGTAAGGATCTTTGGTTAAAGCTTTTACACTAGCTGAAACACGATTAGTTTTTGGATCTATTTTTGTGATTTTAACTTTTAATTTTTGACCAATAGTAACAAGGTCTGAAGGTTTTTTTACTCTACCGTGGCTTAAGTCTGACACGTGTAATAGTGCGTCAACTCCGTTTATATCTAAAAAAATTCCCCAGTCAGTTGTTGCTTTTACAATAGCGTCTTCAACAATGTCTCCTTCTTTTATATTTTCTAGAGCTTTAGAAATCTCGGCGTTTTTACTTTTTTCTAAAACTGCTCTTCTAGAAACACAAACGTTACCTCTATTCTTGTCAATTCTTGTCGCTATAACTTTTAATGGAGTATTCATAAGATGGTCAATTTTTTTTAGTGGCCTTACGTCAATTTGAGATGAAGGCATAAAACAAGGAAGTCCGTCTACTGTTGCTATAAAACCTCCTTTAACTTTTCCAGTTATGTATCCAGTTAGCTCTTCCTGGGACTCGAATGTTTTTTCAAGTTTTTTCCAAGCTTTCATTTTTCTGGCTTTATCTCTTGAAATAATTATTTCACCTTTAAAACTCTCAATTCTCTCTAGGTAAACTTCGATAGAAGAACCCACCTTTAATTTAGATAGCTCATCATCATTTTTAAATTCCTCAATTGGTATCATGCCTTCCATTTTGGCTTTGCAATCAACAACGATAAAATTTTTAGTTATTTCAGTTACTGTAGCTTTGATTATTTCGTTTTCTTTGAGTTTACGGTCTTTAAAGTCCTCATTTAAAAGATTTTCAAACTCTTTTAGTGAAGGTTTTATTTTTTTTTAATTCTTGTTCAGTTGCCATATTTAATTTTTATAGCTTTATCAACATATTTAGACATTTTTTTAACCATAGCTTGTTTATTTAGTTTACCGGTGTCGATAGATATCGAATCTAGATGCCTCTGTAAAGGACTGATTTTCCTTTTAGTATCTAAAATATTTCTCAATCTTAAGGCTTTTTTAACATCAATTATTTTTATTTTGGGATTTGTTTTTTTTAAATCTTTGAATCTTCTACTAGCGGCAATTTTTAACTCACATTTGAAAAAAAATTTTACGTCTGATTTAGGAAGAATATGCGTAGAAATATCTCTTCCTTCTATACAACACCTTTTGTATTTTTTTGAAAATTGTACTTGAAATTTTTTTAGAATTTTTCTGATTGAATAATTCTTTGCTATCAAAGCACTTTTTTTTGATACTTCAGGTGTATGAAGTTTAATTCTCTTAAGATTAGAATAATTTAATGATTTAAATTTCTTTTTTAAAAATAATACTTTATTTTTAGGCTTACTTTTAATTAAAAGATAACTAGCGTACCTATATAATAAACCTGAAGATAAAAATTTCAAATTGTATTTGTTGGCAATCATTTTTGCGCCTGTTGATTTTCCTGTAGCTGCTCCTCCGTCACAAGAAATTTGAAATATTTTATTTTTTAATTTCAAATTTCCCCCCAAGACTCTTAATGATTTTTAAAAAATTAGGTGAAGAAGTTCTAACCGTTTCAAAATTTTTAATTTTCGATTTTATTCCTGTCGATAGCGAAAGAATTGTTGACGCCATACAAATTCTATGATCACCTAAATTTGGAACAGTAATCAATTTATTTTTTATATTTATCGACTCTTTCCCAAATATTTTAATTTCTTTGTTTTTATAAATACTTTTGACACCAATCTGTTTTAAAACTTTTTGCATTTCTGTAACTCTATTACTCTCTTTATTTGCTAAATCTTCAATACCTTTAAACTTAGAAATACCCTTAGTAAGGGCTGCTATACAAAATAAAATTGGAAATTCATCCGTCGTCTTTTGGTAAAAATTTTTTGAAGCAATAATAGGATTTTTGAGTTTT
>MDSV01229971.1_pt1 | contig 17393 bp, 14 predicted proteins | sample 810851 | NCBI WGS metagenome assembly MDSV01 (sample SAMN05326640, study PRJNA326480) | marine metagenome | isolation source: seawater | place: Atlantic Ocean: North East | collected 2012 | reverse complement strand
TCTATCTTCAATAGTAGTAGTTGTAAACAATATATTCATACTATCAGGATGAGCTTTAAAATCAGCAACAGGAGCATCAACAATAGTTACTTTTGCACTGCCTTCCCACCATCCTTCGTCGTTTGAAGATCTAAAAGAATTTAATGTATACCAACCTGCGTCTAAAGTATTAATAATATATGGATTATCATATGTGATTACAGAGTCCTGCAGCCCTCCATCTATTGAAAAAGTAAAGGTATATGGCGGCACAGATCCTGCACTAAAATCTACATATACTTTCGCCATTTTATCTTCATTAGAGCACAACGTATCATTTCCAGAAATAGTCGCCGTATCACTTTGTATTTCGGAAATAAACAATCTTACAGTATCATAATGAGTTACATAAAAAGAGTCAGTTATACTAGAACCTTGAATTAAAGAAACACTATCCGTATTCCAATAATTAAATTTATATAACGGATCTATATTAGCGGAAATATAAACCGTATCATCTAGTAGGTAGTTTATTTTTAAAGGAAATGCATTAACAACATTCCCATCGATAATTAAAGATGTGTTTGTTCCAGATGGTGAAACGTCATAAACAATATCCCTATTAGGCACAAAATATGCACGAACTATAACATTTGTATCTAGATCGATAACGAGTGTGTCAACAAAAGGATCATAAGAATATGTGTTGGGAGAAATTATTTCCCATTTATAAAAAGACCCACTTTTTACCTTAAAAGGAAGAGAAATACCACCAAACCTCTGATCAAAAAAAGGAGTGTTGGTGTTATTAATTATATTATTGTTACTCATTTCTACTTCTCCTATACCGATTATTTCAACGCTAACATCATGAATTCCTGTTATAGCAGTATCACAATCTATAAACGCAGAGTTCATACTATCGCACCTTGCTAATATAAAATTTCTCATATCCTGCACATTGTTTTGCCAACCAGCGTAACTACCCACAGCCCAAGTATTAATTTGCCTATTCATTTCTGGGTCAATAACTGCTATCATACTGTCTAATAAATTAACCATAAAGTTGCATGAAAAAGGACCATTCGCTAAATCTTGCCACCTATTAATAAAGTCATCATGAAACTCTTCATTTTCTAACAAAGCCCTCCAAATAGGTACATGTCCCTGTCCTCCAGGGTCGTTTAATAAATCTGCGGGCTCACAAGGGTCATTTGTTGGGGTTGGCTGCCATCCACCAGGCCATGAATAATTTATGTAATGATCGAATGTGGCATCTAAATCCCAAAGAGAGTATCTCCACTTTTTTTTATCACCATTAGGGTCCATTCCTCGCCACCAAGAAGTATTCCAATTTAACCAATCAGAACTTACAATATATGAGTTTAATAGGAAGTAATCAATTAAACTTCCGGTGTTATATTGACTTTTTACAATATTATAATTAGCCGGAATAGTCATGTCATTTGTGGTAACAAACGTTACAAAATTGTCCCAATCAGTTTGAGCTTGAGGACCACCATATTCAATCCATGTACCACCCCAAGTTTTTAAATACTGAATGTTGTTTTTGTCTTGATCATAATAAAAGTTTGTAAAATCATGATCATCCACCTTTTCTCTAATATCATAAACCCCCCAGTAATCACCATTTAAATAGACTATGCAGTGACTTGCTGATCTCTCATCCATTCTTAAATCAGCCAGTTGAGACAGATGGTGACAATAAGCATCCCTAATATGAGCACCGTCTTCAAAAGAGTAATTATCATTTGCAGCAGCTTTTAAAATCACCCTTTGAAACTTATCTCTATTTTTTGTGGAAAATATTTTATCTTGGATAGCATAATTGTATCCAAATTGATCACGCATAATATAATCAAACCCCCTTTGATCATATGCCCAAGAGTCATTACCATGTTTATTAAATTCTCCAGCCCCTTTATCTAGCAAAACCCCGTTTTTGTCAAACCATTCTATTGTACCCTGAGGCTCAAGACCAGTACTACCCCAACCCCCATCTAGTAGATCAACTAATCCCCCAGCACCAACATCACCAGAAATAGATAAAATAGGAATGGTATGGGTGTCATTAATAAAAAAAGTATTATAACTAATAAAGCTAGGTGGAATTGTAAGATTAGAACTATACGAGATTGCTTTTACAACCGTTGTGTTATTAATAGCTATTGGCCCAGTATATGTGTTAGAGGTATTATTAGGCTCGTCACCGTTAAGACTGTAATATATTGTAACATTTGGATCAGGAGAGGATAGGGTTAAATTGATAGGAGTATTATAATAACCTGAATTTTGTGAAAAAATAGGTGTTGTAGCATACTCTTCCATTGCGCCAGCATTATTTGTGTTAGGAGTACCAGTAGTAAAAACCTTCCAATTATTTGCACCATTAGTTTCACGCCCTCTGGTATGACTCTTTTGATTCGGTATAACACTTACAGAATCAACAAGAATACCATTATTGTCTGAAAGCATAAACACCTCATTACCTTTAGTTTGAGTTATCTTAAAATTTGTGTGCGCAACACCGCCATTAATTTCATCTCTTGAAGAACAATAAATTATTGCAACTTCTCCAGCAGGTATTATAAAAGAAGCTGGAAATACCCATTTAATGGGATTAGCGATCTTATCTGATAAAGCCCACCCAATTAAATCAACTGGAGCAGGTCCAGAGTTATATAATTCAACCCAATCCTCATATTCTCCATAATTATCTGTATGAGTGTCAAAATTAGCAGCGCTGTATTCATTTATTAAAACTTGAGCAAAGCTTATTTGAAACAAAAAGAAAAATATACAAGTAGAGAATAATTCTTTCAACATTTTTAAAAATAAGTATACAAAAATAAGGAATAATTATAAATTAAAATACACTCAACCATTAAGTTCTTATAGTTTCAATAAATATAGATACATAAAAAACGGTAAAAGCATGTTTTTACTAATTTTGCATATGATTAAACAAATATCAAGATGCATAACAACATTCAAGAAGATTTAAAATTATTTAATATTCTTGTTCAAGAATTTCTGACAAGTGAAAAAAACCAACCTACAGCAAACTATATACCTGCTGAGCAAATAAAAAATAAAGTTGATTTAAAATTGAAAGACAAAGGAATTTCTAAAACAAGATTTCAAGAATTGATTCGCCAAGTATTATTAAAAACACCAAAGACTTCTTCAAAATTGTTTTTTAATCAGCTGTTTGGTGGTAGGCATAGCAAAGCTGTATTAGGGGATTTGCTCACAGTGTTTTTAAACAATTCTATGGCTACATATAAAATTGCCGGATTACAGGTTAATATAGAAAAGCAAGTTATTAAAAAAGTTTGCCAATTGATAGGTTATCCTAAAAATTCTGGTGGAACTTTTCCTACCGGAGGTTCCATGTGTAATTTCATGTCTCTAGTAATGGCGAGAGATAAAAAGAATAAAGAAATTAAAGAATTAGGATACAACAATCAAAAAATGGTTGTATATACTTCCGAAAGTGCTCATTATTCTATATCAAAAAATACATCTTTTATAGGAATAGGAAAAAAAAATATAAGATATATTAAATCAAATGATAAAGGAGCAATAAATACGCTATTATTAGAACAACAGATTAAAAAAGATATAAAAAACAACTTTACACCTACCTATTTAAACGCAACAGCAGGAACGACAGTGATGTGCGCATTTGATGACATCCGCAAGCTAGTTAAAATTTGCAAAAACTATAAAATATGGCTTCATTTGGACGGTGCTTTTGGGGGAAGTGTAATTTTTTCAAAAAAACACAAAATATTAGTTGAAGGTATTAACAAAACAGATTCATTTTGTTTTAATGCACATAAAACATTAGGAGCTCCACTCAGCACATCAGTATTAGTTGTTAAGAATCGATCAAACTTATTGTACTCCTTTAATAATGAGGCTAAATATTTATACCAAACAGAAAATAAAGAATACAATTTGGGAAGAACATCTTTTGAGTGTGGCAGAAGAAATAATGCGCTAAAATTTTGGACGTTATGGAAATCCATAGGAACAAATGGGTTAGAAAAAATGGTTGATTATGAATTTTCTTTAGCAGATTATGCAAGATCATATATTTCCAGTAATAAAGATTATATACTATATAGTTTTGATAATTCGCTTTCAATTTGTTTTAATTATAAAAATATAAATCCAAAAAAATTATGCACAAAACTATATGAGCAAAATAAATTATTAGTTGGATATGGTGAATTTTCAAACAACACATTTATTCGCCTTGTTACTATTAATAGCCAAAACACAAAAGAGGATATTTTAAATTTTTTTGTTATTTTAGAGAAGTTTGCTCAAAAGTTATTAGATAGTAAAAATCAAAATGAATAAAGACTTTATCATTGTTTTGGCATGGCCTGAGGGCTTTGTATCAGGCACAGGTGCGTGGTATGATAAATTTTTTTCCAAAAAAGGAAAGTATCGAGTTGGCCATTCAGCAATGGCGCTTGTAAATACTGATTTAAAAAAAATATATTATTTTGATTTCGGAAGATATCAAACTCCAAAAGGATATGGAAGAATTAGGGATATTGATACAGATCCAGACACTAAAATTAAAACACAACCAATAATTAAAAACAATACAATTATTAATATTAAGGATGTTTTAATAGATATATGTAACAACAAATCATATCATGTAAAAGGCAAATTATATGCATCAATAATAAAAAATGTGAACTTTCAAAGTACACATAATTTTGCTAAGAACTGGCAATTAAAAGGAGCTATACCATATGGACCTTTTGTGTTAAGAGGTACAAACTGCTCAAGATTTGTATCTAAAACAATACAATCTTCAGCAGTAGGTGTTTTTAAAAAATTAAGATTTAAGTATCCAATTACTCTTTCAGCGGCCCCAAAAAGAAATGTTAGCATAGCAAACAAAAAATACTATATTGCACAAAAAGATACCTGTATAGAAATAAATAGAAGTTTTTTGAAATCATATTTTATAGGAATAGAAAAAAACATATGAATAGACCAATAAACATAGAAGAAAAGGCCCAACTACTAGAAGGAGTTGGGGCGAGTGCCTGGTTTTATTTATCCATTGAAAATAATAGATATCAAATAAAGAGATATTCTTTTGAAGGAGATTTAGAGTGTTGTGGTTTTTTTAGTGTTGATGATACGACATTTAATATAAATGTAAAATATAAATTTACATATATTTCGCATTGCCAAAAATGCACTGTTTTGCAAAATAGCAAAACCTATATTTTCACATCCTTAAAGCACAAATAAATTATCCTAAAAATTATACACACTATAATAATTTATTTTATAGAATAATAAAACCTATGTTTGTATTTAATTATTTTAAAAAATGAGCGATTCAATTAAACATGAATGTGGAGTAGCCCTATTAAGGCTTCTAAAGCCCCTTGATTTTTATGTAAAAAAATACGGAACAGCATTTTATGGGCTAAACAAAATGTATCTATTAATGGAAAAGCAACATAATCGTGGTCAAGATGGAGTGGGCTTGGCCAACATTAAATTTGATGTGCAGGCAGGAAGAAGATACATTAGTAGAAAAAGATCGATTAGCCCCAACCCTATTCAAGACATTTACAAACAAATAAATAGTAAATTTAATGAGATCCCTTCAAATAAATTAAAAGATGCAGGTTTTTTAAAAAATAATTTTCCTTTTACTGGAGAACTCTTTTTAGGACATTTGCGTTATGGAACATATGGAAGCAACAATATAGAACAATGCCACCCTTTTTTAAGACAAAATAACTGGAAAACAAGAAATCTTGTACTAGCAGGAAATTTTAACATGACAAATGTTGATGAGTTATTCCAACAACTAGTTGAGCTAGGACAACACCCAAAACAAAAGGCAGATACAGTTACAATATTAGAGAAAATAGGCCACTTTTTAGATGATGCAAATGATAAAATTTATTATAAATATAAAGATAAATTCTCTAAAAAAAAGATAACAGAAAAAATAGAAAGAGAACTCGATTTGCAAGATATATTAAAGCAATCTGCTAAATATTGGGATGGAGGATATGTTATGTGTGGAATGTTAGGCCATGGTGATGCATTTGCATTAAGAGATCCAAACGGTATAAGACCAGCATATTATTATAATGATGATGAAATTGTTGTAATTGCTTCAGAGCGCCCAGTAATACAAACTACTTTTAATGTTGCGCTATCAGAGATAAAAGAAATACAAAGAGGGAAGGCGGTAATCATTAAAAAAGATGGCACTTGTAGTGAACAGCTAATAAAACCACAGTTAACTAAAAAATCTTGTTCTTTTGAAAGGATTTATTTTTCTAGAGGAAATGATGCGTCGATTTATAAGGAAAGATTAGAATTGGGAAGAAGAATATTTCCAAAAGTATTAGAATCTATAAATAAGGATATGAAAAACACAGTTTTTTCTTATATCCCCAATACTGCAGAAGTATCTTTTTATGGACTTCTTAAAGGCTGTCAAAATTATCTGAATAATGTTAAGATAAAAAAAATAAAAGCCCTTAGCGAAAATCCTTGTCATGATGAAATATTAAAAATTATGGATATTTCAACTAGAGCAGAAAAAATAGCAATTAAGGATGCTAAGCTAAGAACATTTATAACTTCTGATGAAAACAGAGACGATTTAGTTGCCCACATTTACGATATAACATATGGAATAGTTAAAAGTACTGATAATTTAGTTATGATAGATGACAGTATAGTAAGAGGAACAACATTGAAAAAATCAATAATTAAAATATTAGATCGATTAGAACCAAAAAAAATCATTATAGTTTCATCTGCCCCACAAATTAGATATCCGGATTGTTATGGGATTGATATGGCAAAAATGGGAGATTTTATAGCTTTTCAAGCTGCAATAGAATTATTGAAAGAAAAACAAAAAGAAAATATAATAGATGATGTTTATAGAAAATGTAAGTCACAAGAAAATCAACCAAAAGAAAAAATGTTAAATTATGTCAAAGAAATATACGAGCCTTTTTCAGTAATAGAAATTTCAAAAAAAATAAGTGAATTACTTACACCAGAAAAGACAACTTCGGAGGTTGAAATTTTATACCAGAGTATAACTAACTTACACGAATCTTGCCCAAACCATTTAGGCGACTGGTATTTTACTGGTAATTATCCCACTCCAGGTGGGAATAAAGTTGTCTGCAAAGCGTTTATAAACTTTGTTGAAGGCAAAAACCAAAGGGCATATTAATTTTATAAAAACTACTTTTGTTCAGTTGTGTAAATATTATTATTCCACCAAAATTTAATATTCTTATTTGCCCCAAATTCAGTTTTGGCTTTTTTAAAAACAGTTTTAAAATCATCACCTATTAAAACAGGAACCGGTTCTCCGTAAAAACTTTTTGTTTTCTCAAATGAAAGCTGCACATCATTTTCATTCTGATTATCACTTTCTTTTTGCTTATCACCCTCAAAGGAGTTAATGCTTATATTGCGCGAAGGAGCTATAGTCATTTCATTAATTAAGTGATTAGCTCCAGCAAATTTATCTATCACAAATAATACATACCTAATATCAACAGATATTGCTCTTTGTATTTTGTTTTCAAAAGCTATATCACCACTCATAGCCTCCCAATTTCCATCAAAAACAGTACCGACAATTTCACCCCAAGCATTTAAAACAGGAGAGCCAGAGTTTCCGCCTGTAATATCATTGCTAGAAATAAAATTTATTCGTAATTGCCCGTTTTCATCTTGATAATTGGAATAATCTTTATTTTCATATAGTTGTTTTAATTTTTTTGGAACTATAAATTCTTCATTGGTTGAATCTTCTTTTTCCATTATACCTTCTATAGTTGTATAATAATCATAATGAATAGCATTTCCAGGTCGGTAGTCTCCCACATTCCCGTAGGTAACTCTCATCGTAGAATTGGCATTTGGGTAAAATTTTTCTTTCGGCAACATTTTTTGAATTCCAGCAATAAATAAGCGATTTTCTTTTAGAAGAGTTTGTCTTATATTTTTTCTTTTCACAGAGATATCTAACACATATTTATTATAAATTGACATTATTGTTTTATAAGCAGGATCTAATTCAATTGTATTGACACTTGGGTTTTTTAAAAAAAACATAAATTTTTCTTGAGATGAAAAGATTGAATTTTTGAACACATTTTCAGCATAATAATCAAAATCTAATTTTTTAAAACCTAATAGTTGGTTCTCTATATTTTTAAAAATAGGAGCATGTTGATTCGAAGGAACATTATAGTAATACATTTCAAGCATAGCTGACAATAACTCTTCATCGATTATAGAGTTATAATTTTTGTAAAATTTTTCAGCTTCTAATTTAATTTTTTTAATAGCAACTGATCTTTTTTCTAAGTCTTTTTTATCAGGTAATTGTGAAATGCTGCGATGGATTTTATATGAAAAATATAGTATTTCTGCCCCACTAAAAATAGCTTCATTTAAGAACAGTCTATTTGCTGAAATTTTAGAATTTTCTAAATATGCGTTTTTAATATTTTCTAAAACATCACCATACTTACTTTTTCTATTTTCAGTACTATCCACCCACGTTCTAAACTGGTTTTCTAATTTCACTTTTTTATTATACACCTTCATCCTCTTCAATCCTTTAGATTGACCAATAAAATATTTCCAATAATTTGATGTTGAGGCATATTTAGAAGCATATTGTATTTTTATTTTTGGATCACTATCCATACCCTTTTTCATGATTGATAATTTTTCATCACGAATTTTAACAATAGTTGGATTTTTGTATTCTAAAGCATGCTTTACACCAAAAGATGTAAGATACCTATCTGTCGATCCAGGAAATCCAAAAATCATTGTATAATCGCCATTTTCAACGCCATCTAACTGAACAGGCAAATGATGTTTAGGTTCATATGGAACATTTTCTAGTGAATAATCAGCTGGTTTGCCATCAGGACCGCAATAAACTCTAAATAATGTAAAGTCACCAGTGTGTCTAGGCCACATCCAATTATCTGTATCTCCACCAAACTTACCAATTGAAGAAGGCGGGGCACCAACAAGACGCACATCCTTAAAGGTTTCATAAACCATCACAAAAAAATTGTTTCCACCAAAAAAAGATTTTATTTTAGCGGTATAGTGTGAATCTTTGATATATTTTTTTTCAATTTCAACAGCAAGTTCTTTTATTTTTTTATTTCTTTCTTCTTCACTCATTTTATTGTTTAGTTCTTTAACAATTTCTTCAGTCACATCTACTATATTAATTAAAAAAGTTGCTGTAAGACCTTTATTAGGCAGTTCATCTTTTTTACTCATAGCCCAAAAACCATCTTTCAAGTAATCATTTTTTACCGATGAATGTTCTTGGATAGCTCTTAATGCACAGTGGTGATTAGTTAACATTAATCCTTGATCAGATATCATTTCTCCAGTACAAAAACCACCCAATGAAACTATAGCGTCTTTTAATGAAGACTGGTTGATATTATATAATTCATCTGCAGTTAATTTTAACCCACACTTTTGCATATCTTTTTCGTTCATAAGTTTAATAAGCTGAGGCAACCACATGCCTTCATCAGCGGCAATTGAACAAGAATAAAGACTAATTAAGCAAGCAATAATATATTTTTTCATAGTTATGATATTAAGCTCACAAATTTAAAACAAATATTTAGCTAACAAGATAAATTTATGTATAAGAAAACAGTTAATTTTGTATAATATGGATAAAAAGCAGCATACACGCATTAATAAGTATCTTTCAGAGATAGGTTTTTGTTCAAGAAGAAAAGCCGATCAACTAATATTAGAAGGAAAGATATTTATAAATAATAAACAAGCAGAGCTGGGAACTAAAATCAGCATAGTTGACAAAATAGAAGTAGAAGGAAAGATAATCAAACCAAACCAAAATAAAACGATGGTTTATTTAGCATTTAATAAACCTAAAGGGATTGTTTGTACCACCGATAAGAAAAGGGAAAAAAATAACATTATAGATTATATAAAATACCACACAAGGATATTTCCTATAGGTAGACTGGATAAGTATTCACAGGGACTTATTTTTTTAACTAATGATGGAGATATCGTAAATAAGATACTAAGATCACGAAATAACCATGAAAAGGAATATGAAGTTTTGGTTGATAAAACTGTCACAAAAGAATTTCTTAAACATATGCAAAATGGGGTTCCAATTTTAGATACAGTTACAAAAAAATGTAAAATTAAACAGACAGGAAAAAATTCTTTTAACATTATTTTAACCCAAGGCCTTAATAGACAAATTAGAAGAATGTGTGAATTTCTTGGCTACAAGGTTAAAAAATTAAAGAGAATTAGAATAATGAATATAAAATTAGATATTAAAGATGGAGAATATAGAAATCTTACAATCAAAGAACTAAAGAATCTCAATAGCTTAATAAAAAATTCACGTAAAACTTTTGAAGGAACTATATAAATCAAAAAGAATTTTAGTAATTGGATGTCCTGGATCTGGAAAGACGACCCTTTCTAAAAAACTAAAAAAGAAATTAAAATTACCATTAATACATTTAGATAAGTTCTATCATAAACCAAATTGGGTAGAGCCAGAAAAAACAGAATGGAAAAAGATAGTGGAAAGGCTAGCAAAAAAAACGAGCTGGATTATGGATGGAAATTATGCTGATTCATTTGACATAAGGTTTTCAAGAGCAGATACAGTAATATATTTAGATTACACAAGTATAAAATGTTTTTACAGAGTTATAAAAAGAGTTATTTTTAATTATGGACTTCAAAAATCAGATATGGCCGAGGGGTGTAAAGAAAGTTTGGATATAACATTTTTAAAATTTGTTTTACTATTCAATTATAATAATAGAGATCAGATATATGAAAGAATAAAAATTTTAGATAAAAGTAAAAAAATACTGATATTTAAAGAAGATAAAGAAGTTATGGGTTTTTTATTTCAGCTGAAAAACAACAGCATCCCATAGTTTTTTTCGAGCTATTAGAGACAAAGTCGCAGTTTCTTCCACTTCTTTCCATTTTTTTTCATCTTCACCACACAAATTACTAATTAGTTCAAGAGCCAACGGCCCATGATCACCACCGTCTAACTCAATATGTCTTTCTAAATAGTAAACAAATTTATCCAAATTGTTTTCAGTGTTGTATTCGTTAACAATTGCAGTAAACATATCTGGAATTAAATCTTCTCTACCAAAGGTGAATGCAGAAGCGATTTTATGAGGCTCATTACTATTTATAATACTAAATGTAGTGTTTAAAAAAGAGTCAACAGCATCGTTAACTGATGGAATATTATTGTGACTTACAATTGAAACAAAATTTTCAATTGGCCCTGTGTTAGCGCCACATTGTTTCATCGCATCTAGGTACATTTCATAGTGAGAGGAAGGGTTTTTATCTGCATCAATATCACTTTCTTCTTCTAAAACAATACTATTAATTAACCTTCTAATTCTGCTGTCACCAACAGGTTTCCATGGAGATTTGGTACAAGTTAGTAATGACTGAAGAGCTTTTAATAACGACATAAAATCCCAAACGGCATATACATGATATTCCATGAGAACGGCAATATCTTTTACACTTTTTAAATTTTTATAAATCTTATGATTTGTAACCCCCTCCTTATATTGAGTTAAGTTTTTATTAATAATATCTATTCTTTTATTCATTTCTTTTTTTTGTAAATTGGCACGGCCGAACAGGCCTCTCCAAACATTAAACTTTTAACATGTTTTTGTAGTTTTTTAGTTATCGCAATATAGATAGATTCGCTTATTTCAATATCGCTACAACCATTAACCACAACACTTTTATTGATAAATTCTTCACTATTTATAGAGTTAATATTTTCTAAAAACAGAGATTGAAAAACGGCACTTTTGTTTCCAAAAAAAACTTTTGAATCATTTAGATATGTTGTGACCAACATATACGCCCACCTTGGTATAATTGTATCAACACTACAAAAGAGAGCAACATTTTTATCTTTGTATTTCCCAAAATCAAATTTTTTCAAATGGTCCCGAAATAGGCTTTCTTTTAAAATCACCCCATTAAATAAAAACAGCTTTAAATCTAGTTCTAAAATTTCTAATTTTGGTCTATAATTAGACAGGTCGATATTCAAAAGACCGCTATTTGCAACCCTATTAACAATTACGTCTTTATTCATAGCATTCCCAATTCTAACTTAGCTTCTTCACTCATCATTTCTTTTGTCCAAGGAGGTTCAAATGTTATTTCTACGGCTACATTTTTTATTTTTCTAACACTCTTTACTTTTTCTTCAACTTCTTTAGGTAACGTTTCAGCAACAGGACAGTTAGGAGAAGTAAGCGTCATAGTAATATTTACATCAAAAAGGTCGCTTATTTCCACATCGTATATTAAACCTAATTCATATATATTTACAGGTATTTCAGGGTCATATATTCCTGATATAACTTTAATAATCTCGTTACTTAATTTATCTAGTTCTGATTTTTTCATAATTCTTTAGTACTTAAAAGTGCACGCAACTTCATTTCTTTTATCATAGCAAAAAGGCCATTTGCTCTAGTTATGGAAAGATGATCACTAAGCCCAATTTTAGAAATAAAAGCATCAACCTTTGTGTTTATAATACTTGCAGGTTCTTGATAAGAAAGCAAGCGAATCAATAATGCAACTATTCCTTTAGTCATAATAGCATCACTATCAGCTACGTATATCATTTCACCATTTTTATATTCTGAGTGTAGCCAGACCTTACTTTGGCACCCTTTAATTAAGTGTTCTTCTGTTTTATATTTTTCATTTATTTCAGGCAATTCTTTTCCTAAACTAATTAAGTACTCATATTTTTCAATCCAATCATCAAACATATCAAGCTCTGCAAGTATATCTTCTTGTATTTTTACAATTGACTTCATATTCAAGACAGCATAATTATAGCTTTTTTAATAGCGTTGATACATATATCTACTTCTTCTTTGGTGTTATAGACCGCAAAGGAAATCCTAACCGTACCAGGTATATTATATTTATGCATGATTGGTTGAGTACAATGGTGGCCAGTTCTTATAGCAACTCCCATTTTATCTAGTATTACTCCCATATCATACGGATGGATATCATTTACATTAAAAGAAATAATTCCAGTTTTTTTTGATGCGGTGCCATATATTTTAATGCCTTGTATTTTTTTGAGTTCAGAAGTACAGTAATCAAGTAATATTTTTTCGTGTAGCTCAATTTTTTTAATTCCAATATCAGTAATAAATTTAATTGCATTATTAAATGCAATTATACCGGCAATATTAGGAGTTCCTGCTTCAAATTTATGAGGTAAATCAGCATAAATAGTTTTTTTAAATGTCACTTCTTTAATCATTTCTCCACCACCCTGGTATACATGCATTTCTTTTAATAACTGTTCTTTTCCATATAACACCCCCACACCAGTAGGGCCATATACTTTATGAGCAGAAAAACAATAGAAATCGACATTTAAAGATTTTACATTAATGTTTATATGTGAAGCAGCTTGAGCCCCATCGATCAACACTTTAGCGCCCATATTATGAGAAATAGTAATAATTTCTTGAATAGGGTTTATGGTTCCAAGAGAATTTGAAACATGTGATATAGCTACAATCTTTGTTTTTTTGGTAATTAGAGTTTTAAAAACAGATAAATTTAATTCTCCGTCTTTGTTAATGGGTACTACTTTTAAATTGGCACCACTTTGTTCACAGCACAATTGCCAAGGAACTATATTTGAATGGTGTTCTAGCTCAGAAATAATAATTTCATCATCTTTGCTTAATTGTTTACTGAATGAATTTGCAACAATGTTAATAGAATCAGTAGTTCCTTTAGTAAAAATTATTTCACTTGAATCCTGCGCACCAATAAAACTTTTTATTTTTAATCGAGTTTCTTCTAGCTTTTTTGTAGCCAAAGCACTAAGAAAATGCGCTCCCCTGTGTACATTAGAGTTCTCATACGTATAATAATTTTTAATCGAGTTTATTACAGATATAGGTTTTTGTGTTGTAGCTCCATTATCAAAATAAACTAACTTATTATTATTTACTTTTTGTTTAAGTATAGGGAATAGCTTTCTTATTTCTTTTATATTTATCATTTATATTGAAAACTCTAGATCAACGTTTAACTTCTCAGCTATTAATTTTTCAATTAGTATATTTAAGCTATTTATAGATAGATTATTTATTGCTTCAGACGCAAAAGCAAAGGTTAATAGGGCTTTGGCTTCAGCCAATGAAACACCCCTGCTTCTCATATAAAACAATGCATCTTCGTCTAATTGTCCAATAGTACATCCATGACTGCATTTAACGTCATCTGCATATATTTCTAGTTGAGGCTTGCTATTTATAGTGGCATCATCACTTAATAATAAGTTGTTGTTTGCTTGAAAAGCATCAATTTTTTGAGAATCTTTTCTAACTAGTATTTTTCCATTGAATACACCAGTTGAATTGTCTAAATATATCCCTTTGTACAATTCATTAGATCTACAATTTGGACTTTTATGATCTACATATGTGTGATTGTCTACAAATTGAGAGCCATTAAGAATAGAAATTCCATTCATATTGCTTTCGGCATTTTGTCCATTTTGTTCAAAATTGAGGTTGTTTCTAATAAATCCACCACCAAATATTAGAGTATTTATACAGCTAACAGAGTCCGCTTCTTGAAAAACATTTATTGTATCAATTAAACTACTGTCACTATTATTGTTTTGAATTTTATTATATTCCACCTTAGAATTTCTAGCACAAGTGATCTTAGTAAATAAATTTGTTAAAGACTCATCAGATTCCAATTCTATATATTGCTCAACAAATTTAACCTGAGAATTTTTACCAATAATAATGGAGTTTCTATATTGACAAAAAGAGTTTTTCACGGAGTTAAAATACAAGATTTCTACAGGCTCTTTAACATCTGTATTCTCTTCAACTTCTATATAAAACCCCGCCTCACAAAGAGAAGAGTTTAAAATTTCAAATGCGGTATTTGCATTACTCTTAAAATTCTTAAAGTCTGATATGTTCAAACCTTTAATTTTAGGGGAGGATACTAATTTACCATTTGAAAACACAATTTTATTCTTATGTCCTAATGAATATTGATTAATTATGTTTTGAGGAACATCATTTTCACTTTGTTTTAATTGATAATCACGGTTAATAATTTTTTTTATTGACGTGTATTTCCATTCTTCATTTTTTACGGTAGGAAAACCTATTTTCAGAAAATCATTAAAGAGGCTAAGCTTTTCTGAAGAGATAGTCTCATTTTGGGTAAATAATTTTAAATTATCTATTAAAGCCATACTAAGAGTTAATTTTTAATGATCCAGTCATATCCTTTTTTCTCTAATTCTAAAGCAAGCTCTTTACCCCCAGTCTTAACAATTTTTCCATCATATAAAACATGAACATAATCAGGAACTATATAATTTAACAATCGTTGATAGTGTGTAATTATAATCGTAGCATTCTCTGCGGTTTTTAATTTATTCACCCCATTAGCAACAGTTTTTAAAGCGTCAATATCTAAACCTGAATCAGTTTCATCTAATATTGAAAGCTTTGGGTTTAACATTGCCATTTGAAATATTTCATTTCTTTTCTTTTCTCCACCAGAAAAACCCTCATTCAAGCTTCTTGATAAATAACCTTTATCTATGCCTAACAAATCCATTTTTTCTTTTAAAAGATTTAATAAATCTTTAGTTGGCAAAGGATCTTTGCCTAAAGCCCTTCTTTTTTCAGCAATGGAAGTTTTTATAAAATTTGAAACAGAAATCCCTGGAATTTCTATGGGATATTGAAAAGAAAGAAAAACCCCTTTATGTGCTCTTTCTTCTGGGGCTAAATCTAATAAGTCATCCCCTTCAAAATCAATAGACCCGCTATGAACTTCATAATCTTCTTTGCCAGCAATAACAGATGAAAGCGTGCTTTTCCCCGATCCATTAGGACCCATAATTGCATGGATTTCACCAGCTTTAACCTCAAGGTTTATTCCTTTTAATATAGAAATATCCTCTATTTTTGCATGTAAATTTTTAATTTTTAACATATTATTATTTTTTATCCTACAGAACCTTCAAGACTAATTTCTAATAATTTTTGAGCCTCAACAGCAAATTCCATAGGAAGTTGTTTTAAAACATCTTTACAGTAGCCATTAACAATTAAAGCAATAGCCTCCTCGGTTCCTATACCTCTTTGATTGCAATAAAATATTTGATCTTCTCCTATTTTTGATGTGGTTGCCTCATGTTCAACTTGAGAGGAATTATTTTTTACCTCTATATATGGGAACGTATGAGAGCCACATTTATCCCCCATTAATAAAGAGTCGCATTGTGAAAAATTACGACTATTTTTAGCACCTTTAGAGATTCTCACGAGCCCTCTATAATTACCATCTGATTTTCCTGCACAAATTCCTTTTGCAATTATCGTACTTTTTGTGTTTTTACCTAAATGAATCATCTTTGTGCCAGTATCAGCTTGTTGCATATTGTTTGTTACAGCCACAGAGAAAAACTCACCAATCGAATTATCTCCCTTTAAGATACAAGATGGGTATTTCCAAGTTACCGCAGAACCGGTTTCAACTTGAGTCCATGAAATTTTTGCATTTTTATAACAGATACCACGTTTAGTCACAAAATTAAAAACACCACCATTACCTTTTTTATCACCGGGATACCAGTTTTGTACAGTAGAGTATTTTATATCTGCACCATCTAGCGCGATTAATTCAACAACAGCTGCATGTAGTTGATTTTCATCTCTCATAGGAGCGGTACAACCTTCTAAATAGCTTACCTGTGAATCTTTGTCAGCAATAAGAAGTGTTCTTTCGAACTGACCTGTTCCGGCTTCATTTATTCTAAAATAAGTAGAAAGTTCCATTGGGCATTTTACTCCTTTTGGAATATAACAAAATGATCCATCAGAGAAAACAGCTGAATTTAATGCAGAAAAGAAATTATCTCTTACAGGAACCACGGTTCCTAAATATTTTTTTACTAAATCAGGATATTTTTGTATTGCTTCAGAAATTGAACAAAAAATAATTCCTTTTTCTTTTAATGTTTTCTTAAATGATGTTGCAACTGAAACAGAATCCATGACCACATCAACAGCAACATTCGCCAATTTTTTTTGTTCTTCAATAGATATTCCTAGCCTGTCAAATGTTTTTTTCATTTCAGGATCTAAATCATCTAAACTGTCTAAAACTGGTTTTTGTTTTGGGGCAGAATAGTATATTACATCTTGATAATTCGGTTTCTG
>MDSV01139600.1_pt1 | contig 17395 bp, 19 predicted proteins | sample 810851 | NCBI WGS metagenome assembly MDSV01 (sample SAMN05326640, study PRJNA326480) | marine metagenome | isolation source: seawater | place: Atlantic Ocean: North East | collected 2012 | reverse complement strand
TCGAACCAACGACCTCCACCATGTCAAGGTGGCGCTCTAACCAGCTGAGCTACGCGCCTAAGTCATGTAAAATTAACATGGCACTGCGGTATTCTCAAGCTAATTTATAGTCAATATATTTTATAATTATCTTTTGCTCCTTGTGTTTTTATTTGGCATATCTAAAAAGTTTTCCTGTATAGTTTCTATTTGATTTCTTATCTCAGCAGCTTTTTCATATTCAAGATCTTTGGCATATGCAAACATGTGTTTCTCTAACTCTTTGATTACAGATACAACATTGTCACCATTTACTTTTGGAAATTTCTTTTTAACATTTGATATCAATGTAAGCTTATCTAATTTCTTTGATGAAACATAAATATCTTCATCTAGAGCTTCTTTAATGGCTTTCTTGATACCCTCTGGTTTTATATTATTTTTAATATTATGTTTGATCTGAATATTTCTTCTTCTATCTGTTTCTTTGATGGCTGTCATCATTGAATTTGTAGTGGTATCACCATATAAAATTACATGACCTTTTATATTTCTAGCAGCTCTACCAATCGTTTGAATCAAAGATTTATCAGATCTCAAAAAACCTTCTTTATCTGCATCTAGAATACAAACAAGCTCAACCTCAGGTATGTCTAAGCCTTCTCTGAGTAAATTTATGCCTACGAGAACATCAAATACTCCTTTTCTAAGATCTCTTATTATTTCAACTCTCTCAACAGTATTGATATCAGAATGTAGATATCTAACTTTAATATCAAAATTATTTAAATATTCTGTTAAATTTTCAGCCATTTTTTTTGTTAGAGTTGTAACCAACACTCTATTTCCATTTTTAATTACTTCGTTGATCTCAGATAAACAATCTTCAACTTGATTTGAAGATGGCTTGACAGTTACTATTGGATCTATGAGTCCTGTTGGTCTAATTACCTGCTCTACAATCTTATTAGAGTTGTCTATCTCGTATGGGCCGGGTGTTGCGGAGACATAAACTGTCTGAAAGTTATAGCCAGTGAATTCTTCAAATTTTAAAGGCCTATTATCAAGCGCAGATGGCAGTCTAAACCCATAATCAACAAGCGTCTGCTTGCGAGATCTATCCCCTCTATACATACCTCCAATCTGTGGAACAGTCACATGGCTCTCGTCTAGTATTATCAGTCCATCATGAGGTAGATAATCCAAAAGGCATGGAGGAGGCTCACCAGCTTTACCTCCAGAGATATATCTAGAGTAATTTTCTATACCTGAGCAATATCCCATTTCTGCAATCATTTCCAAATCATAGTTTGTTCGCTCTTTTAGACGTTGAGCCTCTAGTAATTTATTTTCTTTTGAAAAGAAAGTTAATCTTTCTTTGAGTTCTTGTTTAATCATAATTGATGCATTATCCATAATTTCTTTTGGAGTCACATAATGAGTTTTAGGATATATCGTGAATCTATTGATTCTTTTAAGTATTTGACCAGTCAATGGATCAAATACGGACAGACTTTCAATCTCTTTATCAAATAACTCAACTCTGAGCGCTTCCTTTTCAGAATCAGCAGGGAAAATATCAATAATTTCTCCTTTTACTTGATATGTACCTCTTCTTAACTCAAGATCATTTCTTGTATATTGAAGCTCTACAAGACGTTTTAAAATTTTTCTCTGCTCAATTAAGTCTCCGGTAACAAGATGAAGTTTCATTTTTAAATATGTTTTAGGATCACCGAGTCCATAGATAGCTGAGACACTAGCAACCACTATGGCATCTTTTCTTTCTGTTAGTGATTTTGTAGCTGAAAGCCTCATTTGTTCAATATGTTCGTTTAATGACGCATCTTTTTCTATAAATGTATCAGAAACAGGCACATAGGCCTCTGGTTGATAATAATCATAATATGAAACAAAATATTCTACTGAGTTATCAGGAAAAAAATCTCTCATCTCAGCATACAATTGCGCAGCAAGTGTTTTATTTGGTGCCATTATCAGAGTTGTTTTATTTGTTCTTTTTATAATTTCTGCCATAGAATATGTCTTACCAGATCCAGTCACGCCTAAGAGTGTTTGATGTCTGTCACCATCATTTATTCCTTCGACTAGAGATTTAATAGCCATTGGTTGATCCCCAGCTGCATTATATTTTGAAACAAGGTTAAATTTTTTCATATAAATATTTTAACATGAAGTTGACTTAAAAGACTTATTTGAGATAAGATTACTTATCAAGGAAATACGTTGACGTTCTCAAATAGAATAAAATTAATAAAACCATCTTCGACAATGGCACTTACATCCAAGGCGAATGAAATGCGTCAAAATGGGGAGGATGTGCTCGTCTTAACCGTAGGTGAGCCTGATTTTGATACTCCTCAACATATCAAGGATGCCGCTAAAAAAGCAATAGATTTAGGGCAAACCAAATATACTTCTGTAGATGGCACTATTGATCTCAAGAAAGCTATTATTTCAAAATTTAAGAATGAAAACAATTTAGAATATCAGATGGATGAGATAATAGTTTCTTCAGGTTGTAAACAATCCATATTTAATCTACTGCAAGTATTAATACAAGAAGGTGATGAAGTAATTATACCTCAACCATATTGGGTTTCTTATGCGGATATGGTTGTATATTCGGGAGGCATCCCAATATTGCTTGAAACTAGTTATGAAGAAAATTTTGATATAGATCCATCAAAATTTGAGAGTTTAATTTCAGAAAAAACTAAATTATTCATGTTGAATAGTCCAAATAATCCAAGTGGGAAATATTTTAATTCTAAATTATTAAAAAAATTAGGAGATATTCTACTAAACCATCAGCAAATATATATATCATCTGATGATATTTATGAGCATATCCATTGGAATGTAGAAAATTTTCATAACATAGCCAATGTATGTCCAGAATTAAAAGAAAGAGTTATAGTTTTAAATGGTGTTTCAAAAGCTTATTCAATGACTGGCTGGAGGATTGGTTATGCTGCTGGAAACAAAGAAATAATAAAAAAAATGAAAACATTGCAGTCTCAGAGCACTTCATGCGCTAGTTCCGTTTCGCAAGCAGCAGCTTGTGCTGCATTATCCCAAAAATGCACTGAGATGTCATTAATGACAGAAGAATATAAAAAAAGACATGATTATGTTGTAAATCAATTAAATGAAATAGATGGAGTATTCTGTAAAGCAACAGATGGAACATTTTATGTATTTCCATCATTTAAGCAATACATATCTGACAGCAAAACAATTAATAATGATTCAGAATTAGCTCTTCATTTACTCAATAATGCTAAAGTTGCAGTAGTACCAGGGAGTGCGTTTGGTCAAGAAGGCCATATAAGACTCTCAATAGCTATTGATATGAATTCTCTAAAGAACGCAATGACACGTATAGCCAACTCGTTGTAATTCAAAAACTCCTCGGGACGGACTCGAACCGCCGACCTGGTGATTAACAGTCACTCGCTCTACCAACTGAGCTACCGAGGAATAAGTTAAGGCATGATAATTGATAAATAGTTTATCATCAATATTATTTTTTATATTTTTAATTTTTTCAAATATTTCTTGAAATCTCTTGATAGTTCTTTATGATCAGCAGCATATTCAATAGTAGCTTTCAGATATCCCAATTTACTTCCACAATCATACCTTTTGCCTTCAAAAATATATCCATATACATCTTCATCATTTATCAGTGCAGAAATTGCATCTGTTATCTGAATCTCTTTGCCGACACCTGGTTTAGACATGTTAATTTTACTAAATATACTTGGTGGAAAAATATAACGGCCCACGACTCCTAAATTAGACTTTGCCTTAGCTGGCGTAGGCTTCTCAACTATTGATCTAACATTAAATATATTATTAGATTTTGATTGAAAATCTATTATTCCATACTTTTGAGTATCCGCTTTATTGATCCTTTCGATAGCTAATATTGTTGCTTGCTTCTTATTGTAAATATTAATCATTTGTTTAAGACAAGGTGTTTTTGATTTAATTAAATCATCGGCTAATATGACTGCAAATGGTTCATCATTTATAATATTTTTTGCACAATGTATTGCATGTCCTAGACCTTGTGGAGAATTTTGCCTTATAAATATGCAATCTATGTTTGAAGGTATAGTATTTTGAACAAGTTTCAGAAGTGAATTTTTATTCTTATTCTTTAAATCATATTCTAGATCTGGAGCAGAATCGAAATGATCAATAATTACATTTTTAGATCTTCCAGTTATAAATATAAGTTGTTCTATTCCTGACTGAACCGCCTCTTCAGCTGCATATTGTATTAGGGGTTTATCTACAATCGGTAGCATTTCTTTTGGGCTTGCTTTTGTTGCTGGCAAGAACCTAGTTCCTAAACCAGCTACAGGAAAAACTGCTTTTCTTACTTTATTCATACTAAATATTTTTTATTTTTTATGTGCAAATACAATTCATATAGTGCAAAATAATAACCTTATGACATATGTTATCACAGAAAATTGTATAAAGTGTAAATATACAGACTGCGTAGAAGTTTGTCCGGTTGATTGTTTTCATGAAGGTCCAAATTTTTTAGTTATTAATCCAGATGAGTGCATAGACTGTAGTTTATGTGTGCCTGAATGCCCTATAGATGCAATAATATCTGATGAAGATATTACAGATGAAAATAGACAATTCTTGGAGCTTAATGAGAGATTATCTAAAAAATGGCCAGTTTTAACAGAATTCAAACCTGCTCCTAATGATGCAAAAGAATGGGAAAATAAAGATAATAAAATTAGATTTCTTGAAGAATAATCAATATTCTCCAACGCCATCATAAACTTGAGGGAAATAATCCTCAAATCTTGTGCAGTGAGGGACAAATGTTAATTTAATGAATCCTGTAGGACCATTTCTATGCTTCTCTACACGTATTTCTGCGATATTTTTTTGGTCAGTATTTGCATCATAGACTTCTTCTCTATATAGAAAAATAATTAAATCAGCATCTTGTTCTATAGAGCCAGATTCTCTTAAATCAGATAAGAATGGACGTTTATCATTTCTAGTCTCCACACCTCGATTCAGTTGTGATAGTGCTATAACAGGTAGATCAAGCTCTTTTGCAATAGCTTTCAATGATCTTGTCACTTCAGCAATCTCATTTACTCTATTCTCAGAATACTGAGGTATAGACATTAGTTGCAAATAGTCAACAACAATCATATCAATGCCAGATTCCCTTTTCATGCGTCTTGCTCTGGACCTAAGATCCATTGGAGATATTGCTGCAGTATCATCTATATAAAAATCACAATCATTCATCATTTCAATTGCAGATGTTACTGCTTTTGTATCAGTTGGAGACGCTTCATAGTCACCTGTTCTGATTTTCTGCTGGGATACAGAACTCAATGAGGACAACATTCTAAGAGCAATTGACTGAGCTGACATTTCAAGACTAAAAAAACCAACTTTTTTCCTTTGTTTAAAAACAATGTCTTGAGCTATATTCATAGCAAATGCTGTTTTTCCCATAGATGGTCTTCCAGCGATTATAATTAAGTCAGATTTTTGTAATCCAGACACTAACTTATCAAACTCACTATATCCTGTCAGTAAATAATCGATCTCATCATTATTTTTTTTAGTATAAACATCCTCTATATATGTGTTCACTACAGGTCCAATTTTATGCAACCCTTCATTTACTGCTGATTGAGAAGTTATTCCAAATATTTCAGATTCAGCTTTATCTAGAATTTGCTTAACATCGCCTTGTTCGCTTTGATGGACAGCTAGTACTGTTCTATTACTAACATTTATTAATTCACGCATAATAGATTTTTCTTTAATGATATCTGCATATGCCCTAATGTGTGCGGAGGTGGGTACTTTTCTAGCAAGTTCACCTAGGTATGTAATGCCACCCACTTTATCTAATACACCTTTACTTTTTAAACAATCTTCAAGCACAACAACATCGATGATCTGTCCAGCCAAAGCAAGATTATAGATTTCATTAAAAATAATTTTATTATTCGAATCAAAGAAATCTTTTGCTTGAATTAAATGAGATATTTGGTCCCAAGCTGATGAATCCATTATCAAAGAGCCTAAAAATGCTTGTTCAGCCTCTAGTGACTTTGGTATGCTCGGTAACTTAGTTTCCATGACTTATTTTAACTGAAAAATAATAAGTTTTATATACAAGAAACTGTGTAAAAATTGTGAATTATTTCTTGAATTAAGGAATTTGTTAGAGTTGCAATAAAAAAATAAAATATAATTAATTGTCTGAAGCTATACTAAATTTAATCAAGCTTAATCGTGTTGAGCATCAGAGACTTGTTCAGTATCCTTTGCATCATCCATTTCATTAGTTAGATCAGGAACAATGTCTTTGGTATTTTGAGTATTTTTAATAAGTTCGATTGGTATTGTGACCGATATATCAGAGTGTAGGCTGATTGTTATAATATAATCATCTTTAAAGGTCTTTATAGGGCCGGAAGGAAGGTTTACTTGTTTTTTTAATAAATCAAATCCATCCTCTTTCAGTCTATCCATAATACTTTGTAACGTTATGGAGCCATAAAGCTTATCTTCTTCTTGAATGTTTACTTCAAATGTAATTTTATAGTCATTAAAACGATCTTTGTCAGCTAAAGCTTGAGATTTCATCTCTTCTTCTAATTTCAGTAACTCTTGTTTTTGTTCTTCCACTTTAGCTAGATTTTCTCTGGTTGGAAGAACTGCTTGTTTCGTTGGTATCAAAAAGTTTCTAGCATAACCAGATTTTACAGATACGGTAGTACCAATATTTCCTAGATTTTTGATATTTTTTAAAAGTATTACGTCCATTATTTTTTATGATTGTCACAAAATGGCAGCAAAGCTAGATGTCTAGCTATCTTAATTGCCTTATTTACTCTTCTTTGTTCTTTTGCTGATGTTCCTGCAACTCGTCTTGGTGATATTTTACCAGACTCAGTTATGAATTTTTTTAAAAAACCTAGATTTTTGTAATCAATTTGATCAATAAGGTCAGATTTTTTCTTTGATAGTTCTTCAGTCATTGTACTATGCTCTTTCTCTATTTTGCATCATTATAGACGGCTCTGTAATTTTTTTATCCTGTGCTATGAACATATGTCTAATGATATTATCATTAAATTTTATCAATCCAGAAAGCTCTGTTAATACCTCATTTGTAGTCTCAAAATTCAATAAGACATATCTTGCTTTATTGATCTTATTTATATTATAAGCAAGTTTCATTGTTCCCCAGTCCTCGTGTCTGTCGACACTACCGCCTTTTGAAGCAATAAGATCCTTATACTTGTCTATCGTCTTATTCGTAGACTCATCTTGGTTTATATTGAACATTAAAAGTAATTCGTAATTTTTCATAGTTTTATCCAATATGCGCATACTACTTGAGTATACGATATATTTCAAATATTCATTTGTTTTTTTTAAATAATCCCCTAATCTGATAAAGTGTTATTCCGGTTGCTACAGAGACATTCAGGCACTCCACAGAGCCATATATTGGAATGGAACAGACATCATCACATTCATCTAGTAATGACTTGCTAATACCCTCTCCTTCAGCACCAATAATAACCGCACTACCCATCGAAATTTCGTCAAGATCATAAATTGATTTAGTGCTACTATCAGCTGTCCCAATTATCCTAATATTATTATTTTGTAATTTTTTTATTATAGATAATAAATTGTTAGTCTCGAGTAATGAGATTCCCTGAAGCCCTCCTGATGCTGTTTTATGAACTAGTGGAGATATTTCACATGAGTTTGACTTCTTTTTTATTATGAGTGACGCACCAGCCGCATTGGCTGATCTTATACATGAGCCAAGATTCCTAGGATCTTGTAATGAATCAAAGATGACTATGAATGGATCATTTTCAGTTTGTAAATATAAGTCTAAATTAAAACCTGATGATACTTTCCTAGATAATTCCATCACAATTCCTTGATGTTTAGACGATAGACACATAGTTGTCAGTTGATCTTTACTAAGATCTTGGATGCTAATGCCTAAGGTTTCACTACTAGTAAGTATATTTTTTAACTGCTTATTGGTAGAAGTTTTCTTAACAAATACTGCTTTTATACTATTAGGATCAAGTTTTAATTGAGCATTACAGGTATGGATGCCATAAATATATTGAGGGCTTTCTTTCATAATATTATTTATGTGAAAATATCTTGAAGGATTATTATCTGATCTCTTGAGGGTCCTGTTGAAACCATAACGACTTTTGTATCTGATATTTGCTCAATTGTATTAATATATTTTTTGGCATTTTCAGGTAAATCTTCATACTGAGTTATGCCAACTGTGGAAGACTTCCAGCCATCCATCTCAATATATTTTATATCAGATGTAGTAAAGTCATCATAATTAATTTCACCATACTCTACACATATCTTAATTTTTTCTAAATTATCGAGCACATCTAGTTTAGTTAAAGCTATACCATTTATTCTATTTAATTCTATTGACTGTTTTAAAATTTTTAAATCTAACCATCCACATCTTCTGGCACGGCCAGTTGTAGCTCCTACTTCTCCACCCCATTTTGCTATATCCTGTCCAAGTTGATTATCTAACTCAGAGGGAAATGGGCCATGACCTACGCGTGTGGTATATGCTTTAGTTATTCCAAGTGAATAATTAACTTTGTCAACACCTATTCCTGTACCAGATATGAGTCCTGAAAGCGTGGTGTTAGATGAGGTGACATAAGGGTATGTTCCATGATCAACATCTAACATTGTGCCCTGAGCACCCTCAAAAATTATATTTGATTCTTTATTGAGATCTAATATAAGAGGAACGACATCACATATATATGGCTTAACTTTTTCATAGATTGGTAATAATGTCTCAAGAACTGAATTAATATCAATAGTGTCACTTTTATAGTAATTTTTTAGTAAGAAATTATGATAATCCATTGATTTTTCGAGTTTTTTTACTAGTGTATCTTTACTAAGAAAATCGACTAATCTAATTCCTCTTCTAGCAACCTTATCCTCATATGTTGGGCCTATTCCTCTTCCTGTAGTACCTATAGAAAATTTACCCAACGACTTTTCATGTGCAATATCAAGTGCAACATGAGTAGGCAAAATTACATGACATGCTTCACTAATAAATAATTTACCATCAATTCTTATAGCATTATCTTGAAGTTCATTGATTTCAGATATTAATGCCTCTAATGATATTACGACACCATTTCCAATTACTGATTTTACATTATTACGTAATATCCCTGATGGTATGAGATGTAATATGGTTTTAACACCGTTAATTACTAGTGTATGGCCAGCGTTATGCCCTCCTTGAAACCTCACGCATCCATTTGCGTTTTCAGACAAGACATCTACTATTTTTCCTTTACCTTCATCACCCCAATGAGTTCCTACCAATAGTACATTAGACATGAGTATCTCTCCTGCCTAAAGACAGATTGAGTATGTCCTTAACATCTAGACTGAAACCTGTTGCATATCTAGAAGTATTATTCTGAGCAGTATAAGCTGTATATCTGCCGCCTCTTGCAATTTCTTTTCTTAGCCCAGGTACGTATGCGGAATAAATTAAACCGGATTGATAGTTAAAACCATGTAATTCACACAAATCAATCTGTACTTGCGAGATGTCACTAAATTTATTTATAGATTTTGCAATTGATAAGAGTTGATTAATTTCCAATGATAAATTTAGCTTAAAACTATTCGATAATTTCTTCAGCTCAATTAGTACTGATATATCTCCCGATATATTAATTAGTTCTAGAAGTAATAATAACTTTTTATTTGATAGTTTATTATTCTTGAAGAATTCTTTAATTTCAGATTTTGATTTTAAGTTAATTAAATCTATTAATCTTAGTCTATATTCTTGAGACAAATTCAATCCGGATAATAAGTTATGTATAAAAGATAAATCACCTAATTCAATAATAATTTTTTGCTGTTTAGAAAGTGATATCAAATCTATCATTAATTTTATTACTTCGATATCAGTTTTTTTATTGATACTGCCAAAGTATTCTACTCCTGTCTGATAAGGGTTGATCCTATCAAATGGTCCCGGTGATAATCTTAATATATCTCCCATATATGAATACTTTGAATTACCCATCCCTTTAGATATTTGATAATCAACTTTAGAAATCTGAGGCGTTATATCTGCTCTCACGCCAATATCACTGCCAGTAGCTCTATCCAATATATGAGCAGTCTTATTATCTAAGTCAGAAGAATTTAAATTTAGTAAATTATCGATACTGTCGAATATTGGTGGAGATATATATGTATAATTATATTTATTATAGATTTTTAAGATGCTTGTCTTGAGCTTATCAAATTTAATAGCATCTTCTCCAATAAAATATTCAATGCCATCTGGAATTAAGAAGTTTTTTGATTTCATACATATCCTAAATAATTGATAAAAATAGACCTAACCCCAATATCATACAGACAAGACCAATTATTCTCAAAGAATTATTGCTAAGATCATTAAAATAGAGGATCATTTTTCTGAGTGTATCTGGAGACGAGAACAAAAGCATGCCTTCTAAAATTATAGAGACACATATGCCTATCAGTAATAAATGCCAAAAGTCTATTATTTTTTACCTAGAGGGTCATTAAAATATTTAAAGAAGTCTGAGTCAGGATCTATTAATAGTATGTCTTGTTTGCTCCCAAATGTTCCTTTATAGGCAGAAAGACTTCTATAAAATGAATAAAATTCTGGGCTAGTGTTATAAGCTGCCGCATATGTTTCCGTCGAGATCGCATCACCTTCACCCTTTATTACCTGAGATTCTTTATAAGCTTCTGCTACGATAGTCGCAGATTCTCTTTCTGCTAGAGCAGTTATGCCCTGAGCTTCTTCTTTACCTTTAGATCTAAAAGATTTTGCAACTGTTGCACGTTCTTTGACCATTCTTGCGTAAACAGAATTGCTTACTTCATCTGGTAAATCTACTTTTTTTACTCTAACATCAATTACTGTGATGCCTAGGGCTGCTGATGTCTTATTTGCTTCAGTTCGTACAATATTCATCAATGATACCCTATCACCTGACACAACATCATTTATTGTTCTTTTACTAAACTCGCTTTTAGTGAGGTCATTTATTATCTGTGATAATCTATTTATACCTATTCTCTCATCTCCTTTTGAAGATCTATAGAAATTCTGTGGATCAGTAATCTTCCATTTAACATAAGTATCCACTATAACGTTCTTCTTTTCACTGGTTAAAAACTGTTCAGGTTTCGAATCCATTGTTAGTAACCTAGAATCATATTTTTTAATATTATTTAAAAAAGGTATCATTAAAAATATGCCAGGTTTATCATATGTTTTTACGATTTCACCTAATCTAAACTTTATTGCGATTTCTCTTTCATCAACAATAAATACCGATGACGAAATTATAATCAAAGCAGCTAAGAGTAATGTTAAGATATTTCTATTATTCACTATATAAATTCCTCTTTCTTGAGTTAAAACTATCTCTGTTGTTTCTGATCTTATCAGATAAAGAATTCCTCATCGTATCAGGTTCGATTGTACTAGTTAAACCTCCAGGCTTTGTTGACCTAGAATCCATTAATTTATCTAGTGGGAGGTATAGAAGATTATTCCCTCCTTCAACATCGATCATAACTTTAGATGTATTAGCTAAGACCGATTCTACAGTTTCAATGTAGAGTCTTTCCCTTGTAACTTGGGGTGCTTTTTCATACTCGCGATATAAGTTGTTAAATCTTATAGCTTCACCCTCTGCAGATTTAATTATTTTAACTTTATATGCTTTTGCTTCTTCTATAATCTGCTTAGCTTCTCCTCGGGCTAATGGAATTATCTCATTTCTATACGCTTCAGCTTCATTAATATATCTTTGCTCATCCTCTCTAGCTCTGATTGCATCAGAAAATGCGTCTTGCACTTGCTCAGGTGGTTGAGCTTCCAATATATTTACTGTCTGTACATTGATGCCTGATTGATACTCATCCAAAAGTCTTTGCAGAAGACCTTTTGTGTCAGCAGCTATTGATTCTCTTCCTTCAGTTATAATAAAGTCCATACTATTTTTGCCAACAACTTCTCTAATAGCACTCTCACCAGCTGCGTTTAAAGTTTCATCGGGATCTCTGAGGTTAAAGATGAAGTCACTGGCATCCTTTACATCATATTGAATTGCAAAGTTAACGCTTACTATATTTTCATCCTCAGTTAACATAACAGCTTTTTGTTGATTTGATCTTATTTTTGAGACGTCAACAATCTCCGCTTTTTGTATAAATCTTGGCACCCAGTGTGGTCCTGGCGACGTTATTGAATGGAAACTTCCGAATTGCAGTACAACGCCTCTTTCTCCATCATTTACTATATATATGCCACTTAGTAGATAAACAGTAGCTATTACTGCTATTAAAATAGAGGTATTTTTTTTGTTAGATCCAGATCCACTGCCTGTTCCACCAAGCAGATCCTTGAAAGTTTTTGTGAATTCGTTAAGTAACTTATCTACTTCTGAATTACCCTTTGGTTTACGAGTCCACGGATCTTTATTTCCACCAGGTTCATTCCATGCCATATAATTGCTCCTTAAGACACATCATAATATAAACCTCTTTACTCATCAATTTCTATTTTATCAGAATGACTGGGAACTATAGTAGATATTGCATGTTTATAAATACTCTGGCTTGTCTTGTTCTTAAGTATTATAGTATATGAATCAAAAGCCTCTATGATGCCATCTAACTTAATCCCATTAATTAGAAAAATCGAAACGCTTATTTTCTCTTTTCTGAGCTTATTTAAAAACTTATCCTGAAGATTATCTTGCATATTGTTACCCCACAAAGAGTAATGCTCTATGTTGTTTACTTACTTAATATTGACATTATTTACTCAAATTGCAATGTCTCTTCGTTAACTCATAAATAATCTTATAATCAAGCTCTAAAATATTAACATCTAGGTCAGATGGAAACTGCTTAAGCCATGTAATTTGCCTTTTTGCAAGTTGTCGAGTGGCATATAAACACTTATTTTTAAGCTCTATCTCATTGTCATTATCTGAAAGATATCCAAAAACATGCCTATACCCAATAATTTTCATGGATTTAGAGTTACTTGATAAATTATATTTATTTATTATATATTTAACTTCTTCTATCAGTCCTCTCTCAAACATTTTATCTATTCTTAAAGAGATTTTATTATGGATAATTTTTCTATCGCTAGAGAACATTTTAATAGTCATTACATTATAAGAATTTAAGAAAGATGCTCTATTTTCAAACAATTTAGAAATAGATTTTCCTGAAGACATATAGACTTCTAAAGCTCTTTGAATACGCTGTTTATCATTAGATTCTATTCTGTTGTAAGATATCTCGTCTATAGTCTCTAAACATTGATGGAGCTGTTTCAAAGAATATTTATCTAATAACTTATCTATAATATTTCTATCTTCGAGATTTTTACTTGGCAGATCTGATAATCCATTATATAAACTATGAAAGTACATCAAAGAGCCTCCAACTAATAAAGGTATTTTCTTTCTTGAGTGTATGTCTTTAATTATAGCCTCAACATTATTACAAAAATCCGCAACATTATAATCTTCATCTGGTGTACGAATATTTATTAAATGATGCTTAATATTATCTAAAGTTTCTTTCGAGGGCTTATCTGTTCCTATATTCATATCTTTGTATATCATAGCTGAATCTACACTAATTATTTCTATGGGTAATTTTTCTTCCAGTTTTATTGCAAGTTCTGTTTTACCTGTGCAGGTTGAACCTAGTATGGTTATTATTGGTAATTTATTACTCATTATTAAATTGAACTTTTACTAATCTTGAACCTTTAAGCATAAAAAATTTAATATCTATGTTAGATTTCGGAAGGATTTCTATGAAATTTTCTGGCCATTCTATAAAATGTATACCAGGTTGCTCAAAATAATAGTCTATTCCTATCTCTTGCAACTCTTTCTTATTTTTTAAGCGATAAAAATCATAATGATATATTTTTTTTGAATCAAAATGATATTCATTCACAATGGTGAAAGTTGGACTAGTAACATCTATAGGATATTCTTTGTATGATAAAAAAGATTTTACAAAAGTTGTCTTACCTGCGCCAACATTCCCGTTTAAGAAAATGATACATTTTTCACCTGTAATACCTAGTTTATCAATTAATTTATGATAGAGGATTTCATTGCTTATATGGAAATACTTAATTCTAGGCTGTATCATATCAATGTTTTTCTATGCTGTTAAATATTCTGTTTACTTCCACTATCACATCACTTGCAAGTAGACCAATCTTGCCTTTTTCGATAGAGACATTGTCTGCTGCAAGTGAATGGATAGCAGTGGCATATAGTACAGCATTTTTATAATCCTTTATATCAACAAGCGATATAAGAGACAGAATAATTCCCCCTAGACAGTCACCCATGCCAGCAGTCCCCATAGCGCTATTCCCATGAGAGCATATAAAAGTATCTGATTCAGTCTGTATGATTGTTCTATGTCCTTTTAAAATTATAATGCCTCCATAATGTTTTTGGATTCTAATTGCTGAATCTATTCGGTTATTTTCTATGTCTGAAATTGAAGTATTTAATAATTTAGCTGCTTCTCCAGCATGAGGAGTTAGAATCCAATACTCATTCCTAAATGACTCCTTGGCTAAAAAATTTAAATAACCTGCATCTATTACTATATTTTTCTTAATATCACTGACGCTTAACATTTTCTTAGTTTCAGAAAAAATCTTACGTGACCATTCACTATCAGATAGACCAGGTCCAAGCAATAAATTGTTATATTTAGATAACTTATTATTTAAAGTATTAAAATCATAAGAGGTTATGAGTTCTGGTTGATTGAGTGAGATCAAGCCATGATTACTTTCAGTAGTAAAGACATCAACATATCTTGATCCGGACCTGAGCGCTGATTTACCTGCAATTATAACAGCTCCAAGGTATCCATCAGCACCTCCTATGATTAAAGTTTTGCCAAATGAATTCTTATTAAGGTTCGTATTATCAATTATTTCAAAATCTGCTAATAAAGAATTTTTAGAATCTGGAATTATTGAAATATAACATGTTTGATCTTCCAATAATTTGGAAAATATTTTATATGCCATAACTAATATATAATTCCCATTATTTGGTCTGGAAAAGTAATAGTTGTACTCAATATATTATTTAATAAATCTTTTTCTTTATTATAAATAATTAACTGAGAATTATTAAAGTATTTTTCAGTCACATCATATGTTGACAGTATTTCATCAATTAGACCAATATTCTTTGCTTCTACACCAGTCCAAAAAAGCCCTGTAAAAACATCTCCATTTAATCTGTTGCCACGTGATTGTGTAATGTCAGCAATAAATTGATCATGAATATTTTTTAATAGTTCTGTAAGATGGATACGATGTTGTTCAGTTAAATTAGAAAAAGGATCTAAAATAGTTTTGTCTTTGCCTGAAGATAAAATTTGAGATTTTATCCCGAGTTTCTCCATCAATCCTTGGACATTGAAACTATCTAGTCTTACTCCAATAGAGCCGACAATGCTTGAGGAATTAGAGAATATTGTATCTGCACTGGCAGCGATATAATAGCCACCAGATGCACCGACATCCTCAATAACGGAATAGATTTTTTTATCAGTATTAGACTTAATTTTATTAATTTCATCGAAAATAATTTTCGATTGTGTGGCGCTTCCTCCTGGACTATTAATTTTGAGAATAATACCTATGCAGCTATCATTTTCCACTGCATCATTTATATGAGGTAATACTAGCGAAGAATTCACTGGGCCAGCTGAAGAAATCATTCCATTAATTTCGATTACCGCAACATGCTCATTTGAATAACTTACATTGTCTGAGGTTGATAAAGCTAAAGACATTACTATAAAAATAATAATTAAAGTGAACAAAGCCCTACTAAAAAACTTGAATTTCTTTTCAGACTTTCTCTCTTCTAATAGAGAATCAACTATGTCTTTTAATAATTTATTGTCATCCATATCAGATATTTATACCATGATTAATAATTATACTATAACTCATTTTTGAGATTATCAATTACTAATGCTAAATCTTCGGGTGTTGAGGCTTCTATATCATGTTGTCCTTTATAAAAAAAAGATAGTTTTTTGGAGTGGAGAAACATTCTTTTTAATCCTAAGCATCTCATTCTCTTATTAATATCTATATCTCCATATTTCGTGTCTCCACATACTGGCTGATTTATACTAGATGCATGAACTCTTATTTGGTGCATTCTGCCAGTTTCAATTTCTATATCAACTAAGCAGCATTCTTTGAACTGGCTTATTAGAGAGATGTAAGAGAACGCCTCTTTTCCATATTTGGATACTGATACTGAGTTTTTATGATTATCTCTACTCCTTTGCAAAGACTGATCAATAGCAAGCTTATCAGCCTTGAGAGATCCTGCTAAAAGCGATAGATAGTTCTTCTGAACATCACCTTTTTGGAATAATTTCCCTAATCCTGAAGCTGCCTGATAGTGTTTTGCTAGTATTAAGCAACCACTCGTATTTAGGTCTAGTCTATGGACCAGGGATAAAGATTTGTATTTATCCATGGATTTCAAAGAAGTCATGATATCACTCTTTATTTTTGAACCGGAGTGTACAGCTATCCCTGCAGGTTTATCTATAACCATAAAGTCTTCATTTTCATATAATATGATTTTTTTAAGATCATTGGTTAACAATCTAGACACAGAGTGAGATTTCAAATCTATTGAAACAGGAGGGATTCTAACAATATCTTTATGCTTAATCTTATAAAGTGGTTTCACTCTCCCACTATTAACTCTAACTTGACCGTCTCTTATAATCTTATATATAAGGCTAGTGGGGACCCCAGGCAACATTTTTCTTAAGAAATTATCCAGCCTCTGTCCTTCTTGATTTGACTCAATAACGACCTTCTTGACAGTTATTTTATTTGAATTAGACACGATAATATTTGAAGATAGTGTAAATCATTGATATATTAATTCAAAGATTTTTATATTGTTTAATAAGATTTAGCTATATTAACGCTAAAGTTATGAAAATAAAGAGAAAATACTGATATAAAGAAGTATCAGCTGAAGACGAGATTAAACGATATTAATGAATGGTAGAAGATAATAGATAAGGTTTACTTGCCTAACCATCCATCAAATTATAATAAAAATCATATAGAAAAGAGAGAAAATGAATTACAGGATTCCAAATGAAACAAATTTTAATAAATGCTTCTCAGAGAGAAGAATTGCGCTTGGCTATT
>MDSV01060531.1_pt1 | contig 17395 bp, 15 predicted proteins | sample 810851 | NCBI WGS metagenome assembly MDSV01 (sample SAMN05326640, study PRJNA326480) | marine metagenome | isolation source: seawater | place: Atlantic Ocean: North East | collected 2012 | reverse complement strand
GCTTTCAAGGAACTAATGCTAATGAAGGAAGAGATATTATTAACAAATCTTTTTCAAACCTTGTTTCTATAGATGATTTTATTGATGCAGCCAAAAAAGCGGTGGAGTTAGCAAAATAAAAAATGTCAATAATTGTTGATAAAAATACTAAAGTAATTTGTCAAGGTTTCACCGGTGCTCAAGGAACTTATCATTCTAAGCAAGCAATTGAATATGGAACAAAGATGGTTGGAGGAGTCACTCCTGGCAAAGGAGGAACGACACATTTAGGATTACCTGTTTTTAATTCAGTAAAAGAAGCCGTTGAAAAAACAAATGCTAATTCTAGTGTGATTTATGTTCCTGCTAAGTTTGCTACTCAAGCTATTCATGAAGCTATAGATTCAGATATTAAAGTTATAACATGTATTACTGAAGGCATTCCTGTTTTAGATATGGTTGAAATTAAAAAAAAGATTATTAAAAAAAATATTTTTTTTATTGGTCCAAACTGTCCAGGAATTGTTACTCCTGGAGAATGTAAAATTGGTATTATGCCAGGATTTATTCATAAAAAAGGACAAATAGGAATTGTAAGTCGTTCTGGAACCTTAACTTATGAGGCTGTTTGGCAAACGTCACAGGTTGGATTAGGTCAAACTACATGTATTGGTATTGGTGGCGATCCTGTTCATGGTATGAGTTTTGTTGATTGTTTAGATCTATTTTTAAAAGATGAGGAAACTAAAGGTATATTAATGATTGGAGAGATTGGTGGTACTGAAGAAGAAGAAGCTGCAAAATTTATTGCTTCTTCTAAAATAAAGAAACCAATAGCAGCATTTATTGCTGGAGTATCAGCACCGAGAGGAAAAAGAATGGGTCATGCAGGTGCAATTATTTTAGGTAACAAAGGAACTGCTCAATCTAAAATAGAAGCTTTACAAAAATCAGGTGTAGAAATTATTATATCTCCAGCAAAATTAGGAGAAACAATTTTACAAAAAATAAAAAAAAATAATTAAGAATATTCATGAAAAATAAATTAAAAATAAAAATAAACTTGATAAAATCAAATGAATGATAGTTTTTTAAACAGTGGAAATGCTCCTTATGTTGCAGAATTATTTTTAAAATTTCGTCAAGATCCAGCTTCGATTGATAAAAGTTGGTTAAATTTTTTTAATTCATTAAATGAAAATGATATATCAGTTCTTAGTGACTTTGGTGGACCTGATTGGAAAAAAAGAACAACAAAAATTATTGATCATGTATCATTAGATAAATTTGCAAAAATAGATTTAAACAAAAATAACAAATCCTTTAAAATTTCTACATTAGATTCTATAAGAGCATTGCGCTTAATAAGAGCTTTTCGTGTTAATGGACATTTAATAGCAAATTTAGATCCTCTTAATATATCAAAGAAAGATTATCATCCTGAATTAGATTACAAAACATATGGATTAACTGATCACGATTTAAATAAAGAGATTTTTATAGATGGAAGTTTAGGATTAGAAAAGGCATCTTTATCGAACATAATTAAAATTTTAAAAGAAACATATTCATCGTCTATAGGTGTAGAGTTTTTACATATGCAATCACCTGAGCAAAAGCAATGGGTTCAAGAAAGAATAGAAGAAGTTAGAAATAGAACAACTTTTACAAATGAAGGCAAAAAAGCAATTTTTAAACGGTTAATGGAATCAGAAATTTTTGAACAATATCTTGATAAAAAATTTCTTGGTACTAAACGTTATGGTATTGAAGGAGGAGAATCAATGCTCCCCGGGATTGAACAAATAGTAAAACAATCCTGTTTAGCTGGTATTGAGAATATTTTTATAGGAACAGCACACAGGGGAAGATTAACCTTACTTTCAACAGTGTTAGGCATGCCTTACAAATCTATTTTGTCAAAATTTCAAGGAAATTTAAATGATCCTAATGAAGTTTTAGGTTCAGGAGATGTAAAATACCATTTAGGTGTATCAAGTGATAGAGAATTTAATGGTAAAACAATCCATTTATCTCTTGCACCTAATCCCTCACATTTAGAAGCTGTTGATCCAGTGGTCGTTGGAAGGGTGCGTGCAAAACAAACGCAACTAAATGATAAAAAAAATGAAAAAGTTTTTGGTCTTCTTATACATGGTGATGCAGCATTAGCAGGACAAGGAATTGTAGCTGAAACTTTTGCAATGTCACAACTTATAGGCTTTAGAACTGGAGGAACAATACATTTTGTAATTAATAATCAAATTGGTTTTACTACAATGCCTTATTATGGAAGATCAGCTCCTTATTGTACTGAAATAGCAAAGATGGTTCAAGCTCCTATTTTTCATGTTAATGGAGATGATCCAGAAGCTGTTGTTCATGTTTGTAGATTGGCAGCAGAATTTCGAAACAAATTTAAAAAAGATGTTGTAGTTGATATGTTTTGTTATCGTAGATCTGGTCATAATGAAGCTGATGAACCTTCTTTTACTCAACCCCTCATGTATCAAGCAATAAAGAAGCATCCAACTACATTACAAATATATGAAAAAAAAATAATTCATGAAAACATACTTGATGCTAACGAGGCAAATGATCTTAAGGATAATTTTTTAAATTTTTTAGATAATGAATTTTCAACTGCCAAATCATACAAACCCAATAAGGCAGATTGGCTTGAGGGTAGTTGGGCAGGGTTATCAACTGCTTCTTTTGACGCTAGAAAAGGAAAAACATCAGTTAGAGAGGATGAGTTAAGGTTAATTTCTAAATTAATTCATAAAATACCAGATGATTTTAATCCCCATAAAAGAATTAAAAAAATTTATGAAGATAGGTCTAATTCAATTATTGAGGGTAAGTCTATAGATTGGTCTACAGCTGAATCTTTAGCTTTTGCAACTTTATTAGATGAAGGTTATGGTGTTAGGTTTTCAGGACAAGATATTGGAAGAGGCACTTTTAGTCAACGTCATGCTGTGCTTTATGATCAAGTTAATGAAAAAAGATTTGTACCTCTTCGTCATTTTAAAAAGAAACAAGGTTATTTTGAAATTATTGATAGTTTTTTATCTGAGTTTGGAGTTCTTGGTTTTGAGTACGGTTATTCACAAGCTGATCCTAAAACACTTGTCCTCTGGGAAGCACAATTTGGTGATTTTGCTAATGGTGCACAAATTATTATAGATCAGTTTATTACTACAGGAGAAAGAAAATGGCTCAGGATGTCCGGCATAACTTTATTACTTCCTCATGGTCATGAAGGACAAGGACCAGAACATACGAGTTCACGGTTAGAAAGATTTTTACAAATGTGTGCAGAGGATAATATTCAAGTAGTTAATTGCACAAGTCCTGCATATTATTTTCATGTTTTGAGACGTCAATTGCATCGTAAATTTAGAAAGCCTCTTATTATTTTAACTCCGAAATCTACTATAAGACATAAAAAAAATGTTTCGAAAATTGATAATTTTATTAATGACTCAAGTTTTCATCGTGTTCTTAAAAATGAAATAACAAAAGATGAAGAAAAGAATATTAATCGTGTTTTAATTTGCTCAGGTAAACTTTATTTTGAACTCCTTGATCATATTGAAGAATTAAATAAAAATAATATTTTAATTTTTAGACTAGAACAAATATATCCTTTTCCCTATGATGTATTTACCAATGAGCTTAAAAAATTCATTAATTGTGAAATAATTTGGTGCCAAGAAGAACCAAAAAATATGGGTGCATATGGTTTCATAAAGAGACGAATTGAAAGCGTTATGAAAGAAGTTAATGTAAAGCAAAAAAAATTACTGTATGTGGGCAGAAGAGCAGCAGCTTCTCCTGCTACAGGAGTATTTGATAGACATCTTGCAAATCAGAAAAATATTCTACGATTGGCTGTAGAGGCTGATAAAAAAGAGATTTTAGAAACTTGGGGAGGTGTTTCTTTAGTAAAATACCAACTCCCAATTGAATAAACTTTTTAAAGTGTTAAATAAGAATTAAGTCAAAATGTCTATTGAATTAATTGTACCTACACTTGGTGAATCTATCACAGAAGCCACTGTATCCAGGTGGTTAAAGAAAACAGGAGAATCTTTTAATATTGACGAGCCTTTAGTGGAGATAGAAACAGACAAGATTACTGTTGAAGTGCCAGCACCAAAAGCAGGAGTATTAAAAGAAATTAAAGCTATAGAAGGTAAGGATATTAAAATAGGTGGCATATTAGCTATTATTAATGAATCTTCAGAGACAAATACAATTATTAAAAATAAAAAAGAGATAAAAAAAGAAGATAAAAATATAATTCAAAAAGAAGAGAGTAGAGAAAAATTAGTTCAAGGTAAAGACTCATTGAATAAAGAAAAACTTTCACCGTCTGTTAAAAAAATACTTAAGGAAAATAAAATAGATGCAAGTGAAATTAGATCTTCTAGAGAGGATGGAAGATTAGTTAAATCTGATGTTATAAATTATTTAGAAAAGTCTTCTATTGTTAATGAACAATCTTCTGAAGAAAAAGAACAAATAGTGCCTATGTCTAAAATTAGAAAAACTATAGCACAAAAGTTAAAAAACTCTCAAAACACTGCAGCAATATTAACTACATTTAATGAAGTAGATATGTCCAATATAATAAAAGTTAGAGAAACAAAAAAAGAAGATTTTTTAGAACGCAATAAAGTTAAATTAGGTTTTATGTCCTTTTTTGTAAAAGCAACTGTTAAGGCATTAAAAGAATTTCCTGCAGTTAATGCAGAAATACGAAATGAAAATATTATTTATAAAAATCATTTTGATATTGGAATTGCTGTTGGCACAGAAAAAGGACTAGTTGTACCTGTATTAAAAGATGCTGATAAGATGACATTTGCCGTAATTGAAAAAAATATTTTAGAGCTTGGATCTAGAGCTAAAGAAGGAACTCTTACCATGAATGATTTATCAGGTGGTACATTTACAATATCTAATGGAGGAGTTTATGGATCAATGTTGAGTACGCCTATAATTAATTCTCCCCAATCAGGTATATTAGGTATGCACAATATAATAAAAAGAGCAGTTGTTATTAATGATGAGATTTTGATTCGCCCAATGATGTATTTAGCTTTTAGTTATGATCACCGCATTATTGATGGTAAAGAAAGTGTAGGATTTTTAATAAGGATAAAAGAGTTGCTTGAAAATCCATCAGAAATAGTTTTGGGTATTTAAATGTCAGATTATGATTTAGTAGTTATTGGATCAGGACCTGGTGGTTATGTAGCTGCTATTCGTGCAGCTCAGCTCGGAATGAAAGTAGCTTGCATTGAAAAAGACAACACACTTGGGGGGACTTGTTTAAATATAGGATGTATTCCTTCTAAAGCACTACTAAGTTCTTCTGAAAAATTTATAGAATTCAAGACTCAAGGATCAGAGCATGGAATTGAAACAGGAAAAGTAGAAGTAGATGTTGCAAAATTAATGCAGCGTAAAGAAAAAATAGTAAAAAAATTGACAGCAGGTATAGGTTTTTTATTAAAAAAAAATAAGATTGTACACATAAATGGTATTGCATCATTTGTAGATGCTAATAATATAAAAGTAAAATCTTCCAAGGAATTAACTATATCTGCAAAAAATTTTATTGTTGCTACAGGTTCAACTGCTATCTCTATACCCAATATTAAAATTGATGAAAATAGAATAGTAACTTCTACAGGTGCTTTATCATTATCGAAAATTCCAAAATCTATGTTGGTAATAGGAGGTGGTTACATTGGTTTAGAAATGGGTTCAATTTGGTCTCGATTAGGCAGCAAGGTAACAGTAGTTGAGGCTTTAGACAGAATTGTGCCAAGTATGGATAAAGAAATAGCATTAGAATTTATGAAATTACTTCAAAAACAAGGTTTGGAATTTAAATTATCACATAAAATAAAAGATACAAAAGTTACTAAAAATGAAGTTGAGGTTACAATGGTTTCTTCAGACAAAAATGAAATAAATGAAAAATTTGATTTAGTATTAATGTCAGTGGGTCGGAAACCAAATACCGAAGGATTAAATTTAAAAGAAATTGGCGTTAAATTAAACAATAATAATGCTATAGAAATTGATGCAGAATTTAAAACAAGTGTTAATGGTATTTACGCTATTGGAGATGTAACCCCAGGCCCAATGCTTGCTCATAAAGCAGAGGAAGAAGGGGTAGCTTGCGTTGAAATAATTAATGGTCAAAAAACTCATATTAATTATGAGACTATACCTGCTATTGTTTATACTAATCCAGAAGTAGCTTCGGTTGGAAATACAGAAGAACAATTGAAGGAATCTAAAATTGAATACAAAATTGGTAAATTTCCGTTTATAGCAAATGGACGTTCCTTAACAACATCTTCAACTGAAGGTTTTGTTAAAATTTTAGTAGACAAAAAAACTGATGCAATTTTAGGTGCACATATTATAGGTCACGATGCAGGTCAATTAATTGCAGAAATTGTTACAACTATGGAATTTGGTGGCAGTGCTGAAGATATAGCTCGTATTTGTCACGCTCATCCCACAACAAGTGAAGCAGTAAAAGAAGCAGCAATGAATGTTGATGGAAGGTCAATTCATATTTAAATTTTAGAAGATTTTTTATAAACTTAAATTAATTAATTTCATCAAAACTTAATTATAGAAATATTATAATTTATGATATTGTAAATTATAATGCGTAAGATCTTTTTAATAATATTATTTTTTCCCTTAATTTCTTTAGCTGATTACCCAGATTTAAAGAAAATTTCGAAAAATAATACTTTTATGGATGCACTTGGAAAGCCTTATTCTATAGAAAAAATAAAAGATGTTGAAAATATTTTATTGATTATATGGAATCATGGAAGTGGCGAAGATGCAAAAAAAGATACATGTAAGTTAAAACCTGGTTATGGATTTGAATGGGAAGGTTCACCCATACCTGCAATTTTAGAATTACATAATAAAAAGGTTAATGATTTAACTATTAAAGTATTTCGTTTATGTTCTGGAGTAAAGGGAATGTCTGTAAAAGATCAAAAGAAAATACGTAAAGAGTTAAAAAAAAATAAAAAAATGGTTTATAAATTAAATTTATTTCCTGAATTTAAACAACTTAAAAGACAAAATATTATATTAGATAAAGCAGAGGAGTTTACTAAACTTGGATTTAAAAATATTGTTTTAGCTGGTCATTCAGCCGGTGCTTGGGCATCGTTAAATTTAATATCAAGATTTCCTAATCAATTTAAAGGAGTTATAGCCATGAGCCCTGCTTTTGCAGGTCCTAAAAAGGAATGGCAAAAAAAGTATCCTGAATGGGGATTGTTTAGAAATTATGAAGTTTCAATTTTTCAAAAAAATCATTCTTTAAATGCATTACTTTTTTCTCACTCAAATGATGTTTATGAAGATCCAAAAACACTATCCTTCTTTAAAGATTTTAATAATATAGAATTCATTGATTTCAGTGTTATAAAACCTACTGATTGTGATTGGGCCGATGTAGAAAAAAAAATGTCTAAGAATGATGGCCATTCTATAGATCAATCTAGTTGCTTTACTAAATTTATAAAAAAAAATAATTATTATATTAGTTATTTAGAGAGCTTATTTTAAAATAAAATATTCTTACATTTAAATGTATTTTTTTAAATCAAAAGAATCAATTGGTATATTATTTGCTATATTTGCCTATTTTTCTTTTTCTATTTTAGATACAATACAAAAAACAGCAGTTATTTATCATTCTATTTTTCAATTATTGCTTATTAAATATTTTTTCGTACTATTTTTAAGTTTTTTAGAATCTTGGAGAAAAAAGAATCATAAATTCTTTAAGTCTAAAAATTATAAATTACAAATACTAAGAAGTTTGTTATCTATCTTAGAATCAGGTTTTTTTGTTTTATCTTTTAGATATTTATCTTTAGCTGATACTCATAGCATAGGTTCATTAACCCCTGTTTTAATTGTATGTATGTCATATATTTTCTTAAAAGAAAAAATATCTACTAAAACTTGGGTAGCAATTTTTATTGGTTTTGTTGGTGTTATAATTATTCTTAGACCAGGTACTTCAATATTTGATCCCTACTCAATTATTCCTCTTTTAGCAGCTTTTTTTTTAGGTCTATACCAAGTTGTTACGAGAAAAATTTCTGAATATGATTCTGCTGAAACATCTTTATTTTATACTTCCTTAATTGGAATATTTATTATGATAATTTTATCTAGTATTTATTGGCAACCTACAAACATGAATTCGTATTTTTTATTTTTGGGCACTGGTATTTTTTTTTCTTTAGGAATATATTTTCAAATTATTGCATTAAGTAAAGCACCAGCAAGTATTATACAGCCATTTCATTATACTTTAATTTTTTGGGCAATTATTTTTGGATATTTATTTTATGATGATATTCCAGATATATTTACAATTGTGGGAGCTTTTATAATAACTATATCTGGTATTTTCGTAATTAAACAAAATAATTAAAATAATTATTTAATACTTAATTATTAAATTTAATGTAAAAGATATTTATGAAAAATGTTGAATTTTGGTTTTCAATCGGAAGTACTTATACATTCTTAACAGTTATGAGAATTTTAGATATTGAAAAAAAATATCAATTAAAATTTATTTGGAAACCTTTTAGTGTTAGAAATATTATGATGAAGATGGATAATATTCCATTTACTCCGCCAGCAAAAAAAATTAAATCTGACTACATGTGGAGAGATATTGAAAGAAGAGCTAAATTCTATGGATTTGATGTTAAAGTCCCAGCGCCCTATCCTTTATCTGAATTTGATTTAGCTAATAAAATTGCAATATTGGGATTTACAGAAAATTGGGGAATTGATTATGTGCGATTAACGTATAAGCGCTGGTTTCAGGATGGAAAAGAACCTGCTATTCAACCCAACTTATCAGAGATTTTGAATTTATTGGACCTTGATCCAAAAGATATAATTAATAAATCACAGGAAAAAAAAATAGATGAAATTTATTTAAAAAATACAGATACTGCTTTTAATAAAAAAATATTTGGAAGCCCCACTTTTGTATATAAAAATGAGATTTTTTGGGGCGATGATAGACTTGAAGATTGTATCAAATGGCTAGAAATATAATAGTAATTAAAATAAATTATTCTTGCAATGAGGAAAAGTTAATTTAATCTTTAAACTTCTTAAAGTGCATAGTATGTTTAAAAATAAAATAGTAATTGTTACAGGGTCGGGATCTGGTATTGGACGAGCCACTGCTAAACTTTTTTCTCAAAATAATGCAATAGTATGTGTGACAGATATAGATAAGAGCAAAGCTGAGGAAACAGTATCTTTGTGTGCAAATGAAGCACATGCATTTAAATTAGATGTAACTGATAAACAAGATATTCAAAATATATTTAAAACAATTTCAGAATCAATTGGCCAATATCAAATCTTAATCTCTAATGCTGGAGTGTCAACAATGAATCATATTGAAGATTTAACCGAAGCTGAATGGGATTTAAATATGCAAGTAAATGCAAAAGGAGTTTTTTTAACAAACCAAGAAGCTATAAAATTTTTTAAACAAAAAAGTATAAAAGGAAGAATTGTTAATACCGCATCATTAGCCTCTAAAATTGGCGCTCCTTTATTAGCTCATTATTCTGCAAGTAAATTTGCAGTGGTTGGTTTTACCCAAGCAGCTGCTAGGGAAACTGCAAAACATGGAATTAGAATAAATGCAGTTTGTCCTGGTTTTGTTAAAACATCTATGCAAGAAAGAGAGGTTGCGTGGGAAGCAAAACTTAGATCTATTACCCCTAAAGAAGTTATTAATGAATATATAGCTCAGACCCCTCTAGGTAGACTAGAAGAACCAGAGGATGTAGCAAAAGTTATTTTATTTTTAGCAAGCACTCAATCTGATTTTATGACTGGTCAAGCTATCAATGTAACTGGGGGGATTTACACAACTTAAAGAATTATATGAAAAAGCAATTATTATTTTTTATCAATCATTTAATATTAATAATTTTTTCACTTATTATAGTAATGCCCTTATTGTGGGTTTTAAGAAATAGTTTTACTAATAAGTTAAATGCTTACAAAATACCTCCTGAATTATCCCCTTTAATTTTAGATAACTATTATGAAATTTTTACAAAATATCCATTTGCTGATTATTTTTTTAATAGTTTTTTTATCGCTATGGCTACTACTCTGATATCTTTACCTTTAGCAGCAGTTCTTGCATATGCTTTTGCTAAATTTAATACAGGAGGAAAAACACTTAGATTATTTCTCTTATCAACTCAGATGATACCTCCAATAATAATTGTTTTACCCATATTTAGTATTTTTTTAAGTTTAAATTTAATAAATAGTTATTTTGGATTGATAATTGCACATGCAACTATCATTCTTCCATTCTTATCTTGGATGTTAATATCTTTTTATTCTCGTGATATTTTTTTGATTGAATCAGCTGCAAGATCTGATGGGGCTACTAGATTTCAAGCATTATATTTAGTTTCTATTCCTTTGATTGCTCCAGGATTAATTGCTGCTGGTTTATTAGGTTTTATTTTAAGTTGGAATGAATTTATTTTTGTTTTAATTCTATCAGGTAAAGCTACTGCGACTTTACCAATTGGTCTTTCTACTTTAAGCACTCATAGAGGTGTTGAAATAGCGCAATTAGCTGCGGCTACAACTTTAACAATAGCTCCTGCATTATTTTTACTACCATTTATAAAAAAATATTTAATCAAGGGACTTTCCCTTGGAGCATTGAAATAAAATACTAATAATAATATTTAATAAAGCTTAGAAATATAGACTTTAAAGATATACAATAAATGAATATTTCTTATATTTAAATACTATGATTTTTTTAATAAATTTATGTAAGAAATCTGGATTATTTTTTATAAATGAATTAACTTTTATAATTATTTTAAAATTATAACATAATTGTTTGTTATAAAAATAGGAGGTTGATTGTATGAAAAAATTTAATTTTTTTATTTTATTATTTGCAATTAGTTTTTTCTCTATTAGTGCAAAGGCAGTAACACTAAATGCTATCATGGAAAATGTCCCTGATACATTATTTATTCAAGAATTATTGCCAGACTTTAAAGAAAAAACTGGTATTGATGTTGAATTTGAAATTATGGGTTATGGTGAAATGCACCCAAAAATGGTTCCATCTTTAACTTCATCAACAGGAAGTATTGATTTTATGCCTGTGGATTTTTATTGGGTAGGGGAGTTTGCCAGAGCTGGTTGGATGATGCCACTTGATGATTATATTAAGCAGGATAATTTTGATACATCAGTTTATTTTGACTCTATGATGGAATTAGTTGGAAAAGTTGAGGGCACTACATATATGCTTCCATTTTATAATTACGCGATGGGACTTACTTATAGAAAAGATTTGGTAGCTGATCCAAAACACCAAGCTAATTTTAAGGCTAAATATGGGATGGACTTGAAAGAACCTACTGCTTGGGATGAATACATGAAGCAAGTTTCATATTTTACTAAAAATGGAACTGATTATGGCGTTGTTAATCAAGGATCTAAAGCGGATCCTATTGCTATGGAATGGTCAAATTATCTTTATGCAAATGGAGGAAGATTTCATGATGAAAATTGGCATGGTGAACTAACCTCAGATGCTGCTAAGCAAGCATTAAAGGATTATATTCATAATCTTCAAGATCATGGACCAATAGGAGCTGCAAGTTTTAGTTTTGATGAAGCATTTAACGTTGCTGCACAAGGACAAGCTTACAGTTATCTTACTTATAATTGGTTTATGCCTTCATATGAAGATTCAAGTCAGTCAAATGTTGTAGGAAAAATGGCTTTAGCACCAGTTCCAGGAAACGGAAGTTTAAATGGAGCTTGGGGTTGGGCAATACCTACTTCAAGTCCAAATGCTGATGCAGCATGGGAATTCATTAAATGGGTTGAATCAGAAGAAATTGTTGCAAAAAGAGCTTTAATGGGAGGAGCGCCAACTCGAAGTGATGCTTTCTCCAATCCTGAAGTTCTATCTAAGTATCCTCACTATGGGGCTTTAAATAAAATTTTAGCTACCGCCAAAAATTTTCCAGTATTCACATACACTCCACAATTTGTTGAAGTTATGGGAACTGAATTATCTAAGGCAGTTATAGGTGAAAAAAGCATAGATGATGCCTTGGCAACTATGAATTCTGAACTAGAAGCATTAGCTAAAAAGGATGGCGTTTATAAGAACTAAACGTGCAAAATAATTTAAACACATCAGATAGGCGCTTTGGATATATTCTAGCAGCGCCTTCTGTTTTAATTGTCTTACTTATAATTCTATTTCCTATATCGTTTGCTATTGTTTCAAGTTTTTTTGATTATACTTTGATAAATAAATCTTTTAATAATTTTATAGGTATAGAAAATTATTTAAACGCAATTAAAAATGAAAGACTGCTTAATTCAATAATAGTAACATTCTTTTTTGTAATTTTAGTAGTATTCTTTGAATTTTTATTAGGTTTTTTTATAGCTTTGTTATTAAATTCAATTGAAAGATTCAAATCTATTTATTATTTTATTTTATTATTACCTCTATTAATTAACCCTATCGTTGTGGGACTAATATGGAGAATGTTTTTACATCCACAATTAGGTATATTAAATTATTTATTAAGTTTATTAGGAATTGATGCTGTTAATTGGTTAGGAGATCCTCAAATGGCCTTTATAACAATAATTTTTGTTGATATATGGCATCAAGTATCGTTTATGATCATTTTATTATTAGCTGGTTTGTCAGCAATTCCAAAAGAGCCCTATGAAGCCGCAAGAAGTGATGGAGCTAATATCATTGATTGTTTTTTTCATATTACTCTTCCATATATGAGACCTGTAATAATAGTAACAATTTTAATTAGATTAATATTTGCCATAAAAACTTATGACTTAATATACATAATGACTAAAGGGGGCCCTGGTGATGCAACTGATTTAATTAGTTACTATATATACCGATCTGCCTTTATAAGCTTAAATCTTGGAGAAGCTGCTGCAATGTCCTCTATATTATTAGCTATAATAATCTTTCTTACTTTACCTTTATTTAAATATATGAATAGGTCTGATTAGATGAATAAAATTCATGTAAAAGATTTATCCAAGAAATATCAAAAAAATATTGAAGCTGTAAAAAAAATAACTTTTGAAATAGAAGAAAAAGATTTTTTTGTATTACTAGGTCCATCTGGATGCGGTAAATCTACTACTCTTAGATTGATAGGGGGCTTAGAAAATACAACAAGTGGAAAAATATTTCTTGATGGAAAAGATATAACAAATATGGATCCAAAGGACCGGGATTTAGCTTTTGTATTTCAGAATTATGCTTTGTATCCACACATGAATATTAAAAATAATCTTTCTTTTTCATTAAGACTTAAAAAAACTAATAAAAAAATAATTGATGAAAAAATAAAAGAGGTTTCGAATTTACTACAAATTAATGATTTATTAGAAAGAAAACCATCCGAACTATCTGGCGGGCAAAGACAGAGGGTAGCTTTAGGTAGAGCTTTAGTTAGAAATCCAAGAGCTTTTCTTTTAGATGAACCACTTTCAAATTTAGATGCTAGACTTAGAGTTTTAATGAGAACTGAATTAATAAGAATACAAAAAATGTTAAATGCTACATTTGTATACGTTACTCATGATCAGGTAGAAGCTATGACTATGGCAACTAAAATTTGTATAATGAATGAGGGAGAAATTTTACAAATAGGTAAGCCTACTGAAATTTATGAAAAACCCAAAAGTATTTTTGTAGCAAATTTTTTAGCCAATCCTGTTAACAATATATTTAAATCACAAATATCAATAATAGAAAACGAAATTAATATTGCTTTATTAAATATAAATATTGATCTTAAGCATAATGAAAAAATTAAGGACTTTAATGAAATTTATTTTTCTATTAGACCAGAACACATTTATATAGAAAAAAAAGAAAATACAGTTAGTATTAAATCTATGGTTGAAGTTATTGAAAATTTAGGTCATGAAAAAATTTTATGTGTAAAAATTATTAATTCTAAAACTTTATTATATATTAGGATTAATAGTGAAATCAATTTTCAAATTGGAGAATTTGTTGATATTTTTTTTGATGTTAAAAAAATATTATTTTTTGATCCAATTAAGGAAAATTTAATAGAAGGGTAGATTATGAAAAATTTAATGAAAAATAACAAACTAATTATCGGAATGGTTCATTTTCCACCATTGCCAGGAACTCCAGAATTTGATGATAATTTAGATTTATCTAAAATTGTTGATTCAGTTACTAAAGATTTAGAATCTTTACAGTCTAATGGAATTGATGCAATAATGTTTGGTAATGAAGGTGATAGGCCGTATACCTTAAAAGCTAGCGATGCATCATTATCAGCTATGGCATATGTAATTGGTTTAGTAAAAAAAAATATTCGTATTCCGTTTGGTGTTAATTATTTATGGGATCCATTAGCAACAGTTGCTCTTGGTTGTGTTACTAATGCAGATTTTGCAAGAGAGGTTTTTACTGGTGTTTATGACTCTGATATGGGATTATGGCAACCAAATGCTGCTGAGGCACTGAGATTAAGATCTAATCTAAATAATAAAAAATTAAAATTGATGTTTAATGTGAATGCGGAGTTTGCATCACCATTGGGTGATCGTAAAACATCTGATAAGGCTGAAAGTGCAGTATTTTCATCATTAGCTGATGCAATTTGTGTTTCTGGTGTAATCACCAGTAAAGCTGTTAATATTAATGAACTAAAGGAGACTAAGGAAAAAGTCAAAGATGTTCCTATATTTGCTAACACTGGAGTTAAAATTGATAATGTAGAAGAAATTTTAAGTATAGCAGATGGATGTGTTATTGGCTCTCACCTAAAATATGATGGTATTACTTGGAATAATATTGATTCAAAACGAGTAAGAGATTTTATGAACAAGGTTAATAAAATTAGAAACTAGAGTTCTTATGACATGTGTTGTTGGTATTGATATTGGCACAACTTCAACAATTGGAGTACTGTTAGATACAAAATTAAATAGAATATTAATAAAAAAATCTTTAGATGTGAATTTGTATTCTTATTATGAAGGTTGGGCTGAAGAAAATCCTAATCAATGGTGGCTAAACGTAAAAAAAATTATAAAATTTTTATCAAAATATGCAAAAGCAAAGGGTAAAAAAATTAATGCGATTGGTACAACAGGAATGTTGCCGGCATTGGTGATTTTAGATAAGAATGGGAATATAATTAGAAATAGTATTCAACAAAGTGATAGCAGAACAGAAAAACAAATTAAAAAAATATTTAATAAAAAAAAATCTAATTGGTTTATAAAAAAAACAAAATGTGGAATTAATCAGCAATTGATTGCCCCCAAATTATTGTGGTTAAAAGAGAATGAGGTAAATAATTTTAAAAGAATTTTTAAAATAATGGGTTCGTATGATTTTATTAATTATAAATTAACTAATAAATTTTCTGCTGAACATAACTGGGCCTTAGAGTCTGGATTAATGGATTTTAAAAAAAAAAAATTTACTAAAAATTTAGTTAAGCTTGGGTCCATAAAAGTAAAAAACTTACCTAAAATATATAGTAGTGAAGATATAATTGGATATGTTTCAAAAAAAATTTCCAAGGAACTGTTATTAGATAAAGATACTAAAGTTACTGCTGGATGTGCTGACCATGTTGTCTCAGCTTTCTCTTCAGGTATAATAAAAAGCGGAGACGTTTTGCTGAAGTTTGGAGGGGCAGGAGATATTTTATTTTCTTCCAAAAAACCATTTGATGATCAAAGATTATTTCTTGATTATCATATTTTGCCGAATCTTTTTATGCCCAATGGATGTATGGCTAGTTCAGGTAGTTTACTTAATTGGTTTATAGATAATTTTTATAGTTTAAGTAAAAATAAAAAAAATATTTATAAATTTTTAGATACTCAAGCTTCAAAAACTAATATTTTGCAGAATAAAATTGTTATGCTTCCATATTTTTTAGGAGAAAAAACACCAATTCATGATCTAAATGCAAAAGGTACAATTACAGGATTGAGTTTGAATAATAACAAGTATGATATGTGGGTTGCAATCTTAGAGTCAATATGTTTTGGTTTTATGCATCATTTATTAGTACTTAATGAAAATAAAATTAAGATTAGAAATGTAATAGCTTCAGATGGAGGTTCGAAAAGTATATTTTGGATGCAAATCGCGTCTAATATAATTCAAAAACCAATTAAAATTTATAAAAATATTGAAGGCTCTTATCTTGGATCAGCTTTTGTAGCTGCAAAATCTATTAATTTATATAAAAGTTGGAACGATATAAATAAATTAAGGGGCAAACATATATTAATCAAACCTCAAAAAAAATATAGAAATCATTATAAGAATAAATTCAAGATATATTTAAATTTATATCAAAATTTAAAACACTTATTTCCCAAATTTAAAAATTTATGATCAAGAAATGAGATCTTTACAGCTTAAAAATATAAAAGCTATAATATTTGATTTTGACGGAGTAATTTTTGATACTGAACCATTATGGTTTCTCTCAGCAATCTCATCACTAAAAAAATTAAAATTAGAATATAATAAAAAAATTACTTATAAAGATACTATAGGTGTTGATTCAAATATAGTATTTGAAAAATTATTAAATAATAAAAAAAATTATATACTTAATAAAAAAAAAATAAATTTTGTATACAAAAATGAACTTAAATATAATTTTTCTAAAAAAATTAAGCCATTTCCTTATTTAAAAATTTTTCTTAAAAAAATAAATTTAAACAAAGCTATTGTTTCTAACAGTAGCAAAAGTCATATTATTAATTTATTAACTCAGTCTAATTTATTAAAGTATTTTAATTCTAATAATATAATATCATGCGGTAAGTATATAAAATCAAAACCAGAGCCAGATGGGTATAATTTAGGTATTAGGCGCTTAGGTTTAAAACCATCAAACATTCTGGTTATTGAAGATTCTGAAATAGGAATCACCTCAGCAAAAAAAGCAAAAGTATCAAACATACTGAGATTTACTAATAATAATTTAAATTTATCAAGTAAAATTATACACAATGATGTTTTTAGCTTTAGATCATTTAAGGATTTAATGATTTATTTTAATAATTTTAATTAAAATTAGGTTAAATCTTTTATATTCATATGTTATTTAAAAAAATTTAACCTATGCTAAGCTTATATTAATATTGCTAAAATGAAAAAAAATAATACATCAAAAAATATGAATTCATTCGATCAGGATAGATATAAAATTTTTTCAACTTCACTTATAAT